>Ga0272445_1000285_pt1 | contig 49522 bp, 41 predicted proteins | sample YNPCB0031_FD_194404 | JGI IMG/M metagenome (GOLD analysis project Ga0272445, IMG submission 194404) | Hot spring sediment microbial communities from Yellowstone National Park, WY, United States - YNP-CB-003-1 | ecosystem: Environmental > Aquatic > Thermal springs > Hot (42-90C) > Sediment... | reverse complement strand
TCTATGTTGGCGTAGCGCTTATTGAAGCTGGTTACGGTAGCGCCTGTGCCCGCTGCACCAGCGGTTTGCAGCTGGTCGAGGTGGGAAAACCTGTGCCTACCACTCAGCGCGTGAGCTTTCTCGAAATGGAAGAGTTTTTGAGGACGCGCTGACGCCGTAGTAGGTTAACAAACTTTCCAGAGCCCAGTAGAATCTAGGAGAACTGCGTCGATTAGACCGGCGCGCACTCTAGCACGTTCCACTCTTCCTCAACCTCGACCAGCTTTCCGATGCCAAGCCGCTCCCTCAAGCCTCTGGAATCTGAACATGTTCGTTCTCGTAAATTCTCGTAGGTGCTCCACTTCGCGGGTGTTTAGAAACGAGTAATTAATAACGAGTGTTTTGTATAACGATCGAACTCAGAGAACTTTTTTCACGTACTCGCCGCGTTTTTCGGGAGGCAGCGTCCTCCACATCAGCGCTTGCTTCCGCACATCGTCTATGAAGTAGTAGTTGTTTGCCTCCCACACGCTTCGGGATCCGGTGAGTCTCGTCAGCTTCAGCGAGAACGTGTAAACCCTTCTGACGTCGTCCGCGAGCAGCTGGATGATTGCCTCCTGTGTTACCCCCAGCTCGTAGGGTGCAAGCGCCACTACAATGCGAACGGCCGGGTTTTCCCTGCTCGGCGGGCTAGCCTCGCGGACGATGAAGTAGGGGCGCTCCTTACCCATCCCAGTGAAGTACTCGTAAATGTAGAAGAGCGAGCCGAGGGCTTCTTCTCTTGAGGGGAACCTCACTGGTATCGGTATCTCCCAAGTATCTCCGCGAGGTTTGGTCGGCGGCTTCCACTTTCGCTCCAGCGAGGGTGTTATCATCGTCGCTGCCACCATGCTCGGATACAAAGAAGCTGCTAGGGCTGACACTATTAGGACAGCAAACGCGGTGATGATGAAGGTGGAAGCGTAGTTCAGGGCGTAAGCGGATGGCAGGAGACCCGCTGCGGCTAGGGCTCGGTTGGCCGCGAAGCCGAGCACGTAGCCTGCAACTACGGACACAACAGCGTACGTCAAGGTTTCTGTTACGTACATGAGGGCAGATCCCAGCGGCGACAGCCCAACAGCTGTGAAAACGAAGATTTCGCGCGTCCTTTCCTTCAGGTTCCCTAGCAGGGTCATTGCCACGTTAAGCGCCCCGATTGCTAGGACCACGGGGATCACCTCCCAGCCGAGGAACATGTAGCTGGCTACTCTCGCGCCGCTGAGGACACCGGTACCCTTGATGCCGGTGTAAACTTTGAGGTCTGTAGCAAGCGTGATAGAACGGCTCACGTTTAGTAGCTGCCACCCCTCGGTGCCTGTCGGGGGTTCCAGAGCTACGGAAGCCAAGTAGCCGCCGGCTATTACCGCCAAGCGGTATGGAACGATTACTACCTCCCTCCAGCTCACGCTAGAGGGCACGCTCGGCGGAGGCCCCGGGGGCTGCATCGCTAACACAGAGTTGTGCTCAGGCTTTATCGGCGCAGGGGACATCCCGTCGAGATCCTGCCACGCCTCCAGCGCGGCTTCCTCGTAAACCCCCACTACAGTTAGCTCGAGCCCAGCGTAGCTCACGGTGTCGCCAACTTCAACTCCCACGGTTTTCGCTGCGCTTTTCGGTAGGAGGCAGACCTCCCTCCCTTCATCGAAAAGCTTCCGGATAATCTCAGGCGGCAGCCCTTCCACCAGCGCGCCCGAGACCCTTTCCGCAGCTTCCCTACCGGTCAGCCCCAACACCGCCGCTATGTTGTAGCTGGCGTTGAACGAACCTACTCTGTAGAGCGGGGCCGAGTACCCTTGTTTAGCTCCCATCGCCGGGTACAACCACGCGCGCGGGAGGAGCTCGAAGCCTGGCGCTGTAGCCCCCAGGTAGGTTAGAAGTGGGGTATCTAGTACGTCGTAGAGCGGGACCGCATACCCCCGCTTGACCAGTAACCCGCTGGCTTCGGGGGGTGGCGCCACGCTAGAGAACTTGACGTCGGTGTAGTAGGAGACCGAGGTCAACGATGTGACCGCTATGGCTACTGCTACGAGGGCAGCCAGTGTCAGCGAGGTTCTCAGCGGTCGCTTGCGCATGTTCTCCAGCGCTAGGGGTAGCGCGAGCGCGACATTGGTGAAGGGGCTCCTGCCCACTTTGTGCGCGCCCATGGCTTTCTCCGCTTCCTCCTCGATAACCCTGCCTGCTTCGCTGCCTAGAACGGCTACTGTTACGGCGAAGAGGAGGATGAGGAGGACTCCCATCACGCTCATTGCGGAGCTCACCAGCACCGATAGCGCTGGGTGTATAGCGTAGAAAGCCCCCATTAGAGCCGCGCCTACCAGCAGCAGCGCCGCTACCCTCCTCCCTCCGCCAACCGCGTGAACGAGCAGACGCTCCAGCAGGAACGCGGAGGGGACGAGAAGCGCAAAGAGAGCGAGCCCGCTCTTCCCTGCATCGTCGTAGAGGGGCATTACCTCGTCCTTGTAGGCTTTGGATGCGTACGTTAACGCCGCCATCGAGTAGGCCTCGTACGCGCTATAGTTCTTATCCTCGAGAGCCGCTACAGCCAGCTCCAAGTACCTCCCGGCTCTGGATAGGAGCTCCTCTGCGCTTAAGCTGCGTACACCCCTTTCTCTCAGCTTATCGTACCTGCCTTCGGCTAGGAGCAGCATGTCGCTTGCCGCTTTAAGGTACGACCGGGTAACCGCTACATCGCTGGACATGAGGAAGCCGCTGCCCTCGCTCAGACCCTCGCTCGCGTTGACCAAGGCGAGCTCGGGCCAGCCGTAGCCGACCCTAAGGTTGACGGTGATCCTCGAGCCGGGTTGCCCGAAGACCACCAGCGGGTACTCCCACGGGTTGTACCAGAAGCCGAAGAAGTATGGGTACCCCTTGGTGTCGAAGTCGTAGACGTCCAACCTAACGGACGACGCTAGCAGGGCTTGGGTGGGCAACCGGAGATCGAGAATTACCGGTCTCCTCAATGTGCTGGGCGAGAAAACCCTGTAGAGGGTGAGCGAGTGAGCTTTGAAGACCGGAATGAGCGCGCCTTCAACGGGGGACAGAGGCATCAGCGACGACTTCAGCACTCCAAGCCCGTAGAGCGGCCCCCTGTCCGTGGCGTACACGACCTTCCCGGTAGAGCTGTTCAGCGTCCATGCGTCGAACAGCCAAGTCGGGGTAGACCCTCTTGGTCCGATTATCGCCCTGAACGTTCCGTTACTGCCCGTGAGCGTGAGGTAGGCGGAGAACGGCCAAGCGAAAGTGCCGGTAGGCCCCTCCGGGTATACCCTCACAATAGCGCCCGGAACAGGCTTATACCAGCCTGTGGTCACATCGAGCTCGCAGACCTCACCTCTGAACTCGACGAATCCCTCGATCGCCCCCACTCTCACGGTAAAGCGCACAGGCGAGTGCGCCTCCCAGCTCAATCCCCACGTGGTCTCGGCAGCAAGTGAAGCGATCATGAAGCTAGAGGTCAGGGCCTGTGCCCAGAAGTTCTCGAACCTGACGTACTTTGAATCGTCTAGCGGTATACCCCACCTGTAGCCTCTGTAGTATGCCGTTTTCAGGGTGAAAGAGACGGTGCCAGCCATCGTCGCGGGTTCGCTGACGAGCATGTAGGGGACTTGCTGGGTCCCCCACCAACCCGAAGCCTCGAGGTAGTCCTCGTAGACATCTTCCGGCTTGAGCGAGTAGCCCAGAGCTCTGGAAACGAGAAGTAGAAGCTGCGACGACTGCGAATAAGCGTAGAGCCTCCCCTTAACCCACGTGTACTTGCCGGCGATCGCCGACGAGCCAGCGCCGTATCTCAAGCCGAAACCCACGAACGTGGACGAAACCCTAGGGCTCTCGTCTGTCAGCTGAATACCCACCATCATCCAGAGCTTCAACGTGCCTCTAGCCACCTCAGGCGAGTAGAAGTAACGCTCGACAAAAGCTCGAGGCCCAGCTAAGCCCTCGTGGAAGCCAGAGAGGAAGGCTAACCACACGCTCCTAGCCGGGGGCTCTGCTTTTAGGACCCTAGCCAGCTCTAGGAGCAGCGAGGGGCTCAAAGCCTCGATAAAGCCCGGTGAAACCGCAGGAACGATAGACCATGAGTCGTAGTAGGCGGCCACGACTATGGCTTCGTTCGGGTAAGATGTTCCGTTGACTCTCACCAAAATATTATAGGCTTTAACTTCCTTCACCTCGACTCTCACCACCAGCCGCGCAACTCGACCTTGCAGCTCTAGTAGCCTTGTTGCCGTGTCCTTTGTAGCGTAAACCCGAACGAAGTGAACGGGGGCCGAAGTGAATTTCGCTAGAGCCTGGAGGGAGTTTGTGTCCTCCGGCTCAAGGAACACTACAGCTTTAGCTCCGAGATCGGCGGCTCTCAGCCAGTTATCTCCAGAGTTGAAATCCATTAGAACTATGCTCCCCTCTATCTCCTTCCCGTCCATATCCCTCGCATCGCCGCCGCCCACGTACACTAGCTTCCCGGAAATCCCCTCAGGCGGTGTTGATGGGGGCACGAACATAGCGTTAGGCCACACGGCGTGCACCTTCAGCTTTTCACCGCCGACCTCCACGTACGCTTCGGTTTCGACGGGCGCGACTACTGCGAACTCCTGCACTTCAACGCTGTAGCCTAGCTCCTCGAGCCTCCTTGTAATGTAGTGGGCAGCCTGGTAGTAACCGGGATAGCCTACGACCCTGGAACCTAGAGCTGATAGGGTGCGCGCGTGCTCCAGCACCTTCGCTTGGTCGAGGGAGGCGGCTACTTTCGCTCCGTAGTTATCGGCGGAGGAGGGCTGAGCCAACAGCGTGCAGCTTAGGACCGCTAAAACCAGAGAGAGGACGAGGAGACGCTTCATGCTCTCACCACGGCCACAGCCAGGAGGATTTGGTGATGAAAAGCGCCGCTATAGTTAGGCCTACGATTATACCGTAGCCGGCCATTAGTCCCGCGGCTACCACAGCTCTCATCTCGCTCCACCTCTCTTTTCCAAACGCTCTGGTTAGAGCAAGGTTGCTGATGAGCGATGCTATGAAAACAGAGACCGCGTAAGGCGCTAGCGTCATCACTCCAACGACAAGCCCGGGTCCTGATAAAGGCAACCCTGCATGAACGCGCGCTGTTTCGAAGGCTGCAACAGCTAAGGCACCTACGCCGGCGCTGCTGAGCAGCAGTTGAGGATCTATCCTTATGCTCCTCGTCACTAGGAGCGAATCGCCAATAGCGACTCTCGCCCAGTCGAAGAGGGTATAGGGGTACGCACTGCTGGGTATGGGCGCGATCCTCCAGAAAAGGTCGAGCGCGAGGATCCCCAGGGCTTGAGTGACAACGAACGCTATGACAATGGCTTTCACCAAGTCCATGGGCCGCGTCCGCGTCAAATAGGCAGCGCTCATCATGTTGGTCAACGAAGGCGACTGCGTCCCCGCGAGAACCGGCATTATCACCCAGCCTGGATAATCCCTGTAGCTGGAGAAGTATACGATCGTATGCCAGAGGTAGGGTAGCGACACGGAGAAGCCTGTCTCCCCGATGGCGGCCGTAGAGGCCACTCCCACAAGGAAGCTCAACACGACAGAGTAGAGCAGCGAGATCCAGAGGGGGAAGCCGGTGAGCGCCCAGTGCAGGAAGGCGGAACACGCGGTGCCTCCGAAGTACATAGCCAGCAGCACGGTGAGCGGCGGGTAAACCCGGCTAGACTGCGGCTCCCTCATAACTCTCACAAACGCGGCAAAAGCCTTTACGATGCTTCCCCTAAACCTTACCATCATAACCGCCGCTAAACCCAACGCCACCCCGATCTGAGGGGCAAACCACACTCTGAACATGGAACGCTGCCATATCAGCGCGATACCCATTCCGGGCCTATACTCGGAGGCCCACTCGGGAAAAACGCCAGGCGCGTAGCGGAGAACGAACCAGTTGCCAAAGCCCCACGTGGCTAAAGAACCGATTAGCATGCTGAGAGCGGCCTCCAGAGGAACCACGAACCCACCAGCCCAGGGCGTGAGGTCGGTGGCTATCCCCAGCATCGCACCGGGCAGGTAGGGCTCGGTTAGGGGTGTCAAATCCAGCCACGGCAAGGGTATGAATGCGATGCCGCCAGCGTAGGGTAGGGCGACGACGAACGCGCCGTAAATAGCGCCAGCTGTTAGCGCGGCCATGAAGTACTTGATCCTGTCAGGTCGCCTTTCCGCCAACGTCTCGACGAGCATCGCGTCTATCCTGGAGAAGGGGAAGGGGAGGCGCTCAACCTCCAGGAACGTGTAGGATAACAGCATCAACATTGCGAGCTCAGCGACCATGTACAGCGCCGTGAAGGCTAGGTAAACGAGCTCCGGCGCCAATAGGTCTGGGTGGAAGAGCGTTCTAGCGTAGTACGCCGTTGAATCGAGGGGTGGAGCGAGCCAGCCGGGTATGCGCAGGGGCACAGGTACTCCATCTATAGTGTAGGACCAGGTTATCGGGTTCTTCGCGTAGAACATGCGGAAAATTATCCAGTAAAAGCCGATGCCAGCGGCGTTAGCGGAAGCTATCACGCTGGATGCCTCGTAGATTATCAGAAGCTCCTGCTTGGATAGGGATTCGCCGAACGTCAAGGCGAGCTGGCTAGCCAATACCGCGATGATGAACGCGGCAGCGCCGGCTAGCGTGCCACCAGCCAGCATAGAAAGGTATATCGAAGCTGGCACAACGAGTGCTGCTCCCAAGAGCAGTACAAGCAGAGCCCTCCAAGTCAACCCTCGCTCGAACTGCGCACTCGCTCCCACGCGAAACCGGGAACACTACTGTTATTAACATTTTGCGAACGTAGAAATATGTGGATGCCGAAAGCCTAGTGAAGCTGCTTGGCCCTTCGAGAGTAGTGAAGCACGAGAAGGGTCCCGGGTACTTGTTGCTCAAACCTCCCGCCAACAGCGTGGAGGTGAAGGTTTACAGAGAAAGATTCACTCGCCTTTCAACGGAGCTCGCTTGGGTTTTCGTAGCTGCTGCAGAGACCGATGCTGATAAAGAAGCTATAGCCATCGGCAAAAAGCAAGGTGTGCTGAAGAAAGTTTGGAGATGGGAAACTAAAGGTAGGGATGCAGAAAGGCTTCAAGCACTACTTAACAGCATCTTCAGTGGAGAACCGTTTGCAACATTGCTTAGGAAAGCGAAGCCTGAGCTAATAGCAATTAGATTAGAAAGAGGCGTAGTTCTTGTGAAAATCGCGAAAACCATAGTAGGACCTTACGCCGGATCGCTAAGAGAAGCTTATGATTTATCGTGGAAACTTGCATTATATTTAGCGAAAAGCTAAACTGATATATACAGCCGAGATGAAAATGATAATAAAGATAAAAAATATTTATTTTATGGCACGTAGAGCGTGGCGTAGCGCGGTATGATTACTGTCGCCATGTGCACGATCATTGGGACGATAACTAGAGCGCCGTAGCCGATCGCTACTCCGGCTGCTATCGGTGTAACGTACCTTTCGAACCTGGCTGCGCCGAGCGCTCTAACGAGGATGTACTTGACGACCAGTGCGACTAGCGACGCCAGCCACATGTACTCCATTAGCCAGAAAGCTGGGATAGCGGCGACTGGGTTTATGATGAACGCCGGCCACCTCATCCTGATGAAGTAGAGGGCGAAGGCAGTGATTATGCCGATGATTGTCCAAGCCACGATGTGCTCGTTGGGGATTGTGAAGGCTCCAGTCGAAGTGATGCCCTTGTCGGATGTGTAGCCGGCGATGTAGCTCGCGTAGCCGGTTAACGCCGACTTGGAGAGCCCAATGTGGTTGGCCAGCCAGAGGGCTGTGATCGTGCTTATCAGGGAGCAGAGCACTGCGGTAATCACGGAGATGTAGAAAGCGTCCTTGAGGCTCGTCCTCGTCCTCCTAACCACGTAGTAGTAGTTTGTGAGGAAGCCGCTGCTCATGGGGAAGTGCCTAGGCGTCCACTCGCCGAGTAGTGTAATGGCGCTGTCGGTCATCAGCCAGCCAGCGCTCCTCGTGGGGATCTCGGTGCCCCAGAGCCAACCGGCACCCGCCGGATAGAACCAGTAGAACACGTAGGCCCAGTAGCATGGGTCGTGCCACCAAACCTCGGCCTGAACCCTCGCGTGCGCGATCTGCCATATGAACCACGTGACCAGCAGCATTATGGCGGCCACGAAGGGTACGCCTACCGCAGTCCAGAAGATCAGGAAGAAGATAGCGGAGCCCAGCAGCCCCCAACCCATCAGCTTCAGCGAGAGCCCGTCCTCGAGAACGTCAGCGCCTCTGATGGAGGAAGCTAGTTTCTTCAGCCTGTCCCTAGCGATCCAGAGCGAGTACAGGGCGACGCCGGTTCCGAGGCCGGCGGTGGCGAAGAAGCTATACGGGAAGGGTGGCCTGTAGCCGAAGTACCAGTTGCTCCAGTATTCGACTCCCGGCTCGTAGGGCAGCCAGCCCATCCTAACGCCCAACGGTTGGTAGATGAGACCGAAAATGACCCAGATGAGGAAGCCGGTCCAGAGCACGTCGAAGGGAACTAGGAGGAAGAGCATTGTTTGATGGATAATGAAAGTGGCGTGCGCGTGGGCTCCAGGTCCGAAGACCGCGGGGATGAAGGCGAAGTCCATCGGCATTTCGCCCCACTGGAAGGCACCTCCGACCGGTATAGCCGGTATGACTTCGGCCAGTATCGGAGCACCGCCTATGACAAGGCCTACTATGAAGGAAACCCAGAACGCTTTCGTCTCGCCCTCCTTGAAGTCGAAAAGCGGGCTTCGCTCGCCCTCTGAGCTGCGTGCTATGATGTAGGTCGTCGGGATCGCCATCGGGAAGGTGAGCCTCTCGACTTCAACCCACTGGTAACCTATCAAGCCGAAGACTATGAACACGACGAAGAGCAGCCAGGTGAGCGAGGACAACCAGATGAACATTATGGCGGGAGTCCACGCGCCCCAATCCACGACCTCGCCGGGTAGCTTGCCCCTCCAAGCCATCTCGATGACCCTCGGGTCCTTGGGCCACACGTAGGAAGGTAGCAACTCCCTGAACACTGGCATCATGGGCATATTGTTCGTGGCGTAGATCAGGAAGTGGACGGTGTTTATCTGGAACCTGCCGAAACCCTCGAAGCCGGCGCCGATCGGCAGGTAGGCTTTACCGATTATCGCGAAGAAGGGTAGGAGGAGGATCGCCAGTTCCTGCGGCGTTAGCTTCCACCGCTTGTTCATCCTTCCGAATACTTCGTTTAGCAGTATTATGAAGAAGTACGGGATCATCAGCGACTGGTAGAGTCCGGTTTTGTCCGTTAGGAAGTACACCATCGTGCTGACGGGCGTCAGCACGAAGATCGTGAGAAGGCTTAGGATCAAGACCCTCCTTGTCAACCCTTTCCGGACCTCCGCAACCGCTTCAGTAGGTGTTTGCTGCGCCACATGGGATATTTCCTCGCTTCCTTTTATTTTTTACCGTAAGTTTTTTAACTCAATGTTGACACCACCCCCAAACTCATTTTTATAGCGGTGAAAGCTGCGGTAACTGTGGCTGATATCGTCTTAATTCATCCGCCGGTTGACACTGTGCCGCTGTCGACTAGTAAAAGCCAAACCTCCGAGTACCCCCTCATGCCAATGGGTATTTTCTCCATGGCTGATTACCTGGAAAGGAACGGTTTTGAAGTGCGTGTGATTAACTTGGCTCTCGAAAGACTGCTCAACCCTCACGTTGGGTTGCGCCAGCTGTTAGCAGGTCTCGAAGCGGATGTTGTAGGTGTAAGCCTTCATTGGTTTGTGCACAGCTACGGCGCGGTGGAGGTAGCGCGATTCGTCAAGAGCGCGTTGCCAGACACTAAAGTGGTCCTGGGGGGGTTTACAGCCTCTTTCTTCGCCAGGGAGATTGTAGAGCGGTACGGCTTCGTAGATGCGGTGGTCGTCGGCGAAGGGGAGGAGACACTGCTTGAGATCGCGTCGGACGCCCCTTTGGAACGGCTGAAAGGGGTTGTTTATAGAGCTGGAAAAAAGGCGTTATGGAACGGCTACCGCGAGCCCGTCCGGGATCTAGACAGGTACAGGTTCACGAACTTGAAAGTGTTTGATAAGTGGAGCCTGTATCTTCGATGCAGCCCAAGCGGCTATGTGCCGACCCGCAGACCTTCGTTCTGGGTGGCTGTGGCGCGTTCCTGCCCGATGAACTGCGCCTACTGCGGGGGAAGCCGCGAAGGGTACATGGCGGCGATGGGTAGAGGAGAGCCAATCCTCAGGATGCCCGAGCGCGTGGCTGACGACGTGGAGAAGCTTGCGAGCGAGTACGGTGTGAGAGTAGTCAAGCTGAGCCACGACCCATTGATATGGGGGGGAAAGTTCTACAGCCGGCTGATGGGTGAGATCGCGAAGCGAGATTTGGACCTAAGGGCGTACTGGGACCTCACGTTCCTACCTTCGGAGGAGCAGGTACGGGAAGCGCTCAGGGCGTTCGAAGGAGGGTTGTGCTGGGGTTTATCGGTGGAGACAGTGAGCGACGAGGTTAGAGCGAAGGTCGGCAGGCCTTACACTTTGGAGGACATAGAGCGCTTTTTGCCGGTTGCGGAGAGAATGGGCGTGCTGCTCGATGGATACTTCCTCGTGGGCTTGCCTGGCGACACGAGGGAGGAAGTCGAGAAAGGCATCGAGTACGCTTTGAAAACCATGAAAAGGTACAAGAACGTGTACTTTGTTCCTCCGTTCCCTTACACGATGGACCCCAACGCGCCCATGGCCTTGCGCCCGAAAGACTACGGCGTAAAAGTGCTGTGCGGTTCCTTCGAGTGCTACCGGCGTTCGGTTAAGAGCGAGAAGTGGGTGGACTGGGTAGTTCACGAGACCGCGCAGCTTTCCAGGAGGGAGATAGCCGAGCTCACAGAGAAGTTCTACAAGACTCTAGCGGAAGCATACCGAAGGGGCGAGTTTGCCGATAACGTGGCACTCCGCTACTCTTTCGAGCATGAAGGCAGCCTCGTTAAGCTCCCCCTAGGTGGTGGATAGTGAAGCGGATTGAGCTGCTTGTTCTTGCATACATTCTCGCGAGCGTGTTCTCGAGCGTGAACGCGAGCCCTGAAACCTCTATCCTCCTGATCGTTGACAGGGTGTATGTAACGCCCTCGTCGAGCTTTAATGTAACCGTGCTGGCTCCAAAGGTTTCGCGCACCCACACCCTCGTGGTGCGCCTCAAGAATAGCGACGTTGCGCTTGAGGAGACCGTGCTTCCAGCAGTGGAGAAGGCTGTAGTCGCACTGCGCGCTCCCGCCCAGCCGGGGATCTACTACGTTGAAGTTTTGCTGAACGCGAGCCCCAGCACAGTGTTGGCGATTACGAGCGAGCCTCTCCCTGTCGTCGACCCTAGCTCGTGGGGCGAGCCGCTACTCCTGGTTTTCGTCTGGCACTGCCACCAAGGTATAAGCGTGATGCCAGACGGTACCTTCCACGGTGCGTGGGCTTTCGCTTACGTTCACAGCGGCATGTTCGAGCCCTACTACCCTGGAGGCCCCTACGCCCTCCACGCCCTCCTGCTGGAAAAGCACCCTCGCGTGAAGTTCACGGAGAACCTTTCTCCCAGCCTGCTCTGGCAGTGGGTGTACGCCGCGAAGTTCGGCTACCGCACCAGCTCCACATACGTTTCACCCAACTCTACAGAAGTTGAGTCTGCAAAGGAGCTGGTGAGCAGGTTCGCTCGGTTAGCGTCGGAGGGGAGGGTGGAGCTGCTTACCAGCTTCTTCGATCACCCCATCCCGGGCTATGTGGCGGAAAAGTTCGAGTGGGGTCTCGAAGAGGTGACCGATCAGCTGGCATGGGGGATTGCTCTGACCAGCTCGACCTTTAACGTCACACCGAGGGGCGCTTGGGTTCCGGAAATGTTCTTCTCGATGAAGCTGGTTAAGCCGATGAGCGTGCTAGGCATCGAGTACACGATCCTAGATGCTCGCTACCACCTCTCCACAGCGAAGGGTGAGGTTGGAACTCCCTACGAGCCTTACCTGCTCGTCGGCGATGAAGGTGCTCAGCTGGAGCTGCTCTTCAGGGACTCGGATCTGTCAGACTTTGTAAGCTTCGGCGTGAATCCCTCAAGCGGGGAAGAGGCTGAAGTTCTCGCAAGAAGGTTTGCGGCGCTTGTGCTGTCACGCAAGCTCGAGAACCCGAATGCGCGCCTTGTCGTTGTCGCCGCCGACGGGGAGAACTGGCTCCTTGGAAACAAGCTGAAAGCCGTTTTCTTCGATAAGATGCTCAGCTACGTCGAGGAATGCCAACCCCTGCTGCTCACGATGACAGCCTCTGAAGCCTTATCCTCGATCCCAGCTAGCCGCCGTTTGCGCTGGGTACCGACAACCAGCTGGGCTGGCGGGGACTGGGTTTGGACGTCTCGAACCGAGAACTCGCAGCAGTGGGACATGATCGCTAAGGCCGGCGAGTGCTACACGAGGATCAAGCGCACGTGCAAGGACCCTGCTCTGCGCTTAGCAGCAGGCTTCGCCCTGGCGTTGACACTCAACAGCGACGTGATACACAGAGAGTACACGATGCCCCAGCACACCGAGGCGTGGTACCGCCAGCTGGAAATGATATGCCGCCTGGGAGCGCGCGAGGCCGAGAAACTGCTCTCCAACCACCTGACCCCGAATTTCTCGAGCCCGCGCGTCCTCGAGGACTGCGTAGCCTGCCAACCGACCCTCTGGGATTACGCGCCGCAGCTCGCCCTAGCCGCAGCGGCTGCCTTCATCGGTGCTTTAACTTTGTCTATGAAGCGTAGACGCAGCCGCGGAGTTCAGGCACCTAGGTCGCGCGCTGGCGCCATGAGGTCTGCGTTAAGCTTTTGTACGTATTCCCGCATTTGGCACGATGGGGTCTCGTAAACTGCTGCTTTGCCTCCTGACGTCTGTGACGCTGGTTGCGTTGCTGGTTTTCGCCCAGACTATCGAGTACGACGGAATGGAAGCTTTCTTCAGCTCGAAGGGCGTGCTCAACGTTAGGCACGAAGGCTTCACGAAGACAACTGGGGTTTTCAAAACGTGGGGGCCAAACTGGCAGTGGGTTGACGCCTGCAGCTACCAGGACAACTGGGTTTCCCTGAAAGCCAGCATGGGCGACATTGAAGCCAACTTCGAAGGTGCGTTCCAGTGTGCTTTCGCGAAAGTGTCATGGCGGGAGAGCTCGTGGCTCGGCCTTGATTCCTTCCTCATCGAGCTTAACATGACAGCAGACGAGGACTCCAGCTTCGCGGGGATGTCTTGGGACTTCGATCTACCCATATCGCTGTTTGCCGGTAAGAACGTAACACTGATCCTTGCCAACGGCACAAAGGTCTCAGTAAAGCTGAGGGAGGAGCACATACCGGGCACCTGGGTGATCGACGGCAGCGCGTACCCCAACGGCGTCGGCTGGGTGATCCCCTACGACGGCGATAGAGGTTTGGTGGTGGCGGTGCTCGGGGACACGTGGCCTAATGGGTTGAGCGTGCACGCCGAAGACAACAGGCAGTGGGGTGGTAACACGTACTCCCTGAGAAACTGGCTCTTCTTCGACCTCCAGATGCCGAAGGGGGTAATCATCAGGCTGCTAGTCTACGTGCAACCCTACTCGAGCCAAGACGAGCTGGAGATCGGGTTATCGCGAATCCGCGAAGCGGTTGGAATGCTGCAAAACGGCGAAAGCTCTGACGCTGTCAAAAGCTTCCTTATCTCGGCGATGAACTTGGAGGAAGCGGCAACAGCTAGGAAAGCCCGCGGTCCGCCACTCATGCTAATTGTCTACGCCGCGATAGCCGTAGTCGCAGTAGTAGTCATAGCATTCGCAATGCTAAAGCGTAGAAGGTCATAGAATAAAAATATAACTTTTTGTATTTTTATGTTTGCTCTACTAGTATTTTCAGTTCCCAACCTTCACGCTTATCTCGCACCTTAATCGCGGGTCTCCCTTCGACTTGAGTTAGGCCTTCCCGCTTCTCTTCGGGCGGTTCCAGCTCCTTTAGCTCTACGCCATCTTTGATCGCTTTGACCACCTTGCTGACGCCATGGAGTACAACGATCACGAACTCCCTGCCCGGCTCATAGTTGCCTTCAGCGGGGCTTTTCCTCACGGTCAGCGTGCCAGCCTGCTCAGAAACCTCGAATTTTGCGAGAGCGTAGGCTCCTTTCGTGTACTCGAACGTTTCACCGTCGTCTTCGTAAAGCATGAAAGAGCCGTTGCCCGGGTATACGTGGAGGTACAGCGGATCGGGCTTGCGCTCGCTGCTACAACCTATTGGCGACCACATTGGTACTAAGGCGCCATCCTTCACAAAGAGTGGGACTACGTCCAGTGGCGCATCCACGCAGACGCGTGCGGGGCCCTGGTATGCCTTATCGCTCCAGAAGTCGTACCACTTGCCCTTCGGCAGGTACACTTCCCGGGTGCGAGCGCCCTCCTTGAGCACGGGTGCGACGAGCAGGAAGGGGCCGAGCATGAACTCGTCGTCGGTCGCGTAGGTCTCCTCGTCGTCGGGGAACTCGAAGAGGAGGGGCCTCATCACTGGGTACCCCTTAGCGTAGTGCTCGTAGAACAGCGAGTACATGTAGGGGAGCAGCCTGTAGCGCAGCTCCAGCACCCTCCTCACCGCCTCCTTCGCGAAGCCTCCGTGGAACCAAGGCTCGTGGTCGTAGCTCCCCATGCACTGGTGGTTGCGGCAGAGCGGCGTGAACGCGGCGACTTGGTACCAGCGGACGAGCAGCTCGGCTGTTGGCCTACCGAAGAACCCCCCGACGTCGGCGCCGACGAAAGGCACGCCGCTGAGACCCAGGCTGAGCAGCATCGGAATCTGGAGCCACAGGTGCTCCCAGTCCGAGGTGTTGTCGCCCGTCCACTTCGCCGCGTACCTCTGCGATCCAGCGAAGCCCGCTCTCGTGAGGATGAAAGGTCTCCTGTTTGGCCTGAGCTTGAGCAACCCTTCGTACGTCGCCTGAGCTTCGAGAAGGGCGTAGACGTTGTGGACCTTCGCGTGCGGCCCCTCGGCGTGGACCGCGTCCTCGTCCACAGTTTTCGTGGGCACGTCGAAGACCGAAGGCTCGTTCATGTCCAGCCAGATCCCCTCGACGCCCTCGTCAACCAGCGCCTTCAGCTGTTTGCCCCACCACTCCCTCACCTCCGGCTTCGTGAAGTCGGGGAAGGCGCAGAGACCGGGCCAAACCCTGCCCACGTACAGGTCGCCGTTAGGCTTCTTGACGAAGTAGTCGCCGATCACGCCCTCCCTGAAAGCTCGGTAGAGAGGATCCAGCTTTACCCCCACGTCCACTATAGTAACAAGCTTGAAGCCCATCCCCCTCAGCTTCTCTGCCATGCTTTTGGGGTTAGGAAACCTCCTCCTGTCCCACGTGAAGAGCTTGTAGCCTTCCATATAGTGGATGTCCAGGTAGATGGCGTCGCAAGGAAGCTCCTCTCTCCTGTAACGTTCAGCTACTTCGAGCACGCGCTCCTGCGGGTAGTAGCTGTAGCGGGACTGCTGGTGGCCGAGCGCCCAGAGCGGGGGTAAGGGTGTGCGCCCCGTCAGCTCGGTGTAGCCCTCGACGACCTCCTTGACCGAGGGCCCGTAGATCACGTAGAAGTCGAGCTGCCCGCCCTCCGCCTCGAAGCTGTACCACTCCTCGGAGCTGAAGCCTAGGTCGAACACCGACCTGTAGGGGTTGTCGAAGAAGACACCGTAGGCCAGCCCTCTCCTCAGCACAATTATGAAGGGCACGCTCATGTACAGGGGGTCGGTCCCCAGCTTGTAGCCGAACGCGTCGGTGTTCCACATTGTGACACGGGTGCGGCGCCTGTCCAGCGGCAGGGCTTTCTCGCCCAACCCGTAGAAGTGGTCGTCGAGCTCGAGCTTCATCCAACACTTAACTCTGTGTCCTTCCCACCTCGATGGCGCCCATGCCATACCGAGCTCGTGGTTGAAGCACAAGTAGCGGCCTTCTGCGTCGTAGAAAGCGAGGCGGCACGGCTTCTTCGACACGAGGATCTTCAGCTCGCCCGTCCGCACCTCGACGGTGTCTCCGCGATCCTCCACCTCGACTCGCGCCTCCCCTCTCTTCGCGACGGCGTAGGACTTCTCGTTGAAGATACCGTCGGGGGCAAGTGTCACCCTCACGATCTTGGGGGATACTGCGGCAACCCTCAGCTTGGGACCGCCGCAGTCGAGTACCACCCAGCTTGAGCCAGCTTCGTATCCGACCACATCCCCGAGAAACGCGAAGCTGCCCTCCCCCACAAGCAGTCCCTAGGGCGCTTACTTATATTGCTGCTCCCGTTCGTAGCGCTACCCTTATTTGTTTGGTGCGCATGCGCTCCCGCGTGCGGGGAAAACCGATTGTCTTGGGAGGGAGCCAAGGAGAGCATGTGGCTGTGCAATTGGCAGAGCTCCTGGGTGCGGAGCTGGGGGAGGTTGAGGTCACCCGTTTCCCCGACGGCGAAACATACGTGAGGATACTGGCGGACGTTGAGGGGTCGCGGGTGGTCTACGTAAACTCGCTCCAGAGAGGCCCAAACGAGACGTTAGTGGAGACGCTGCTTACGCTGGACGCACTGAAAGACCTCGGCGCCAGGGAGGTGCACGCCGTTGTACCGTACATGGCTTACGCACGCCAAGATGAGCGCTTCAAGCCGGGTGAGGCTGTGAGCGTGACGACTGTTGCGAAGCTCTTCAAAGCGCTCGGCTTAAGCTCGATCTACACGGTGGACATGCACCTTCACAGGATCAGGGACCCCTCCGCCCTCTTCGGGGCGAGCTTCAGGAATCTGACTGGTGTGAGGGAGCTAGCAAAGTACGTAAAGCGCAACCACCGTGAAATACTCGCGAAGTCTGTTATAGTGGGGCCGGACGAGGAGGCGGAACAGTGGGCTAAAGTTATGGCCGAGGATCTTGGGACCGAGTACGCTGTCCTAGAGAAGAAGAGGCTTTCAGCTACTGAAGTCAAGATCGAGGCTCACGGGGCGAACGTGAAAGGTAAGGTGGCTGTGATCGTGGATGACATCATCAGCACAGGCGGCACGATAGTCGAAGCGGTGAAAGCGCTCAGGCAGCTCGGCTGCGAGGGGGCGCTCGTGGCGTGCGTGCACCCGATACTTACAGGCAACGCTTACCCGAGGTTACTCAAGCTGCATCTCTTAGACCTCGTGGGAACCGATACCGTACTGAGCCCGATCAGCAGAGTCCCCATAGCTCCTGCGATCGCCGAAGCCCTTCGAGCCGACCTCGGGTTCGGGCGCTCTTAGCTTTTTAAACCAACATCGCTAAATTTTTAAGAGCTTGAGCCGCGTTAGAACACGTGGGCTCCCTGTTGAGGGTCTTGCCATTACTCCTCGTTCTCTTAGCTAGCTCGGCGTACGCCCTTCCTGTAGCCGTGAAGAACGTTGCCACCGTACCTCTAGAGAACTACGTTGTGTTCTTCACCGTGGAGAAGGATAAGCTCGCCGAAGAGGGGATCGACCCGGCTTCGATGTGCGCAGTTGATCCGACGGGCGGCTACCTGCCCATCTGGGTTGCACCAGAAACCCTCGATAAAAAGAGCGTGGCAACCTACGTCAAAATACCTTACATTGCCGCCGGCGACCAGGTTACGATCACTTTGACACCTGGCCCGTGCAAGCACGACCCGAAGGAGGTTTTCATATTTTTCGACGATTTCAAGGTTCTTGACACGAGGTTTTGGGCGCCTTTCGCCTCCCCGCAAGTCTACAACGTCACTATGGAGGCGCGCAAGGGCCTGCTGATCGAGGGAACATACATGGCGGCAAGCCAGTATGTGCAGGTGGTCTCCCAGCCGTTCACACCGCCGCTCGCTGTTGAAGCCTTAGTCACGCCGTTGACCGCCTACGACCACGATGCTTGTCTCGACCTGCGCGAGTACGGGACCGAGAGCGCCCACCCGGCCGACGCCAGGGGCGCTTACATACATGCGTGGGGCTGGGGCGTTTCGGGAGAAACCGAGAACAAGTTCGGGAGGTTCACTTGGTACAGGCTCGCCGGCCCGCCGGGCAGCTCGACGTACTACTGGGATGTGACCACGTGGGATGAGGGCGGCCCATCGCCCGTATGGAACGCGAACGACACGTTCCTCTTCAGGATCGGTGCTGCTGCGGAGGGCGTCAGGTACGAGGTTTGGCAGCTCACCCAGGATGGCTTAAGCAAGATCCTCGGCCACTACGTGAACCTAGGGATCACCAACGATACTGTGATCGCGTTGGGGCAGGAGTGCGGCGGAGCCTACAACTTCACCCAGAAAGCCGTCTTCCACTGGGTCCTCGTGAGACCGTTCGTGTGGCCTGAACCAAAGGTTGCAGTCGGGTCTGAGAAAATTGAAGAAAGTCCCTTTGCGCCGATACTGGAGTTCTTGAGCAAGCCTGCGAACCTGATACTTATCAGCTGGGGTTTGATCGCTGTAATCCTCGTGCTTATACTCGTAACAAGGATTAAGAGAAGGTAGCGGAAACAACTAAAGCTAACCCAGCTTCTCCAGCGGTTCAACCATGCCGTAGCGGGGCTCTGGCCCCTTGGGTGCGGCCGCCCAGCGCACCGCGTTCTCGATCGCTTTGCGCACGTAAGGGTTGTAGTACGTTGGGTACGTCTCGTGGCCTGGCCTAAAGTAGAAGATTCTGCCCCTACCCCTGTAGAAGCAGCAGCCGCTCCTGAACACCTCCCCGCCCTCAAACCAGCTGATGAACACGAGCTCGTCGGGCGGCGGAATGTCGAAGTACTCCCCGTACATCTCCTCGTGCTCCAGCTCGAAGTGCTCGGGCAAGCCCTCGGCGATCGGGTGCCAAGGAGCTACCACCCAGATCCTCTCCCTCTCCCCAGCCTCCCTCCACTTTAAGCTGCAACTCGTCCCCATGAGCCTCCTGAACGGCTTCGAGTAGTGGGCTGAGTGGAGCACGATGAGCCCCATCCCCTCGAGCACCCTGCGGCATACTCTTTCAACAACGTGATCGCTGACCTTGTCGTGGGCAACGTGCCCCCACCAGATGAGCACGTCCGTATCCTTTAGTACCGCCTCGCCCAGCCCGTGCTCTGGCTCATCCAGCGTTGCCGTCCGGACGGTCATGTCCGGTTGCTTCCTCAAGTGCTCGGCGATGGCCTCGTGGATCCCGCGGGGGTACACGCGCGCCACAGCATCTTCAGTCCGTTCCTGGACGAACTCCCCCCAAACCAGCACGCGTATCTGCTGCACAAGGAGGCTGGTGCCCGCCCCGCTAAAAAACGGTTTCGCGGTGACGCTAGCTTAATAAACCCCGCCGATGCGAAGCGCGCTGCAGAGAGGAGGGATGGAGGAAGGCGAGCGTAGCGGTAGGGTTGTAGGGAAGCACGTGTACGGCAACCTGTACGACGTTGACCTCTCGGTGGCTGGCGACGAGGAGAAAATGAAAAAGGTCGTAGCCGAGGCAGCCGAGCTCGGAAATATGAAGCTCTGGGATCTAAAATCGTGGAGGTTCGGTGGAGATAAAGGCGGAGTCTCCGTAATCGCGCTCGTCGTAGAGAGCCACATCGCGGTCCACACTTGGGTTGAGTACAGCTACGCTACAGTCGATGTGTACACGTGCGGGGAGCGCAGCGATCCCTTCAAAGCTTTCGAGCACATACTCAAGTTTCTCAAGCCGAAGTTCTACACGTTCAACTACGCGGATAGAAGCAGCCTACCACGCCTCGAGCGGCTGCCAGCTCAGCGGTAGACCTCTATCACGGGCGGGTATAGCCAGTCTAGATACCTGCCGGCGACCCCTGCTTCGCGGGTCCACCCTCTGTGGACGAACAACCTGTACTTGAATGCGACCGGTTTCTCCAACCTCATTTCTCCTCCTCCGGTCCCGATGAAGTGGGAGAGCCCGAACACGTTGGCTGTCATTAACCCGTAGTCTCTCGCGTGCCAGTAGGTGGGAAAGCGGGGGTTGGAGGGGTGGTCGAAGACAGCGATGCCGTAAACGCAGTCGCCCAGGGGGCCGCTGTAGTCGCACCACTCTGCTCGCTTCCCCCAAACTTCGCGCTCGTTAACACCGCCCCAGCTGTTCTCGAGCCTGCCGCCGCTGAGAACCGTCATCGAGGGGGCGACGCGGAGCGAGACTATTCCGGCTTCCTTTGTATCCCCTAGGATCACCTCGCCCTCGGGCTCCAGCGTGACCTCGTAGTCGATCAGCCACTCGCCGGAGGGTACGTTCCAGAACCTGATCCTCCTCCGCTCGCGCAGCAGGCAGGCACCCTCCGTCTCCCACGAGTTCTCCGCTTCGATCTCCGCGTAGGCGAGACCTGCCACGAGACGCGCAAAGCGGACGTGCCGGATCCTCCCCTCTCCAGCCCAGAAGTCGGCTCCGTTGACGTCGCCGTGAGCTGTCCAAAGCGAGTGGTGGTGTGGGTGGTCGCGGGGTGAGTCCTCTGTGGCGCTGAAGCCCTCGGGAGTGTTGAGCGGGTAGACGTAGGGCATCCTAGCTCCGGTGTACTTGTAGCTGGCAACGAGCAGCTGCCCTCTGTAGACCTTCACCTCGCTCCCCGTGTCCTCCAACCTCATCGTTTGCCAGCGCTCTCCCTCTTCGAGTTTCAGCTCCTTAACCCTGCTAGCCCTCAGGTACGGTAGGATAAAGGAGAGAACGCCGCCGCTCGCCTGGGCCGGGTAGGTAAAGCCAGCTTCGTCAACCAGCTTGTAGCTGCCGTCGGGGATGCCCAGCTTAATCTCGCATGGAACCTCGAGATGGTCCCGCAATCCCGCTGTGGCCTTGAACCTGGTCACATCCTATGAGCGCCCGCTCTGGTTAATATCGTTGATCACCGGTTTCGCCCAGTCCGCTAGCGCCAGCCACGCGAGTACCGGTATCCCACCGGCTACGTTGCTAAGCATTATGCCCAGCCAGATGCCGGCTGGCCCCCAGCCTAGGGTGAAGGCCAGCACGTAGGAGAGGCCGATCCTTACGAGCCAGAGGCGCGCTAGGCCGATCGCCGTTGGGACGAGCGTCCGGCCAGCACCTCTCGCAGCGTTGTTTCCGGCGATGAAGAGGGCGAAGAAGGGTAGGCCGAGCAGTATCGTGTCGAGGAACTCGAGACTGTGCTTCACGACCACGGGGTTTGAGGTGAAGACGCGGACGACGTTCCCCCTCACGGGGTAGATGGCTAAAGCCCCCAGCGAGACGAGCGAGGCGATGAACAGCGAGCCTTTGATCGCGGCTTCCTTCGCCCGCTTCAGCTCGCCGGCCCCCAGGCACTGGCCGACGATTATGGCGATGGAGCCGGAGAGCCCCCACATCGCCGCGTCCACGATGTCGAGCACGATGAAGCCGATCGAGTACGCTGCCGCAACGTTGACGCCGAACTCGTTAACCATCCTCACTTGCGTCATGAAAGCTAGGCTGTTCGTTAGCTGCGTGAGCGAGATGGGCCCCCCGATTTTGGCAACCGTGGCGAGCCAGCGCGCGGTGAAGCTGAGCGTGGGAACCGGCGTGACCTCGGGGATCCTCCTCCTTATCAGCAGGAACAAGCTCGTCGATGAGATCGCAAGCCCGATGGTGTCCGTCAGCGCCGACCCCATCGCCCCCATGCGTGGCACGGGGCCGAGCCCCAAGATGAAGACGGGGTCGAGAGCCGCGTTGACCGCGACCGCCGCGATGTTGATCGCAGAGGTCAAGCGCGTCTCACCTACGCTTGTCACGACAACTGAGAGCATTGAGGAGACGCTCGAGAGGACCATGTTAGCGGCCGACACTGCAGTGTAGCGCATGACCTCGTCGAGGATTTCGGGCGGGGAGGCGATGAGACTCCCGAATATCAGGGGACGTAAAGTGTAGAACGCGGCCGCCGAAGCGGAGCCGAACAGCAGGGCTGCAGTGAGGAGACGCGATGCCTCGGCTTTAACGCTGCTGTACATGCGGGCGCCGACGTACTGGGAGACGAGGCTCGTGCCGGCGGTCGTCAGCATGTTCACTAGCGCGGTGAAGGCGAACGTCACGGGGAACACCTGCCTGGGTACTGCGATAGCAACTTCGCTGTAGAGCGTCAGCCAGAGGGAGTTGAGGACGCTGTAGGACACGCTCGCCAGCTGCGCCACCATCGGCGGGGCACCTAAGCGCAGCAAGGACGCTATGACGGAGCCCTTCAGTACGCTTTCCCTGTACTCGTCGAGACGACTCCTACTCACTTTCAGCACCGAGGCGCGCTTGCGGCCGATACTCCCGTAAATAAGCCTGACGTGCTTGAAACGCGGAGGACCAATTGTCCTGCTAAATGCAGCTCGAAGAGAAGCATGGGCTGCAAGCTAGCTTCGCGCTGGCGCTACTGCACGCGTTTACGCAAGCGATCTCCCGATTATTAGCACCGCTAGCGCGGTAAGGGGGACCGTGATGTTGTCGTCGAGAGGTTTCATCTCGAAGTGCTCGACGATGCTCGAGAGTACACCTGCTAAGGCTCCCCAGAGCCCCGCGATCGCGTAGCCGACTGGCACGCAGAACGCGGCCATCGCCAAGTTGCCGATCCAAGCTTTCGTCCTCCTCTTGTAGACGGCGTTCCTCACTACGCCCGTCACGCCGTCGCCGAAGCTCATGAAGGCGGTGGGCACAACCGCATATACCATATCGTGGAAGATGAGCCAGCTCAAGAGGACGCTTAAGCCCCAGGCTATGCAGAAGTGGACCTCGTAGATGTTTTCAGGATCTTGGAACCAGTAGAAGAGCTTCCCGGTCTTGTGGGGGAGGTAGGTGAAGAGAGCTAGGAGAAGCGCTAAACCGAAGGGCAGCAAGGGGCTGGTGAAGAGGAAGGGTACGAGTATGGCGACAAGCCCTCCGGCGGCAGCGTGGATAATCTTCCTATTGTAGTATATGGCGACGTTGTGGGAGAGCCCTCGACGTTTCATCCACTCGTACGTCTTCTTCGTTATTACTGTCACTAGTACCACGATCCACGCCAGCAGCACTAGAGCGTACACTAACTCGTTCAGCAGCTGTCCGTCCACGAGCGGGGCCTGCCTCTGCCGTAAAAAAGGATTGCTATTAACGAAAGATCGCGAAGAGGTTCTTGGGATGGGGCGGCGAAGGTAGGAGATCGATGTCGAGACCCGCGTCCCGCTCCCGAGCGAGCTCGTAAAGGTACGTGAGCGCCGCCCAATCCTCCACCGCAACTCCGACGGAGTCGAAAACCGTCAGCTCGCCCTGGTCAACTCTACCGGGCTTGAGACCCGAAACGATCTCCCAAAGCTCCGCGTACACAGCCTCTCTACCGACGTTCTGAATCTCCCCTTCAACCTGAGCTTGCTCCAGCAACTCGACAACCACCTTCGCTTCGAAGAGTATATGGGGGTCGAGCTCTGTCTTGCCGGGGGCATCGCCGCCGACCGCGTTCACATGCGCTCCAGGCTTCAGCCAGCCTCTCTCCACCACCTTCTGTCTACCTTTACCCGCGGTCGCAGTGATCAGCACGTCAGCTTTCTCGGCGACTTCTCTGCCGCAGCAGGCAGCTCTAGCTCTCAAACCTAACGCCCGCGCGTTCTCCTCGAACTTCCTCATAGCTAGAGGGTCAACATCGTAGAAGACCACCTCTTCAACCGGTACAACCCTGCTGACCGCGTAGCAGAGGAACTCGGATTGAGCACCGGTGCCGATGATCCCCACCACCCTGCTGTCCCTCCTGGCCAAGTGCTTAGTGGCGACCGCGCACGCGGCACCTGTGCGGAAGGCGGTGAGCAACGTCGCGTCGGCGACCATCAGCGGGTAGCCCGTCTCGGCGTCCGCGAGGATTCCGAGAGCGGCTACTGTCAAGAGGTTCCGCGCGGGGTTGCCTGGGTGCCCGTTTACGATCTTGACGGCATAGAACTTCGAGTCGCTGGCGGGCATCGCCTCCATCACGCCCCACGGGTAGCTGAAGCTGACCCTCGGCACAACCTTCAGCTCCTTCCACCTCCTGAAAGTTTCCTCCATTCTCGCGATTAGACCGTCGACGAAGCTTGGAAGACCCACGTCTTTCACTACTCGAGCGACGTCAGCAGCCGCCAGCAGCTTGACTCTCGCCACAAACCCCTCAGCCGCCGGGCTGGAAAAACATCGCGTTAACCATTTTAGCTCACTTCCTCGAGCTAGCGCGTGACAGCGGACCCCAGGTATCTGCACGAGTACGAGAACCCCTCGGTAGTCGGCGTCAACAGGGAGCTGCCGAGAGCTGCCTTCCTCCCCTGCCCCGACCGTGAGAGCGCGCTGCGTAGCGACTTCCTCGAGTCGCCTTGGAAGATAACGCTGAACGGGAAGTGGAGGTTCAAAATTGTCCAGAACCCGTCATTGGCTCCCGCGGGGTTCTATGAGCAAGGCTTCGACGACAGCGAGTGGGACGAGATCGAGGTGCCCAGCTGCTGGCAGCTTCTCGGCTACGACAGGCCGATATACTTGAACGTACGCTACCCGTTCCCGCCCAACCCGCCCTACGTGCCGAAGGACTGGAATCCCACGGGCCTTTACAGGCGCCGCTTCAACCTGGATGGCGACTTAAAAGGCAAGAGAGTTTTCATAGTCTTCGAGGGAGCTGGTTCGGCATTCTACCTTTGGGTCAACGGAAGGTACGTGGGCTTCAGTAAGGATAGCAGAACTCCCGCCGAGTTCGACATCACACCCTTCGTCAGGAAAGGAGAGAACTTGGTTGCTGTTAAGGTGCTCAGGTGGAGCGATGGCAGCTACCTGGAGGACCAGGATTTCTGGAGGCTCAGCGGCATCTTCAGAGACGTGTATGTCTACCTGGCGCCGGAGGTGCGCGTGCGCGACTTCTTCGTCACGACGCGCTTCGACGAGCGGTACGAGGACGCCGACCTCGAGGTCCTCGTCAAGGTGAGGAACTACTCGAGCTCGGAGCGGAGGGGGCTCACAGTCGAGCTGGAGCTCATCGACGCAGAGGGAAGGCCGGTGCTCGAGAAGCCGCTCAGCCAGAGCGTAGCAGCGGTCAAGCCCGGCGAGGAGGTCTTCCTCAACTTCAAGTGTAAGGTTAAGAGTCCGCGCAAGTGGTCGGCCGAAGACCCCTACCTCTACCGCCTCCTCATCACGCTCAAAGATGAAGCTGGACAAGTGCTCGAGGTCATACGGGAGTTCGTGGGCTTCCGCCAGGTCGAGGTGAAGGACGGCAGGATACTGGTGAACGGGAGGCCCGTCTACTTCAAAGGCGTAAACAGGCACGAGATCGACCCCGTGAGGGGTTACGCGGTCACGAAGGAGCTGATGGAGCTGGACGTTAAGCTGATGAAACAGTACAACTTCAACGCGGTCCGCACCTCGCACTACCCCAACCACCCGTACTGGTATCACCTCTGCGATAGGTACGGCATCTACGTGATCGACGAGGCGAACATCGAGTGCCACGGGCTCGCGAACATCGGCAGGGCCGGTCTCATCTTGAGGAACGAGCCTGCGAACAACCCGGAGTGGCTCCCCGCTTTCATGGACCGAGTCGTGCGCATGGTCGAGCGGGACAAGAACAGGCCTTGCGTCATCATGTGGTCGCTGGGCAACGAGTCCGGCTACGGGTTCAACCACGAGGCGGCGGCCGCCTGGGTGAAGGCCTACGATCCCACGCGTCTCGTCCACTACGAAGGGGCAACGCACGTGCTGTGGAACAAGGGGTTCGTGCCCAAGAGCGTGGACGTAATCAGCGTGATGTACCCAACGCTCGAGTTCCTCGAGTGGCTTGCGACCGAGCTCCAGGACGACCGGCCGGTGATCATGTGCGAGTACGCCCACTCGATGGGGAACAGCACGGGCAACCTGAAGGAGTACTGGGACGTGATCCGCAAGCACAGGAGGCTGTGCGGCGGCTTCATCTGGGATTGGGTCGACCAAGGTCTCCTGAAGGAAGAAAACGGCGTCAAGTACTTCGCCTACGGCGGCGACTTCGGAGAAGAGATCCACGACGGGAACTTCAACATCAACGGCATCATATTCCCCGACCGGACCCCGCAGCCGGCCGTTTGGGAGTGCAAGAAGGTGCAGCAGCCCGTCGAGGCCGAACCAGTAGATCTGAGCAGGGGGTTGGTGAAGATCGAAAACCGCTTCGATTTCCTCCGGCTCGACGAAGCGGTGGAGATACGCTGGGAGGTGAAGGCCGACGGCAAGGTCCTGCAGGAGGGCGTGCTCGCCGCTCCCGCTGTAGGCCCCCGCGAGTCGGCCACGATCCAGGTGCCCTACAAGCTGCCGGAGCCCGAGCCTGAGACCGAGTACTGGCTCGTGCTTCGGTACAAGCTGGTCAGGGACTTTCCCTGGGCTGGTAAAGGCTTCGAGATTGGATGGAGCCAGTTCAAGCTGCCTGTGAGAGCGCCTGAGCTTCCTCCATTGCGCGCTGCGGAGATGCCGAAGGTGCGCCTCGAGCTCGGCGACACGATCCGAGTTGTGGGCGAGAGCTTCGAGCTGGTCTTCGACTCGAAGTCTGCGAGCTTCTTGTACACCTACAGCGGCAGGCCGCTGGTTAAGGGCTTCAACCCGCTGGAAGTCTGGCGCGCGCCGACGGACAACGACGAGGGCGGGTGGATGGCGCGCGTGGCAGACAAATGGAGAGCGGCTGGCCTGGACAGAGTTCAGCACAAGGTTGAGAGCGTCTCATCTGCGCTCCTCGCTTCCCATGCCGTTCTGATTGAGGCTTGGATCCGGACAGAGGCTCCCGACACGCGCCTTGGCTTCCGCTCGCACCTGCGCCTGGTGGTTTACGGCAACGGGGATGTGCGAGTAGCCGCAGACGTGAAGCCGGACGAAGGTTTACCGCAGTTACCAAGGGCTGGTTTCACCCTGCAGCTACCCGGAACATTCTCGCATGTAACCTACTACGGACGGGGTCCCCACGAGAACTACGTAGACAGAAAGGTGGGAGCAGCTGTGGACTTGTACGCCACTACGGTGGACGAGATGTTCGTGCCGTACCTGAAGCCCCAAGAGTGCGGTAACCGCTGCGACGTCAGGTGGGCAGCCCTCCGCGATCACGAGGGCTACGGGGTGCTCGCGATCGCAAGCGAGCTGATGGAGTTCAGCGCGCACAGGTGCACGCCCCACGACCTCGCGGCAGCAAAGCACCCGCACGAAATCAAGTGGAGAGAGGACGTGTTCGCACACTTTGATTACAAGCAGAGGGGGTTGGGCGGAGCGAGCTGCGGCCCCGACACGCTGCCGCAGTACGACTTCTGGCCTGAACCCTTCCACTTCGAGATTGTGTTGAGACCCATAAAACCGAGCGACGACCCCGTTAAGCTCGGTAAAGCGAAAAACCACGTATTATAATAAACCTATTCTTTATTTGTTGTTTCAAAATATTTTAAATGTTTGAAATTTTCCATTTTTATCGGGTACTTACCCACTCTTTTCGCGTACTCAACCTCGTACCTCAAAGCTTCGGGCGGAACGCCCGCGTACGTCTCCCCGCCGTTGTCGAAGATGTACCCACCCCCAGGCGCGGCATACCAGATACACTTTTCAACCTCTATTTCGATCTGCACGAGGCTGCCCAAGAGCAGGGCACGCCAATTCGCGTTCCCATTGAAAGTGACCCTACCTTTAAACTCCCTCGCGATTGCGCGTATGTCGCTCTCAACGCCCAGGTCAGCGTGGTTGACCTTGTACACGTCGCGCACGATATCGGCGATGTGGTGCATCGGCGAGTCCATGTGGAGGTACCTGTACTTGCTACCAAAACGCTCGTACAGGCGAAGGTTATAGGGAAGCGCAAACTCTTCGTACATGGGCCGGCGCAGGTAGCCAGCGTGGTCGTCAGCCAAGTAAAGCCAGCCGGGCTCAGCTCCCGTCACCTCGTAAAAGTGCAGCTGCAGCGCTACATACGTCTCCTCCAGCTTCCTGAACAGCTTGCGCATCTCGTGAGGGTATCGGTAGAGCCATGTGTAGAGCCGCTGAGGTCCGAGAAGGGAGCCGGCAGCGGAGACTGGAGGATGTATCTGAAAGCTTCCACCTACCGGAAGATTCCCGTAGTTCTCTTTCACAAGCTTCCTCAGCTCGTCTAGTCTTCGATAGAAAGCGCAGACAGCTGGGTGGTCGCGCGGGTCTGGCACCTCAAGTCTATCGATATCCTCCAGCGTCTTTATGCAAGGTACGATCCAAGGGCTCCTCCACGGATCGTTTTCGTCAGGCATCGCTATCCCGCAGTTGAAGATCAAGCCTTCGGCTACAGCGCCCAAGTCCAAGTTCACGCCGACACCGGTAACGTCATCGCGGAGCCACTCGAGCTTCCACTTTAACCCCTTCACCTGAACATAAAGCATCACTTTGAGATCTGTGTAGTACTCACTCAGCGGCACGCCGAACAGCCAGGCGTAGTAAGGCCCCTGTAAGTTGATGGAAACGGGAACCCTGTCAGGCTCCTCAAAATCGAGAACCTTCTCCACCCTTTTGCGGCTTTCCTCCAGCTGAGCTCTGTAGCGTTCCGGATCAAAGGGTTCCACAGCCGGCAGGCACTAAACACAGTAAAACATTTTCCGTGCAGCTCGAAGAATCCACGTTAAGCTAGTACTACACGGACGCGCGCGAGCGCGCGCCCAACTAGCTCCTACCGCGTTGCGCCAATCTAAGCTTGCACGCACACTCGTCTCCCCTCGAAAAACCTAAATTCATGGGTAGAAGCCATGTAACATGCCCCGGTGGCTCAGTGGCAGAGCGCCGCCGTGGTAAGGCGGGGGCCGCTCGCGCGCCCGATACCCGGGTTCGATTCCCGGCCGGGGCTTCACCTGGGGGGCTTTCTGCTATAGTTCGCGGTGAACACTCGGTTTAGAGTTCGCTTTCCGCACCTTACACCCCCGCTTTGCGAGGCTTTTGCGCTCAATAGCTTGCTGACTCTTAAGAGAGCGTACGCGCTAGCCGGTAACCCTTTTTCTCACAGCACGCCGAGTGCAGGAGAACCACATAATTAAACCCCTGCATAAAGTACTGCACATGGTCAGGGTCGAGGTTCGCGGGAAGGGGGATGACTACCACGTGAAGACGCTTCTGGCTTGGCTGAGCGAGCTGAAAGAGTTCCTCGAGGGCGAACTGAGGGAGAGAGTTGAGGTAGGGTTCGTGGAAGTGGATTCCAAGTGCCCGCTTCTCTATGTGGACGGCGAGCTGGTGTTCGAAGGGTTGCCGGGCGAGGAAGGCTACTTGATTGAGATAATACGAAGCGCCCGAGACGCGCGCCGCGCTACTGCCTGAGCACTCCCGATGAGGCTAGGTGCTCGATAAGCTCTTCGTGGCTCTTGAAGATGCGGGTGGTGTAGTATTCGAAAAACGGGCTCCGCACCTCGTGCGGGAATATCGCGTAGACGTCTTTGTTGTGGGTGAAGCCGTAGTGTATCTCGTTGAGAACACCGGGGGAGACGTGAGTGGTCGGGTAGTAGACCACGATGATGTCAGACTGGTCGATTAGCTTGTAGTCTCTAGCGACGATCTGGTCGATGATGTCGCTCCTCGCGTCAATAACTTCCTCGACATCCAGCTTCAAGCGGTAGCCGTCCACCTCGACATCGACATCGTCGGCGCCGTTTCGCTGGGCGTTCTCCGCTAAACCCACGAGCGCGGCCTCGTCGATCGTTATGGGGTCGAACACGATGACGCCCGCTTTTCGGAGCGCCTCCTTCACCTCATCCTTCATCCTGAAGTGCTCGGGTTCGCTCAAGACGTGCGTGATCGGGTAGCTGAGGTAAGCTTTGATGGCCGGCTCGTCTCCCCGCAGTCTCCTCTTCTCGACCCGGTATAGGACGTCGAGGAGTAGGCTTGGCGGCTCGCGTCTCGCGATCACGTAGAAAGGCTTCTGCCTGTAGGCCGCAAGTATCTCCGTGATGAAGGTCTCCTCGTCCCTCCAGACGAGAATATCCTTCAGCTTCAACCTACCCCTCCATTGGGTTCTTTCAAGCCTTGCCTTTATCGCGTGGGCGTTGTCGACGATCGTCACGTACACGTCGGGGTCGATCCGGTTGAGGTAGTGCAGGTTGAAAGCGGGGACCAGGTGTTTCTTCCACCGGAAACAGACGTGAGTGCTTATCACAAGGTCTTCAGGGCTGTCGGGCCCTCTGTACCGCTCTAACTCCTTCAAGAGCTCCTCGAAGGTCACCGCGCGCAAGTAGTCGAGAGCGAAAGGGTCCATGTCTAGTATCTTGCCTTCGGGTATCCTGATGCCCAGCTCCGCGCTCTTCTCGAACATTCTCTTACCCACGTCGATGACCTTGAGCCTTCCACCGCTCTCCGTAGCTACTGTTTCTACGTAGTCGAGCCTACCGCTACCGCTGATACCGGTAGCGAACACTATCACGCGAAGGTAGTGAACGCCCCAGCTTAAATGCTCATCGAGAGCCCAAACGAATACTTTCACTCTACTATCCCCGAAGGGTATTACCGGGGGGTGTTCCACCGTATAAGCGGGGAGCCCCGTGGGATACGCTGAACTCCCAACCCACCCCCTCTTACTATCGGGTGGAGGAATGGAGGAAGCGGTACTTTTTGTAGACGAGAGCGAGGAATCGAAAGCGGCGGAAGCCGAGCTGGAGAAGCGGGGTCTTAAGTTCAAGAGGGTTGACGTAAGCAGGAACGGCTTGAGGGGGTGGCTTCTTTTCGAGTACGGGACGGTAAAGGTTCCCGTACTCGTGATGGGTGGTCTCGTACTGGTGGGATTGGAGGAAATAAGGAAAGGTCTAGCCTAGAAAAACGCTCATTCCCGCAGCACTTTTTTACGCCTGCCTTGCGGCAGCTGATCGTGGGCGAGAGGGCACTCATCGAGAGGGCTTGGAAGGTGTTTAAGCGTGATCCCCGTGAACTATTGGGTCTTGACGACGCTCAAGCGGTGGAGCTGAGCGGTAAGGTGGTGTTCAAGGTAGACGTATTCGATGAGACCACCGACTGGCTCCCCGGTATGACTTTGAGGGACGTAGGGTGGAAGGCTGTCACAGCGGCGGTGAGCGACGTTCTCGTAAAGGGGGCGAGGCCGTTGGGTGTGATGCTCGGCGTGGGTTTACCGGAGGAAACGCTCGACGCTGCCGACGGGCTGTTTGAGGGTATCGAAGAAGCTTGCGACAAACTGGGGGTTAGGGTGTGGGGTGGTGACACCGGCTCGAGCGACCACCTCTACGTGTCTGTAGCCGTAGCTGGCGTAGCGGAGAACCTCGTGCCTCGCTCCGGCGCAAGGCCGGGTGATACCTTGATGATGTCTGGCCATGAGGTCTCCACACCGGCCGCCTACGCGGTGCTGCTCGATGGGGCTGAGCCTTGTGCGAGAGTTGAGGAGGCGATCGAGGTCGCCTACAGGCCTAGGCTCACTAAGCAGGAGTTCTGGCTCGAAGCCTCTAGGCTTGCAACCGCCTCGATCGACGACAGCGACGGACTGGCACTCACTCTACATTACCTAGCAGAGGCGAGCGGCGTAAGGCTTGTGGTCGAGCAGTTACCCTTGAGCGCGGCCCTGCTCGCGTGCGCGGAGCGCTGGGGGCGCGACCCTCTAGAGATGGCTCTCTACCTCGGCGGCGAGGAGTACAACTTTGTATTCACAACTCGGGATCCCGACACTATCCTCGAGCTGGCCGAGAAGCATGGTCAAAAGGTGTGGAGGATCGGCAAGGTTGTAGAGGGAAGAGGGGTAGTGCTCGAGGGCTACGGCGAGGTGGAGCAGAGGGGGTGGGAGCACTTCGGCGGCTGGACTGCGCGTAGACGCGCGAGCACAACTTAAATCTGATTCTTCAGGTGGAGCTACGCAGCAGACAATGCGCGCCCTCATCATCGACTGCTACACAGATGAGCCAGCGGGTCTAGGGGTTCCACCCTACATCGACGTTTACCCGAGGTACACGGCTGGAGCAGTATGGGAAGCGGAGTCGGCCGCCGAAGTCAGATACGTCACGGTCGATTTTGTGAGAGCGAACTTCGACCGCGTAATGGAGTACGCCGCTAGGTGCGACCTCGTGGTTTTCGTGGGCGGGGTCGTTGTCCCAGGAAAGTACCTGGGAGGTGAACCGATCAAGCTAGAGGAGTTGATGCGCTGGCCAGCGTTGATGGAGAAGCCAGTAAAAGTCCTAGGGGGCCCGCTGGCTCGCTTCGGTTACGGTGTAGCTGGCGGCAGAGTGGCTGTCCACCCCAAAGAGTTCGAGAAGCATTTCGACCTGGTGGCGCGAAGGGATGTGGAGGTGGTGGTTTACGAGCTAGTGAAGGAGGGTTTGAGGGTTGAAGCAGTAGACCCGAACGTCGTCAGGGAAAGCTACGAGCTTGTAGATCGGTTCGCTGTGAAGGGGGCTCGCATCGTCGAGCAGCACCCGAACATGGGCTGGAACCTGATCGCGGAGATTGAGACCTTCCGCGGCTGCCCGCGCTGGGTGGTTGGTGGCTGCAGCTTCTGCATCGAGCCGAGGTACGGCTGCGTAGTGTTCCGCGAGCCGGAGGCAATAGCAAAGGAGGTGGAGACGCTCTACGCGTTCGGCGTCCGCAACTTCAGGCTGGGGCGTCAACCCGACATCCTAGCGTACATGGCGCGCGGGGTCAACGAAGTCGAGTTCCCCGAGCCCAACCCCGAAGCTCTCCGCAGGCTGTTCCGGGGGGTTAGGGGGGCGGCACCGGGGCTGGAGGTGCTGCACATCGACAACGTGAACCCGGGGACTATCGCCCACCACGAGGGGAAGGCGCGCGAAGCGCTGAAGGTGATCGTGGAGTACCACACACCGGGCGACGTCGCGGCGCTCGGCATCGAGAGCGCGGACCCGCGCGTCGTCAAGCTGAACAACCTGAAGGCTGGGCCTGAGGAGTCGCTGAAGGCTATCCGCGTAATCAACGAGGTCGGCGCGAGGAGGGGGTGGAACGGGATGCCAGAGCTGCTGCCGGGCATAAACTTCGTTCTCGGCCTCCTCGGCGAGACGCGCGAGACGTACGAGCTGAACTTCCAGTTCCTCAAGAGGGTGCTGGAGGAGGAGCTGCTCGCCAGGCGTGTGAACATACGGCAGGTCCTGGCGCTACCGGGCACGAGGATGTGGAGCGTGGGGGATAGCATTGCCAGCGAGCACGCCAAGTACTTCCGCGCGTTCAAGCGGAGGGTGAGGAGGGAGTTCGACAAGCCGATGCTCATGCGCATCGTGCCGCGCGGCACGGTCCTGCGCGGCCTGTACATTGAGGCGCACGAGGGTAAGTACAGCCTGGCGAGGCAGCCCGGCTCCTACCCCCTCCTAGTCTACGTGCCGGAGAAGCTGAGCGTGCGCACGAAGCTCGACGTTGTTGTCGTTCAGCACGGGTACCGCTCCGTGAAGGGCATACCCCACCCCCTCGACGTGAACACCGCCTCCCGCGAGTCGCTTTCGCTCGTGCCGGGAATGCCGAAGAGCGCTGTCGCGAGGATCCTCCTGAAGAGGCCCTTCTCGAGCCTAAAGGAGGTCGAGAAGGTTGTGGGACCTGAGGCGGCGAAGTACCTAGCAGTAGGAGCTACTCGCGCTGCGCCGCCTCCAAGCTCTTAAGATCCTCCTCGACGCGCGATCTGTACAGCTTCAGCGCCTGCTCCATGAACGCGGGATCGAGCGCGCCGTGGGGGCTTGGGGTCTCGAAGATCCGCTTCGGGAAGCGCAGCTGGTCGAAGCTGAAACCTTCGTCAAGCTTGTACTTGAGCTTCAGCAGGTGAATCCTCTTCCCGATCTCCCTGAGATCGTTCTCGCTGAGCTCCCAGCCCAGCGGCTTAAACGCTTCAACCACCACCTGCGGCGTGTAAACGCCCCTAGCGAAGAGGCAGAGCACGAGGCTCGTAAGCACCTGCCTCCACCTCTCCTCCTCCAGAAGGTAGGTGACAACCTCCTCGACAGACACCTTCTTTCCCACCATTTTCTGATCGTACGAGTAGCCAGCGGAGTCCAAGTGGCTGTGTCTGGCGCCTAGGGCGAATCCTAGGTGCGCGGCCGGGCCGGTGTGGTACCCCGGCATCTCGTTGCCGCCGTACGCGAGCGCAAAATCCGCACCCCCGTAAACCTTAGCCGCGTGCTCGATGCCCTTGGCGAGCGCGGCGTAGAACTCGTTCGGCTGCTCGACAACGTACTCGATCGCCTTCAGGTAGCTGGCGTAGTCGCCCCACGTCGGTTTCATAATGGTCTCTTTCTCCGTTACCAGTCCCTTCTCGTAAGCTTCAGTCATCCAGGCGAGCGCCACACCAGTGCTCATCGCGTCTAAGCCGTAAGTCTCGATGGCATCTAAGACTTTCAGTAAACCTTCCGTCGAGCCTATACCCAGCATTGCACCACAAGCGTATATGGGCTCGTAGTCGTAGGAGACAAACGTGGTTTTGTAGAAGTAGGGTTCGTGCTCGTAAGGCTCCCTCAGCACAGCCAAGTGTATACAGGCGACGGGGCAGTGAGCGCATGAGACGCGCCTGCCCAAGTACCTCTCAGCCAGACGCTCGCCCGAGATCTCCTCCGCGCGCTCGAAGCGTGAAGCTTTCAGGTTCATCGTCGGTAGGGCTCCGAGCTCGTTGAGAGGCAGCACGTTCTCCGCGGTCCCCAGCTCGTGGTACTTCTTAGTGGCTGGCGTCCCCATAATGCGTTTGTAGAGATCGTCGTAAACCCTCCTGTACCCTGCCTTGTCGGCGACGGGGACGCTGCCTTTACCCACAACGACGAGCGCTTTGAGTTTCTTGCTCCCGAAAACCGCGCCTAGGCCAAGCCTCCCGAAGTGCCGGAAGGTATCGACAACGACGCACGCGTACCTGACTAGCTTCTCACCCGCGCGACCGATCCTCATTATCGACCGGAAACCATGCCCTCCCTCCACCTCCCTCAGCACTCGGCCGACCGTGTGCGTGCTCCGAACGCCCCAAAGAGCCCTCGCGTCTCGGAAGTACACCTTGGAGCCGTGCACCGAAACCCAAACCGGGATGTCGCTCGCTCCCTTGACCACTATGGCACCATAGCCCGCCAGCCTGATCGCTATCGCGCTCCTTCCACCAGCATGGCTTTCACCCAAGTTGCCAGTGAGAGGGCTCTTGAACATCGCCACCGTCTTGCTTGCCATCGGGTATAGGGCGTTGAACGGGCCTACAGCTAGAACAATCGCGTTCTCGGGGCTCAGGGGGTCGGCGCCGCGGGGTACCTCCTCTCTCAGCAGGTTTATCGCGACGCCCGTGCCTCCGATGAACTCCTCGAAGAGCTCCTTGCGCTCCTCCACCCAGTACTTCTTTGAGGAGAGGTCGATGTACAGAACGCGAGGAAGAGGGTCTCTAGGGAACATGAGCCACCACCTCCTTCACTTCTTCCAGCTTTATCACCCCGTACGGGCAGTAGTTAACGCAGTAACCGCAGTAAGTGCACACAATTGGTTTACCGCTTTGCTCATCCCACATCAGCGCCCCGTAGGGGCAAGCCTTGACACAGTTGCCGCATCCAACGCACTTCGCAGGATCGAAGACGATGCCACCACCCTTCCTCGGCTTAAGCGCGTGGGTAGGGCAGCTCGCAGCGCACGGAGGGTCGGGACACGCTCTACAGACTATCACAGTGAAACCTCGCTCTATCCCCCCGATGCTGGCAACCTTTATGGCTGATTTGGATACTCCGCTTTCACCGAAGCGGCGCGTGCACGCGAAAACACACATCATACAGCCGACGCATAAATCTACATCCACTACAGACACGCGCCTAACCATTCACACCAATCCCTTGCACGGGCACCGAGATAATTAACTCTTATCTTTTTACCTTTAGAGCGCTCGACCCTTACACCTCTTTCATCGCTGCGTCCCCACGCGCAGAAGCCAAATTTGGCAGCCGAGGAAGCCTCCTAGCTACGAGAACCGCTAGGTACCCTCCAGCTGCGCAAGTGAGCAGGTGGTTAGCTGTGGCTAGCACGAGAGCAGCGTAGAGCGCAGCGCTTGGAGCACCGAGCGGCGCGAACAAGAGGTACGGCACGTAGCTGAACAGGCCGCCCGCTAAGCTGGCTAGCAAGCACTCAGCTACTCCTGGGTTGCCCGCTTTGAGGAGCGCCAGCTCAGTGCCAAGGCCTAGCATAACGTTCCGAAGAAACCTAAGCTGCAGGTCCCGCGGGTGAAAGAATGCACCTGTGAGAGCGAGGAGGATACCCTCTTTTAGTGCTGCGCTTCTCCCTAAGTAAAGGCGTGCCAACACAACCGATGTCACAAGGGGGAGAAAGCCCAAGCGCGGTGTGATAGGCAGGCTTAACATTGAGGAAAACTGATCGAGTGTTCGCGTTAAAGGTCCTAGAACGTAGCCTGCCGCAGTCGGGAATGCAGCAAGTATGGAGAGAACGGCAACTTCGACTGCCGCCCGTTTCAACTTCTCACCAACACATTCACAGCGACGAGGTGGTGAACCCAGGCGCTTTTCGGCAACCCCAGAACCACACCGCGCAAGGGACCGTAACGGTTGACGTCGGGCTCGGTCACGAGGACTACGTAGGCGTCAGGGAGCCTGCTCCCGCTCCACGCGGACCTGTAGCCATCAGCACCTACAAACTCGACTAGCTCCACGCTCTCCGCACTAACCCCGACTAGCTGCAGGAGCTTGCCGAGAGCCACGCTCTCGCCTAGACCCTCTACCTGCACAGCGAGCTCCTTCAGCTCATCTAAACTCATCACAACCCTCGTCTCGTTGTCCACCATCACCGCGAGAGCCCAAGGGCCCGTTTCAGCTTCCACGCGGACCAAGTGCTTGACCCACAGCTTCCTACTTAAGCCTTCCAGCACAAGCCTAGCTGCCCCCCACTCAGCTTCTCTTTCTTCACCTAGCACGATGTAGACTTTGGCTAAGTGGACGAACGCGTAATCCAACTGTACTGTGTAGCCGTCAGCGCCTGTCGCCTTTAGGCTGCGAACAAGCGTTGCGTTGCCGGCATAGCCGGAGAGTTGCAGTAGCTCGAGCAGAGAAACAGCCTTAACTGGACCTATTCCCGTGACGTTGACCTGCCGCGCGAGAGCCTCGAGCCCGCTAAGCTCAAAGGTTTTCTGGCGCCCGTCGACTACCACGAGAACCTCCCACTTGCTCGTCCGAGGTCGCAGAACCTCGTAGTATACAAAAAAGATGGACGCAACCAGTACTGCGACTATTAGAAGCGCCAATGTATTCTTCGAAAACTTAGGCACGATCACCCCGCTCGGCCGATTTAAAAACCCTTGCGCTCTAAGGGCTGGTGCGCGTGCGGGGTTTAGCAGCTCTATTAACCCTTACTGCGATATGGGGCACCACTTTTCCCGCTATAAAGGTGGTAGTGGGGGAAATCGGCTTCGCCTACTACGTGGCCCTCCGCTTCGGGCTGGCTACGCTGATCCTGCTACCCCCCGCGCTCGCTAGGAGGGAGCAGCTCAGGGGGAATTTGCGCTGGGGCGCGCTGCTCGGCGCCCTCTATTTCGGCGGCATAACTCTGCAGGGTTGGGGGATGGAGTACACGACCGCCTCCAACGCAGCCTTCGTGACGGGCTTGAGCGTGGTGATTGTCTTCGCCCTCGAGGTGGCGCTCGGCAGGGAGAAGCCGAGCGCTAGGTTGGCGGGCGCGATCGCGCTGGCGCTCACTGGACTCTACTTGATGTCGTTCAGCGGCGGCGCCTACAGGGCGATGCTGGGGGATCTCATCGTACTGGCAGGTTCCTTCTTCTGGGCCCTGCAGATCATCGCGGTGGACCGCGCGGCGCGCGGCGACCTCTACTCGCTGCTCTTCCTCGAAAGCCTCTTCACGGCCTTGGCGGCCTCGCTGGTGGTTCCCGCGACCCGCAGCCCGACCATTGCCGAGGTCGCCGCGGCGCTCCCCCCGCTCGCGTACCTGGCGACGGTGTGCACGATAGGCGCCAACGCGCTGCAGCTTTACGGGCAGCGCTACGTGCCCAGCGTCGAAGCCGCGCTCATCTACCTGCTCGAGCCGGTGTTCGCTGCAGCTTTCTCCCACATAGCCCTGGGCGAGGAAATGGGGCTTGCCCAAGCGGTCGGCGCGGCCCTGATCCTGGCCTCGATGGCGGTGAGCAGCTTGAGGTCGCTTGCAGCCGAAAAGCCATTAGGCTAGCTCCCTCCTCCAATAGCGATGAAAGTTCTCCGCGTGAGGGCTCCAGTCTCGGCCGGCGTGCTGCTCTCGTACAAGTGCACGGGCGAGTGCAGGCACTGCATGTACGCGTGCTCCCCGCTCGCCCCCAGCGACTGGATCGACCCGGGCGGGCTCAGGAGGGTGCTGGAAGAGCTGGCGCCCAGCGTGGTGCCCGCGTCGCCGAGGGGGAGGATAGGCGTCAACGAGGGGCTGCACTTCACCGGGGGCGAGCCGTTCCTCAACTACCCGCTCCTCCTCGAGGCGGTCAGGCTGGCGGAGGAGCTTGGCTTCCCCTCGGTCTTCGTTGAGACGAACTGCTTCTGGTGCACGAGCGTCGAGGTGGCGCGCGAGAGGTTCTCGGAGCTGAAGGCGGCTGGGCTCGAAGGGGTGCTCGTCAGCGCCAACCCCTTCGTCGTCGAGCACGTGCCGTTCGACAGGGTCGAGAAGGGCTTAGCAGCGGCGCTGGAGGTCTTCGGGGAGCGGGGCACGCTCGTCTACCATCCAGTGTACCTGCGCGCGCTCGGGGCCCTAGGGGTCAGGGGCACGCTGAAGTTCGAGGATTACGAGAGGAGGCTGCTCGAGCTGGACCCGGCGCTGCTCCTAGCCGGCTTCAACCCCGGCATCCTGCTTCCGATGGGCAGGCTCGTGTACACGCTCGCACACCTGTACGATCGGAAGCCTGCGAAGGCCTTCGCCAAGGTGTCGTGCGCCGAGGAGCTGACGAGGGATTGGCATGTGCACGTGGACTGCTACTACAACTACATCCCCGGCTACTGCGCCGGGATCTCGCTGGGGGACGCCAGGAGGCTCCGCGAGCTCGTCGAGGGCGGAGTGGACCTGGGGGACCGGCCGGTGCTCGCAGCACTCGCGGAGAGCCTGGGCTCGCTGCTCGAGCTGGCGCGCGAGCACGGGTACAGGGAGCTGGAGCGCGGCTACGCGTCGCCCTGCCACCTCTGCCTCGACGCGAGGCTCCACTTGACCATCGAGGTGGGGGGTTTCAAGGAGCTGCAGCCCAGGAGCTTCTACGAAGCCCTAGCGAGGCTGAGGGAGCTCCCACCGCGCGCTGGTTAGCGAGGCGACCGGCTCCGCGCCCGCGGCAAGCTATTTGTAGCGGCGTGTGCCAGCCAGCGCGTGGACGCGAACCAGCTTATCGCCAGGTTCAAGCGGGTGCGCGTGGCTGATGTCGTCGACGCGCTGGACCGCTTCGGCTACCACGGTGTCACGCTCGTGTCGAGGGATATCAGGCCGCTCTACCCGAAGGCCAAGCTTGCCGGCTTCGCGGTGACCGTGAGGACGCGGCGCGCTCAAGCCGAGATACCCTCGATGAGCCCTGAGGAGTACGACAGGTTCGCGGAGGAGTGGTACAGGCTTCGCGCGAACTACGACCTCTTCCTGAGCCGGGCCGGCCCGGGCGCGGTGATCGTCGTCGAAGCCGCGCACAGCCCGGACGTGGGGTTCTGGGGCTCCACCGTGGCTCTCGTAGCTAAGGCCAAAGGGGTTGAAGGGGTGGTCGTAGATGGTGGCGTGAGGGACGCCGGGGAGATCGAGAAGATAGATTTCCCCACCTTCTGCAGGTTCCACGGCAGAACAGAAGTCGTGGGTAGGTTGGAGTTCGGCCCCGAGGACGTGAACGTCTCCGTTGTCGTGGGGGGCGTCACCGTGAGACCCGGCGACGTCGCGGTGGGCGATTACGACGGCGTTGTCGTCGTGCCGCGGGAGATTGCGGAAAAGGTTCTGGAGAGGGCGGAGAGGCAGCTGGAGGCCGACAGGGCTTCCCAGAGACCCTACCTCGAGAAGCTCGGGCTAGCGCCGTGGTGAGCCCCAATGGAGGTGTTCGCTGCCGAAGGCTTCGGGAGAGCCCTGGTGCTCAGGCTGGACCCGGGCGACCTCCTACTCGAGAGCGTGGCAGAGGCGGTCGCAAGCGAAGGCTTCGAAAGCGCTGTGGTGGTCTCCGGCATCGGCACGCTCGACCGGTGCTACCTGCACGCGGTGACCACGACGGGCTACCCGCCCCTCGAGCAGCGCCTGGTGTGGGAGGACGTGCCGCTCGAGCTGCTCTCACTTAAAGGCGTGGTCGCGGGCGGCGAGCCCCACCTGCACGCGGTGGTCTCGGACGCGCGGAGCGCCTACGGCGGTCACGTTGAGAGAGGATGCAGGGTGCTGTACCTCGCCGAGATCGTGGTAGCCGAACTCAGGGGCCTAAAGCTGGCGAGAGTGAGAGACGAGCGCGGGATACTCCGCCTGAAGCAGATAAAAAATACTTGACCTTGTTTTTGTTTTAACCGATTTCTATTACAGCGTAGCTGCGGGGCGGCAGCCCCACAGCGAGGCCCGTCTCCGTTTCGCGCAGATCCGCGCTGCCGGCGAGGAGCTTGGGGCGCCCGGAGAAGCCGGTCTTCTCCCTATCGATCCTCAGCCTCGCCGAGAGCCAGTGGGGGTTGTGGTTGGCGACCACCAGGTGCCCGTCGCTGTACACGTGGAGCGTGAAGTTATACAGCGTCGCCCACGTCGAGCTGGCGGGGGTGACGCCCAGGAACTCGCCCGCGATGTCTCGGAGCGCTTGGTTGACGATCTCGGGGTACTGGCCGAGCAGGTACGGGTAGTCGGTGGTGCAGGCGGCGACGACCTCGACCCCCTTCCTCCTCACCTTGAAGATCGCCGGCCACCGCTCCCACCCGTCGCTGGCCGCGACGACGACCTCGGCGCCTGGGACCTTCAGCACAGGCCCCACGGGCAGCTCGCAAGCCCTCCTGTGCCCCTCCCGAGCTCTGGCTCCCTTGTACTCGAACTCGGACGCAGCGAAGTGGTCGTAAACGAGATCGCTAGCGTCGGCGCCCAGCAGCTCGTAGCCCGCGTCGCCGGCGTCGCCCCTCAGGATCCGGCGCACGGCGCCCGAGGTGAGCAGGATCAGTTTCGCCTTCTCGGCGAGCTCCGAGAAATCGAGCAGGCCCACCTCCTTCGCGGTTAGTAGGACGCAGCTACCTGCTGGGATGCTTCTCGCGGGCTTCAACGGGATGCCGATTGAGCCTATGTAATCCTCAATGTAGCGGTCCTCAACGGGGGAGAAGGGCGGCTGCAGTGCTGGTCTCAGCAGGCCCAGCGGCTCGCCCTTCACCTCGGCGAGCGCCTCGCGGAGAGGTCGCGCGTGCCTCTCCAGGGCAGAGACGTGCGGTTCGCGCGTTGGGTGGAGGAGGTCCTCGAGGTTGAAAAGCGTCAGCTCGGGCGGTAAAGGTGTGAGGCTGGCCAGCAGCTGCTCCACGTAGGTTTCCACGCTCACCGACCTGGCCCAGCCCAAGCCGTCGTACGTGTCGAACCACACGCCTTCTACCCTACCGGCTAGCTCCTTCACAAGCAGGGTGATGTAGTGGGAGCCGTAGCTATTCACCCTCTCTCTCGACTCTGTGCCAACGTACACGCCGTCGAAGACCTTAGCGACTTCCGGGAGGAAGAGACCCCTTACGTAAAAGTCTTCGCGCCATTCAGCGACCTTGTCTACAATCCGCTTCCCTCCTGCCTCTCTGAAAGGCTTCACGACGAACTCCCTCGACACGCGCGAGAGAAGCTCGGTTGAGAAGCGTGCCCACATGCGCGCTGTCGGCGTATCGCCCCTAGCCAGCTCTCTCCTCAGGGCTTCAGGCGTAACGCGCAACCCGAACTCGCTGTTGAATCGCTCGACGCAGTAGGGGCACGTGCACCACTGGGCCCAGAAGTCGTCGATCAGCGCCTCCTCGAACACGCTGCCGAGCTCTCTCGCAGCCTTGGCTAGAAGCTCCAGGTTGCGCTCGTCTGTCAAGCACACGACTCTGAAGCTCTCGTGGTCCTCTGGTACATACCGACCCCAACCTTCACCCCACGTGCCGATGCATGTACCTCCCGCTACCTCGTACTTCCCTTCGAAGAGTTTTCGAACCTTGCCTAGCTCGCTGGGTGAGACGAAAAGCCCATCCCTGTAGTTTTCCAGGTAGATCTTCTCGACGCCCAGGTGGTCTAGGAGGGTGAAAACCTTTTCGGGATCAAGCGCTCCCTGAGCGAGCTTTCTCACGGTATGCGCGATTGCGTAGACAGCAAGCTTAGTTCTGGTCACAGTTGAAGCCTTAAAGCGGGTTGCTAATACGTGTGCTCCTTGTTGCGCAAGGCGTGACGAAGCTTAAAAAGGTATTAGCGTGGGGAAGCCGTGCGGGCGGAGATAGTCGTCGAGAGTGGGGGCAAGGGGCTACACGACATTACTTCGCAGCTGGAGCGTTTCGTCAAGGCATCCGGTCTGGAAAAGGGGATTGCGATCCTCTACAGCGTGGATCCCCTCTGCCGCTTGGTTACGATCGAATACGACTCCGACTTAATCGAGGACCTGATGACCCTCATCTCCAACCTTAAGGCTAAAAACCCGCACGTAGTGGCTTCGATCTTCCAGCCCAGCATGGTGGTCCCCTTTGAGAAGGGGTTGCTCCTAGGCTCTTTCCAGCAGATCTGCTTGCTGGACCTTAACGAAAGGGGCGGCACGCGCAAAGTAGTGGTTGAGGTGATTGGGTGAGAGTAGTAAAAACCGCGAGGTTCGAGTTTGTGACGTACGGTCCCAACAAGCTATTCGACATCACCGACCGGGTGGTTGAGCTAGCGAACGGCGTGACCGAAGGCTTCGTTTCGCTGCAGGCTGTCGGTTCGACAGGGGCTTTAGTGGTAATTCCACGAGACAAAAGGATCGTCGAATCCTTCGAGAACGACTTATGGGACCTCGTGCCCACGCTGGGCTGGCAGCACCCTGGAAACGCCTACGCGCACCTTCGATCTACGCTTATCGGTACGACGCTCCTCTTACCCGTGCTAGACGGCACCATTCCGCTCGGAAGATGCGGCGTCTTCTTTCTAGAAAACCAGCCAGCGCTCAATCGGCACCGCGCCGTCATCGCTGCCGTTGTAACGCACTAGACAGGTTTAAGTGCTAACGCAGCAGGTGTGCTGCATGAGCTACGAGAAGATGGCAGAAATGAAAGCGCGCTGGATCCCTGTGTATTTGGTTTTGATTGTGGCAGCAGCGCTCGTGGCTGCTCACTTTATTATTATGTATTTTATGACGGGTAACAGCGGCTACGCAAACCTAGCTCTCCTTACGGCATTCGCCATATACTTCCTCTACACGGGCCTCGACCGTCTCAGGAAGCTGAAGATCACGCGTATGCGATTCATAGAGGTCGTCACCTGCGAAGCCTGTGGCTTCAGAGAGGAGAAGGAGCTCGAAACTGGAGATTATGTCTTCAAACAGAAAGGTCCCTGCCCGAAGTGCGGAGGCCCGCTCACGGTAACTGCGATATACTCGCTGAGAGAGCAGCTGTAGCGCGCGCGCACCCACATCCCGCCTCTCCCGCGTTGACTAGGGAGAGACCCCCCTTCATAGCCGCCGCGGCGTCGCCGACCGCGGCGCTCCAGAGCGTCATGGGGTCGTCCGCCGTGAGCGGCGTCATCCTCACCTCCCCCTCTTCAGGCCCCGCGCGCTGGGCCCCCTGAAGTACTCGCCGCCCGAGGCGGCTTTCCCCCAGGGGAACGGGCTTTGGAGACCTAGTACGCTAGGATGTGCGAGTGCCTCTCCAGCCACTCCCTCAGTAAGTTAAGCACCCTTTCGGCCATCACGCTATCGTCGTCGCACTCCTCCTTCACCATCCGCGCGAAGTAGCTGTAAACCATGTTGTAGTGCACTCCCTTGTCCCTATCCCACCTTAAGCCGCACTTCGGGCATTCGTAGATCCTGCTTCGTTTCGTGTGCACGACCTCGACGCCCTTGCTGCCGCAGCGCGGGCAGACCTTCCCGCTAGCGCTAACCTTCCCCATCTCCGCCCCCTCGTACACCGCCAGGTTCCACAGTCGCTTCCTACCCCGCAGCAGCGTCCCCTGCAGCTCCGTCCCCCTCAAGGAATTACTGTCAATCGGCTCCACGAGTATTAGCGCGTTCATCCCTTTCTTTACTGCCTCCCTGACCAGTTTTCGCACCTTCGCCACCAGCTCGCAGACGAAATCGCTGTTCAACCGCTTCTCCCTCTCCCCCGTCTTCTCGGCGAGCTCCCTCGCCCCCTCCGTCGTTAGCACTCTTAACACCTCCGGCGGGAGGAATTTCGCCAGCTGCCTTTTCGCTTCTTCGCACGGCTTGTCAGCGTAGCTCTGCAGAAGCGCCGTGACTTCCCGCCGGAAGCCGTGGTTCGCAGGCCTCAGCTTCTCGAAGCCCGCCATCGCCACCTTAGCTTCCGATATGTACCACGTCGCAGTAGAGTGCCCGTACCTAGAGTTCTCGTCAATCGTCACGATCCTCAAGGGCAGCTCCAGCCTAGCGCGGAGCCTGCGGTGGGCTGCGACGCGCAGGAAGCCCCTCCTCGTCACCTGCAGCGTGAACTCCGGCCTTGGATCGAGGCTGTTCTCTTCAATGAGCGCCCTCGCGAGACCTCGGGACAGCCTCTGCACCACGCTGTAGCTCGGGATCCTCAATTCCCCCTTACGGAGGTCGATTACTGCGGGCGCAGCCGTGTTGCCGCGCACGGAGCCGTCCGGCATCACGAACCTGACAAGCAGGGGTAGCGGCGGCGCCTTCGGCGGCGTCCGCTTGCCAGCCTCTCTGCGCAACCTCTTCACGTTCTCGAACATTTCCTTCCACTCATCGGCGTAGTACGTTAAGTACTTAGATCCCTTCAGCTCACTTGTAACACCGAGTAAGTAGTTTATTACATCATTGTATAATGCCTTCAGCTTCTCTCTGTTAACTCTGTTGACTCGGATTTTCCAAACCCGCCAGCCCGGCCCGGGGGTGGTCCCGTTTCGATTCTCTTCCCCTTCTACGATCCCACCCCTCACGGGGGGTGGCCGCCCTGCTGGGGCGGGATGTGTGAAGGGTTGGAACCGCTCCCAGGCCGAGACCAGCTTACTGCTTCCCCACTCTCCTACCCTAGCGCCCATCGGGCGGGGGATCTCCAGTTCAGGGGTTCGAGGCTCCGACCCCTTCACAGCGTCCACTCTTACCGCGTTCTCCACGCGGCTCACGAGCTTAAAGCGGGTTGAGGGTTTAAAAAGCCTGCTTAATGTAGACCGAAAGTAAAAATTTTTAACCTAAAAGTTAAAGAAAAAGATAAAAAATATTCTCACACAGCTAGGCTGGCGAATGGATGGGAGGCAATAAGCGCGCGCTAGCGCTATGTCCGCCGAAAGCAATGGCGCTGAAAGTAATAACGTCTGCTGCCCAGCTTATATACCCCGCGACATTAACGCGCGCGTAGGAATAAGCCAATTGCGCGAGCTAGCTGAGGGACTGATCGAGATCGGGTAACCTCTTGCCGCGATCTCGTTCAGAACATCCACTGGACGTTGTACCGGTGGGGAAAAAGCGCGATGAACGCCTTTCCTTGCGCGCGAATAAGTTAATAACCTTCTGCTCGATATAATACTATGACTACGCTTCTAAAGGTGAAGCACCTTGGGTTCTCTAGCGGCACCCCTCTCGTTGTAATAGACGATAACGTCGCGGAGTCGCTGGGGGTTCGTGCACACGACCGCCTTTTGCTGAAGTCGAAAGGTAGGGAGGCTGTAGCGGTTGTGAACATCGCTGGAAACCTGCCAGCTGACACGATACTTGTGAACGAGGAGGTCGCGCGGTCCCTCGGTGTCGTAGACGGCGACCTGGTCGAAGTCTCCGCAGCTCCTTCACCTAGGTCGGCGCGCCTCATTCGAGACCTTCTGAGAGGTGCTTGGCTCGGCAGCGAGGATTCAAAAGCTATAGTCGAGGACATCGTAAAGGATAGGCTGGACGATGTGGAAATCGCCGCACTGGTTGCAGCAATCAGCCAGAGGGGGTTGAGCGTTGAAGAAGCCTACTACTTCGCGCGAGCGATGGTCGAAACGGGTGAACGCCTCGAGCTGGGGGTCAAGCCCGTGGCGGATAAGCACAGCATCGGCGGTGTCCCAGGGGACAAGACCACTCTCCTCGTCGTGCCGATCGTCGCCTCGCTAGGCTACCGTATCCCCAAGACGAGCTCGAGGGCCATCACGAGCCCAGCGGGAACTGCTGATAGGGCGGAGGTGTTGATGCCTGTCAACCTAACGCTGGAGGAGATCAAGGAGGTTACGCTCAAGGTAGGCGGCTGCGTAGCGTGGGGCGGAGCGCTCCGTCTTGCCCCTGCGGATGACAAGATCATAAGGGTGGAGCATCCTCTATCCATAGACCCCTTCCTCGTTCCCTCGATCATGGCCAAGAAAGCGGCAGTCGGGGCCACGCACGTAGTGATCGACATCCCGGTCGGGAGAGGTGCCAAAGTAGGGACGGCGGCCGAAGGGGAGCGTTTGGCTAGGATGCTCATCGAGGTAGGCAGTCGGCTGGGGATAAGGGTAGCGTGCGCTATAACGCACGGCGACCAGCCGGTCGGCCGCGCAGCCGGTCCCGCGCTAGAGGCGCGGGAGGCGCTTAAGGCGCTCATGGGGGAGGGGCCGCCAGACCTGGTCGACAAGGCGGCAAGCCTAGTGGGTCTCTTGCTAGAGATCTTGGGAGTGCCAAGCGGTAAGCAGCTGGCTCTTGAAACCTTGCGAAGCGGGAAAGCTCTGGCTAAGATGAGGGAGATCATAGAGGCGCAAGGCGGGGATCCGCGCGTTAAACCCGAAGACGTACCTGTAGGCGAAAAAAGGTTCACGGTGAGAGCGGAGAGGGACGGTTTAGTTATCTGGGTGGACAACGCAGCGATTGCAACAGTTGCTAGGCTCGCGGGAGCTCCAAGAGACAAAGGGGCTGGGGTCGAGCTCCACGCTAAGGTGGGTGAGACCGTTAGAGCGGGAGACCCTCTTCTAACAGTCTACAGCGAGTACTCGAGCAAGCTGCAGGCTGCGGAGGAATACCTTGAAGGAGTACCGGCAGTAGAAGTTGGGAAACCGGGTTTTGAAACCCTCATAAAAAAGGTTTTAGAGCCTACGCTCCCAGGGCAGCCGCCGGCGATTGAGCGTTAGGGTCTCCTCGCCCCCAGCTCCTCGTAAAGCTCCGCGACCTTTACCGGTCTACCCAGCTCAACAGAGCGGTAGGCAGCGTCTGCTAGCTCTTGCACTCGCAGTCCGCAGACCGGTGGGCTGCCGTTGTCTTCAAGTTTTTCGATCGCTTTCACGAAGTTGAAGGCGGGCCGCGACTGCGGGTACGGTTCGAGATTGACAGCCTCGCCCTCACCCTTCCTCCTTTGAAGGAGAACGGCTGGCGGCTGTACGATAAGCCTCCCCTCCTCGCCCCAGAAGATCTCGACCTCAAGCCAGCCGGGGTCGTCTCCCGCCACGGTGAAGAGGAGGAGAGGACCACCCTCCAGTTTTGCTACGAGCGCCGTGTTTATGTCGATCTCGAAACCCCTGTAGTCCATATAGGCGAACGCCTCCTCTGCCCTCAACCCTGTGATCCAGAGTGCCGCGTCCATGAAGTGGCTTCCGCTGTCAATAAGCTCGCCACCGCAGCTGATCCTTTTGATCGCCCTCCACGTCCCCTTCACGCCGGTGTACGCTTGCCCTAGGATCATCGAGACCATCTCGATCTTGCCTAACACCCCTTTCGAGATGAGATCTCTAGCGGCGATCCACGGCTTCTCGAAGTGTCGCTGGAACGCCACCTCGACGACCAAGCCGCTTTTCCGCCAAGCTTCGTAGACGTCCAGCGCTTGGCGCAAGTTGCAAACCATCGGTTTCTCAACGAGAACGTGCGCGCCGCTCGCTACGAAATCCATTATCTGCTGGTAGTGCTCGGCGTGCGGTGTTGCTATCACAGCAGCGTCGACTTTACCCAGAGCACGGTGGTAGTCGGTTAGCACCTCCGCTCCTTTCAACGCGTGCTTAGCGCGGAGGGCTTCAGCCCTTGTAGCGTCAACGTCGACGAGGTAACGTATCTCCACGTTGAAGCCTTGCTCTCTCAGCTGGAGCAGGTCCCTGACGTGTGCGCTACCCATCCCCCCGCAGCCCACTATTGCTACTTTCATCGGACAGCCGCTTCGCCCTACGTGCTAAAATGGATTGCGTAAGGTAAAAGTACCGCTAGGCACGGTACTGAGTTGATGGAGATCCTAGAAACCATACGGAAAAGGAGGAGCATCAGAGCCTACAAGCCCGAGCCGGTCAAAGATGAAGATCTGAGAAGGATGCTCGAAGCCGCTAGACTCGCCCCCTCGGCTGGGAATAGGCAGCCTTGGTACTTTATCGTCGTAAGGGACCCCGAGCTTAAAAAGAGGGTGGCTGAAGCGGCCGCCCGGCAGATGTTCATCTCGGACGCGGGGGCCATTGTAGTGGCGGTCGCCGATCCTACGGTTTCGCCTCGCTGGGCTGAGAAGGACGTGATGATCGCGATGGAGCACCTCATCCTCGAGGCTACCGAGCTCGGCTACGGCACGTGCTGGATAGGCGCGTTCAACGAGGAAGAGGTGAAGAAGCTGCTCGGGATACCGCAGCAGCTCAAGGTTGTCGCGCTGACCCCTGTCGGCGTCCCCGCCGAGTCGCCATCGCCTAGGCCCAGGAAAGCCCTCGAAGAGGTAGCGTTCGAGAACAAGTGGGGCAACAGAATTAGCTTCTAAGAGCTTTCTATCTTACTTTTTCAACGCGACCTTTGCTCCCACGGGGACTTCGAGGTAGCGCGCCACGGGGCCGCACTTCGGCACGAGCAGGTAGAAGGCGGGCTTCGACCTCACCTTCGCGACGTCCGCGAAGGACTGGAAGTTCCCCTGCCCCTTGAGCACCACGACGTCCGAGCGCGCGAGCAGCTTGAGGAACTCCGGGCTGCACCTACTCGCGCTGACGCCGGGCACCCGGCAGCCGGTCGTCGTCAGCTCCGCGTACCTGTCCAGGCCCGCCTCCCTCGCCTCCTCGATCGTCGCGTCGTTGAACACCGGCGCGCCCCGCGCCGCGACCGTCACGCTGCAGCGCTCGGAGAGCAGCTTGACGAGCGGCAGGTCGAAGACGCACTCCCCCGCGTTGTCCAGCACGTAGAGCGCGCTCCCGGCCCCCTTCAGGGCTTCCTCCAGCTCGGCCACGCGGTCGATGGCGAACGGCTCCCTCAGCCTCCCCTCGAACTCCCTCTCGAACGCCTCCAGGCTCGCGGAGTACACCCCTGTCGCGAAGTCCAGGGCGTTCGCCGCCGCGGCCACGCTCGCGGCCCTCCGCAGCGGGTCCCCGCCCTCCTCCACGTACCGCTCCGCCGCTGGGAGCAGGCGCTTTGCAACCTCCATGCTCCTCTTGCGGATGCCGGCGTAGGGGTCGCCGGCGACCGTCGCCACGTGCTCGGCGATCCGGGCGCTCAGCTCGACGTAGTCGTCGAGGCTCTCGAGCGCCGCGCGGGCGAAGCCCTCGACGAGGGCGGAGGACTTCCTCAAAGCGTCCTCAACGCCGCTCGACGAGAGCTTGCCGATGTAGAAGGCCAGCTTGGCTATGCACTCGAAGCACTCGTAGTCGAGGAACGGGTTCACCGGCTCACATCGACCTGAATTTTAATGTACTTCTCCCTGCCCTCGTCCATTATGCGGAAGCCCTCCTCGAGCCGCTCCAGCGGGAGCTTGTGGGTGACGAGGTCTTTCACCTTGACGCTGCCCCGCG
>Ga0272445_1000284_pt1 | contig 49600 bp, 51 predicted proteins | sample YNPCB0031_FD_194404 | JGI IMG/M metagenome (GOLD analysis project Ga0272445, IMG submission 194404) | Hot spring sediment microbial communities from Yellowstone National Park, WY, United States - YNP-CB-003-1 | ecosystem: Environmental > Aquatic > Thermal springs > Hot (42-90C) > Sediment... | reverse complement strand
GAATAGCTAAGGATGGGCAGCTTGACCCAATCCAAGAAGCATTCATAGAAGAAGGTGCAATCCAATGTGGATACTGTACCCCTGGATTTATAATAACAGCAAAAGCTCTACTTAATGAAAACAAGAGTCCAAGCAGAGAAGAGATAATCGAATACATTAAGGGAAATCTATGCAGGTGTACAGGATACATCAATATAATCAAAGCAATACAGAAAGCATCAGAAAAAATCGTGAAGAATTCTGCAAGTAAAATATCATCTAAACTTTCCCCCGTTAGATGATGCTTTTACAGGTTTCCCTAAAAGTAATACCAAGTTGGAAATAGGTAGGGGCGTGTCCAACTTCTATTTGCTATTTATAAACTTTAAAGCTACACTTATAAGTAATCTAAGAAGAGTTTACAAATTATTGGACACGCCTTCTCCAACAGAAAATTTAAAAAATCCTTATAAACATCTATATATAGGAGACTCCTAAGAATGCTAAATGAGCCTGCGACTAGGAGTCCATGGTCATGGTTGCAGGTGATGGAGGGAGAAACCCTAATTCAGAGCCTAACAAGACTATGGCTGGGGTTCCCCCGTCGAACAATCATGCTTTCGGGGGGACTCCAGAGTCTACGGGCTCTGGAGGGGGGAGGGGCTGGCTACGATGATTCGGAGTGATGCACATACATGTAGCCCCCGAGCATGAATGCGTGTAGTCATGCATCCATGCCTCCAGCTGTGGATGCGTGGTCGCTCCACGGCTGGCTACATGTATGGTGCAGTAGCCCTGGGCTGGGCGTTCTTGGGGCCTAGGCTCCGACCTAGGTTGGCGTGCGGTCACGCTATCCCTTGGACGCCCCGCAGGGTTTGGGCGTGCGGTCATGCCTAGACCCTGTGGATAACGGTGATGCATGAGCTCCAATGATACACCGACTTCATAGACTTCATCATTACAGATGTTTCAAGCGTTGCGGTGGAAGGAAAGCGATTCCAGTATATCAGCTTTCCAAATGCATAGAAGTGAGGTAAATGATGAACAGAAATGTTCAGCAATATAGGGATAAAGAGAAGAGACATTGAGCCAGCAATTAAGGATGAAGTAATATTGAACTATGAAGTTAATAGAAGTTAAGGATACGGATAGGGGTGGAGACCCATAGTAGGCGGGCTGGGGTCGCCTACAGGGGCCATCCAGCCACTAACCGCTACCCCGTGAAACATCGGGGGACCCCCACCAATGGGGTCGTGATGATTAGTGGCTGGATGGTTCCCCGAGGCCGAGCTCCCGGCCTAGAAAACCAAGCGGGGATTATTCTCCGCAGGAGTCTGCTATGGGGATGTGGGGGCGTAAATATAAGCCCCATGGCAGTATCCGCCCCCGAGGAGGGCTTCGAGAAATACCGTAGATATGTTGGAGAGACTGTGGAACATGTCTGCAAGGAGCTTGAAAGAGTAGTCGAGGAAGTCATTGGACGACAGAGGTGGGAAGATGAAGTCTAAGACTGCCAAGACTGTTTACGTTGATACTTCTGCAACAGCTACTAACAGCAAGCAGAGACAGAAACCACATGTTGTCTATGACGGGGAGAGAATATTCAAAGTAAGTAGGTTAACGAAGCTAAAGAGTATCAGTGAAGTATTCATTGATACATTGTTTCCGGAAGTTTACAATGATATCTCAAGACTTCTTAAGAGAGGCGTTAAGGTCTATACTCTAAAGGATACAAGGATGCTGAAGAAGCTTAGGAAGGAGAATAATCTACAGAAGTCTGATGAAACTGATGCTCAGTTACTCTCAATGATTCCAAGAGAAGGTTTTAGACTATTGACGGTTGGGGAGTTAGAGTTTAAGATGAAGATGAAGCCGCTGATAAATAAGTACGAGAAGATTGTAAGGTGGAGGGCGACTCTAAAGAAACTATTGAGTGAGGGTTTCGACTACGGTTTCAGAGAATCTATAAGGCTTATGCAGAATGATGCTAACCATATATCCAGAGAGATTATCAGGGAGGTGGCTCATAACAATATATACAGGGAAGCATGTAAATTACTGGGAGTAAGGGATAGTGTTGAAGTAGCTATCCTAACAGTAGAGCTTCCACTACATCTACATATGAGGAGGCTTAAAGGATTGCTGGGATTTACACCTAACAAGAATGAAGGCCGATACAACCATAGACTTAGAAAACATGTTGCAGCTCTCGCAGTAAACCTGTACATTAATGCTAAGAAGAATGCAAGTATTTCAGATACTGTTATCGAGATAGCCAACCATCTACCAAAAGAACGGGCACTCTACAAAATACAGCTGACGATATTGAAAGCTCTGAGGATGGCATATCTTCTGACGACAAACCCTGCTGGCCGATGAGTAGTAAGAGCTGTCGGCTGGTAGGGTGAATGTAAGAACCCCGATACAACGGTGCATATAATGTTCCCCGCCAGTCGCAGCTACTATGGCTCATCGGCCAGCCACTCTCCCTATTTTTTGTTCAATTCATCTAAAAATCCTCAAGTATGTTATAATGTATGTTAGGCATATGAGGCTTGTGAAGGTTGATGCTATCTTCTCCCATCTTATGGATGTTCTTACATAAGAGGAGAGAGAATCGACTCGTTTACTAAGTTCTTCCACTTTTGCTTCAAGCTTAGCTATCCTCTCTCTTAATAACATGATTTCAGAATCTACACTCATGCCAATTTATCTTGATAACTCCTATATATTCTTTCTCTAGATTTTATGCAACACAGTATCTATACGGAAAAATGGTATCTTCAGTGTTGGAGAATCGATAAATGCTTCATTGATCCGCCTCTCATTACTTTTATGAGTTCAGCTATTATTGCTACAGCGATCTCTTCAGGTGTATCTGCACCGATATCTATGCCAACGGGCATGTATAATCTTCCTCTAAGTTCTTCATCACTGTAACCTTCTTCTCTAAGCTTCTTCAAAAACTCTATACATTTTCTCCTACTACCTAGTAATCCTATGTATTTTGTATTTGTCTTAAGGGAAGCTCTCAATGCTTTGTAGTCTTCCTCTATTCCACCATAAACTATCAAGATTACGTCGTTATTCGTAGGCTGTATCTTCTCTACCCAATCTTCAAAATCTCTAGAAACAATTAATTCTTCAGCATCTGGAAACCTCTCCTTACTTACAAATTCAGGATTTAGATCTACTACTGCAAGCCTATATCCAAGAATTGATGCTACTTTTGAGATTGCTTGTGCTAAGTGACCTGCACCGATCAGTATTACTCTAGGAGTAGGCCTTAACACATCCATGAAAACCTCAACCTCTCCCCCACATATTAAACCCGTTACTGCACCTTCACTTACCCCTTCTCTCCTAAAAACATATTTCTTTAATGTAGGTTTACCTTCTCTAAGGGCTTCAAGAGCATCTTTCCAAACCATCATCTCAAAAGATCCACCACCAAGTGTTCCAATAAATGAGCCATCTTCCTTAACTAAGATCCTGGCACCTGTATCTCTTGGAGCAGAACCTACCTTCTTAACAATAGTTGCTAAAACGATAGCTCTACCTTTCTTAAGCTCATCAATAAGAGCCTCATAGATACCCAAGCTATCCATACTAATCCATAAGGGAGAGCATGTTTCTTAAATAATTTACCCATAGACTTGATTAATTATTGATTGAAGTCAAGATTGCTTAGATGAAAAATATTTAGGGAGTTTAGAGAGTCTAGGCTAGACCCCATTTATCGAGTAGCTCATTCCATAATGGGCTATCCATCAGTTCTCTTAATGCATGGTTTATCATGTTCCGCAACCAGTAGTCTTCCGGCCTGGTAGCTATCGCGTAAGTAGATATACCACCTAATCTTCCAACTTCCCTGAATTTTGCAGCTATTTCAGGTTTCTTCTTAAAGTATGGTTCAGTGAAAGCACTATCACTTATTACTGCTACAGCTCTCTTATCTAAAACTGCTTCAAATGCAAGAGCGTATGAGTCTAATGCTAGCTTCTTAAATTTGTAGCCCTCTTTTAGAAGCTTTTCAGCCCATTCATCACTTGTAGCTCCAAGCTGGCATGAAATATATTCTCCAGAATTCAAGATCTCCCCCATGCTTCTAGTTTCATCTTTAAGAACAAGTAAGTGGTGATAATATACGTAGTATGGTATAGAATACCATACTTTCTCCGCTCTTGCAGCTGTATGAGTCATCCCTGAAGCAATTATATCTATGTCTCCCTCAACTAATGCTGTTACTATTGTTGCCCAATCCCATGGCTTCGGAACTACCTTCCATCCATACTTATTAGCAATCCACTTCACAACATCGACATCGAATCCTTGCGCTTCACCTGTTGGTGTAACCTCTGTGAATGGCGGGTATGCAGCGTCAAACCCATGAATGATTACAACCTCAGTTCCAGCCGGTGGTGGCTCAGTAAACTTTCCCTTAGGCTTGACCGTCGCTGTTACCGTTTGAATCTTTTCAACTGGTGGAGCCTCAGGCTTGAGTACGTATCCTGCAACGCCTCCAATAACCAAGCCTGCAACAGCTGATCCAGCCACTTTAGCAGCTGTACCTACAGCTTTCCTCCTAGAGATCTTCCTTCTCAATATATTTTCCTTATCCCATCCTTCAGACATCGTGTTAGATTCCTAATTCATCCTAAATAAATCTTTCTAGAGATTCTCCAAAATTTAGACAATTTCTTCAATATATTATTGTAGATGGGTTGGCAGAAGTTCATGTAATCTTTCATAAACATGAGAAGAAAAATGATGCTTGAAATGGTAAGGCTATGCATTCTATCTGATTTCACTTTACTCTTATAAAATTATCTAACAGATCCGATAAAGAAAGACTTATAGTTTTATATGAGTGTATATTCTAAACTTCTGAGGCTAATGGTAACGGTTTGGGATTACCTTCCATACATTCTTGAAGGAGTATGGTGGACGTTAGGTCTAGTAGCTGGAGGGCTAGCTCTAGGATTCATTATAGGCTTACCTCTATCAATAGCTCAAGTCTATGGGCACCGCACCCTAAAAGCTATTGTAGAGGTTTATGCATGGTTCTTTAGAAGCGTACCATTACTAGTTTTACTCTTCCTCTTCTACTGGGGAATATTTCCAGCTCTAGGCTACAAGCTTGACCCACTCACATGCAGCATCTTAGTTTTAGGTTTCAGAAGTGGTGGATATCAATCTCAGATTTTTAGAGGAGCTATACAATCAATAGGTGAAGGACAGTACATAGCTGCAAGAACGCTTGGTATGAGCAAGCTCCAGGGAATATACCATATAATTCTACCTCAAGCTCTAAGAATAGCTTTCCCAGGCTGGGTGAATGAATATGCCATAATATTAAAAGATTCTGCGATATGCTTTGTACTTGGAGTTATGGAGATTCTTACTAGAACAAGATACGTTGTCATGGCAACCCTCGAACCACTTTTACCATATTTTATAGCAGGAGGATTATTCATAATATTAACTTATGGAGGTACAAAGCTAGTGAATATAGTGTATGAGAAGACCAAGATACCTGGATTAATAGGGAGGATATAAACTATGCCTGACGATATTGTTCTAAAAGTAGAAGACCTCCATAAAAGTTATGGCAACATTACCGTGCTAAAGGGAGTTTCCTTCGAGGTCAGAAGAGGTGAGACAAAAATAATCTGTGGTCCATCTGGCTCAGGAAAAAGCACTCTTCTCAGATGCCTTAATCTAATAACTAGACCTGATAAGGGTAGAATATGGCTTGAGGGAGAAGAGATAACAAATCGCAATGTAAACATAAATAAAGTTAGGCAGAAGATAGGCTTCGTATTCCAAGAATTTAATCTCTTTAATCATTTAACAGCTCTTAGAAATGTAAGTATAGGCCTTGAGGTAGTTAAGAAGTTAAAGAAGGAAGAAGCACGAAAAATAGCGTTAGAAATGTTGAGGAAAGTAGGGTTGGAAGAACATGCATATAAGTATCCTGCTGAACTCTCAGGTGGACAGAAGCAAAGAGTAGCTATAGCTAGAGCACTTGCAATGAATCCTGCAATAATATTTTACGATGAACCAACATCTGCACTAGACCCCCAATTGATAGGTGAAGTATTAGAGGTAATGAAAGCACTAGCAAGAGAGAAAGTTACAAGTATAGTTGTTACACATGAAATGGGATTTGCTCAATCTGTTGGAGATGAAATATTATTCATGTATGATGGAAAGATTATAGAACGTGGTCCACCTCTAGAAGTGATCCAAAATCCTAAATGTGAGCAGGCTAAACGATTCTTCCAGAAGATACATGAATTATATGCGAGGCAGGGAAGATGAGTTTCTGGGAAGAATTCATATCATATATACTGCGTGGATGGATTACAACTCTCGAGATCCTCGCGATATCGATCCCTCTCAGCATACTATTAGGTCTCAGCCTAGCGGTCGCTAGAGTTTATGGAAATTGGTTTATCTCAATGATAGCTGGAGGGTTTGTAGTACTCTTACGTGGATTACCGCTTGTAGTTACACTACTTATAGTATTTTTTGCGTTACCTAAGCTTGGAATATACTTTTCACCTTTCTGGGCAGCAGTTACTGCTTTCATAATGTGTAGTGGAGCGTACCAATCAGAATATGTTAGAGGGGCTATACGATCAATAGATGTAGGGCAATCACTTGCCGCTCAAGCTCTTGGAATGAATAGGCTACAAGAAGTAATACATATAATACTTCCACAAGCATTTAGGAGAGCGTTACCTGGAATCACTAATGAGATAATTTACTTGATCCTCTATTCTTCTCTAGCATATCTAGTAGGAGTACAAGAATTATTCGCAGTTGCAAAGCATTTTAACTCACTACAGCTTAGACCTATTGAGATATTCTCAACTACAGCGTTAATCTATGCTTTCATGGCCACTATAGCGACTTTGTTCTTTAGAAAACTAGAAGAGAAACTGAAAATCCCAGGATTAGAAACAGCATAACTCCTATTGAAATCTCAAAAAGTTATCCTGATAACTTTCATCGTCTCCAGGTATATTCAGATACTGCAAGATACTTTCAAAAACATATATAGAATGCAATACTTTTCATTGGTGAAATCATGTCTGAAGATTCATTGAGTATAGATGTAACATCTGCGGTGGTATATTCCTTTCTAGGTCTCAAAGGCGATAATTGATGGAGAAATAGTTTACACTAAGAAACAATGTAGAGTAAAATGTTCAAAATGTGGATTCTTGAAGGTACCTAGAGCAAAATTTTGCTCAAACTGTGGAAATCCATTGGAATCATTAATTACGTGCCCAAACTATAACCAAGACATACTTCGTCTTCTAAGTTCCGTCCAAATTGTGGGATTAAAATAGGATAGTATAATCGAAGAAAAAATACTACGCTTATTTAGATATATGTTTATCCCCTCAAATATTTCTAAGCTAATAATTCAGTTAGATGCATCTTCAAGAGCTATAGAAGATTCTTACAGATGATAGTATAGCACATATGTTGTAAAAAATTTTGATTTATTAGGAAGCTAACAAAACATATCTACAGTATATGCATCATCAACAAAGTCTTGTTTTAATGGGGAATGAAGCAATTGCTTATGGTGCTCTTACAGCAGGTGTAGCCGTAGCTTCAGGATATCCTGGAACACCATCTAGCGAGGTTATTGATACTTTGCTAGAACTCATTGCATCTGGGAAGATTAATAGACCATATATTGAGTGGGCGGTGAATGAAAGAGTCGCCTTCGAGATCTGTCTTGGAGCATCTCTAGCTGGTGCACGCTCACTTGTTACAATGAAAGCTCCAGGATTAAACGTTGCTTCCGATCCTTTATTATCTTCAGCTTACTCAGGTGTTGAAGCTGGAATGTTAATACTCGTTGCAGATGACCCTGGACCACATACTACTCAGACTGAGCAAGATAGTAGGTGGTATGGTGAATTAGCTAAGCTTCCGGTGATAGAGCCTTCAGACCCTCAGGAAGCTTATGAATATACTATCTTAGGATATGAGTTGAGTGAGAAGATTAAGCTGCCAGTTATTATGAGGACAACTACTAGGGTGAATCATACTGTAAGTGATGTAAAAGTAAGAGAGTTTATAGAACCAAGTTATACACCGTCTTTCTCTAGGAATCCTAAAAGATATCTTAGAGCTGTGATGGCTTGGAATAGAGAGAGACATAGAGAAGTATTAGAAACATTAGATAGAGTAGAATCTCTAGCTGAAGAATTCAGATTGAATAGAGTTGAAGGTCTAGGTGAACTTGGAATAGTGTGCTCGGGTGCAGCATATACTTACGTTATGGAAGTACTAGAAAAGAATAACTTACTGGATGGTTACATGATATTGAAGCTAGGCCTGATCCACCCAATCCCTAGGAGGATTGTATTAGAATTCTTAAGAAAAGTTAATAGAGTAGTGGTAATTGAAGAGATAGACCCATATCTTGAAATGAAGTTGAAATCTCTAGCGTATGATGAAGGGTTACAGGTTAAGATTCTAGGAAGGCAGGAATTGTTTCCAAGGGTTGGTGAACTCACGCTTGATGACGTAGAATCTGCAATACTTGGCCGAGAACTTAAAGTAGATGAAGTTATCCTACCTATGCGGCCTCCACCTCTCTGCCCTGGATGCCCCCATATTGGAACATACATGGGATTAAGAATGGGTATTTCTAAAGCAGGATATAAGTGGGGAGAGATACCAGTAATGGGGGATATTGGATGCTATGCTCTCGGGTTAAACCCTCCTTTCGAAGCTATTTGGACAGAGCACAGTATGGGTGCAAGTATTTCCATGGCTGTTGGGCTGAAAGCTGCGGGATACCCTAAACCAGTAGTAGCAGTTATAGGTGATAGTACCTTCTACCATTCAGGGATAACCTCTCTTATAGAAGCAGTCCACAAAGACATTGACCTACTGGTAGTCATAATGGATAATCTTACTGTGGCCATGACGGGGCATCAAGCTACACCCGAATATGAATTAAGCATTAGCGGTAGAAGAATGAAGAAATTGGATTTAGAAAAAGTAGTTAGAGGTTTAGGGGTTGAGAAGATCGCAGTCGTTGACCCATACAACTACAAGAGTGTTTCAGAAAAAATTAGAGAATTCCTCCATCAACCAGGAGTAAAAGTTATCATATCTAAAAGGGCATGCGCTATATTAGAGAGGCGAGCGGGGGTCAAACAAGTCTGCTGGGTAGACCCAAAGAAGTGTACAAATTGTCTAGCATGTGTGAAGCTTACAGGCTGCCCAGCTTTATCTCTTCTAGAAGATAGAGTAGAGATTATTGAAAGCGAATGTGTTGGTTGTACTCTATGTATGCAAGTATGCCCTTATGATGCTATACTGATTAAGAAGATAGGCACGGTGAAGATTAATGTGTAGTGAGTACTCGATTGTTATAGCTGGAGTCGGTGGTCAGGGGGGATTAACGCTTTCAAGAGTGATAGCGACTGCGGCTAATTTATCAGGTTTAAGTGTAAAGACTGGTGAAACACTTGGGATGGCACAGAGAGGTGGAAGTGTTCAAAGCTACCTTAAGATAGGGAGGATCACTAGAAGCCCATTAATAAAAAAAGGATGTGCAGATGCTTTAATAGGTTTAGAGCCCTTAGAAGCTGTTCGAGCACTAAGATACGTTGGTTTTCACACTAAGGTCATTTTAGACCCAAACCCTATTCCAACAATATTCAATCTAGTTGGAAAAGAAGGTTATCCAAGAATTGAAGAACTTTTAAGAAGATTGGAAGAAAGAACAAGACACTTATACATTATTCAGGCTAGAAGAGAATCTGAGATGCTGAATGCTAGGCAATCAGCAAACATGATACTACTAGGTAAACTTGTTTCACTAGATGCTTTTCTTCCATCAGAGAAGATTGAAGAAGCTATAAGAATAGTTTTAGGTGAAAGAGCTGAGAAAGCTGTTGCCGCTTTTAGAAGGGGGATGAGCCTCTAGCATACTGGTGCTTTAACTTGTAAGCCGAGAGCATTCTAATGCTTTGAAAATGGATTCAGATAATATTTATTAGCTTCAAGCCGAATCCTGTTCTAGATGTCTTCGATAACATTTCTAGAAACTCAAAAAGATGAATATTCTATTCTTGAAGAATGGCTTAAAGCTAGAGAATTCATATATGTTGGGAGCGAAGTTAAAAGAATAGATGCTTTAGAGAAAGTTCTCGGTAAAGCAAAGTATGTTGAAGATTTCCTAGTTGATGGGCTAGCTTATGCACGGATAGTTAAGAGCAACATTCCCCACGGTGTATTAGTCTCCGTGAAGCCGGGTAGAGCCGTAGAACATCCTGATTACATAGCACTCGTAACATCCAGTGATATCCCTGGAATGAACCAGGTAGGATACTACATCCCTGACCAGCCTGCCTTGGCTGAGAAGAAGGTGAGATTCCATGGGGAACCCATAGCTCTTATAGTTGCATCTAGACCAAGATCAGCAGAAGAATTAAGAGAACTAGTTGAAGTAGAAATTAAGCCACTAGAAGCCGTATTCGATCCTCTCGAAGCATTGAAGGATGAAGTTCTAGTACATGAAGAGCATGGAAGCAATATAGTATTAAAGACGAGGGTGAGGAAGGGAGATGCTTTGAAAGCACTTCAAGAATCAGATTACGTTATTGAAAATACGTATAGAACGGGGTACCAAGAGCATGCATATCTTGAGACTGAAGGTGCCCTTGCAATACCGATAGACGGTGGAATGACTATAATTCTCCCAGGGCAGTATCCCCACCTCGCTCAATCAATAATCTCAAGGGTCTTAGGAGTCCCTCAAAGTAAGATTAGAGTTATCCAGCCTGTTATAGGTGGAGGCTTTGGTGGAAAAGATGATATGATGCCGATAGTAGGTGCACAGGCAGCTATAGCAGCATATAAAGTCAGGAGACCAGTCTTGCTGACATACACTAGAGAGGATAGTTTTACAAGCCATTGTAAACGTGACCCCGCATACATAAGGTATAGGAGTGGTGCTAGTAAAGATGGAAAACTTACTGTGGTAGATGTTGACATAGTATTCGATGCAGGTGCATATGCTAATCGTGGCCCATTCACTCTTTGGAGAGCTACTGTCCATTCTACAGGACCCTATGAGGTTCCCAATGTTGACGCTAGAGGCATACTTGTTTATACAAACAAAGTTTACCAGGGAAGTTTCAGAGGCTTCGGAAACCCGCAGATACAGTTTGCTGCTGAGAGACAGATGGATGAATTAGCAGAGAAGATAGGCTTAGACCCTCTAGAGTTTAGATTAAAGAATATCCTAAGACCTGGTAGTAGGACTTCAACCGATCAATTATTAGAAGATAGTGTTGGTGTAGGTGAGGCTCTAGCCAGGGTTGCTGAGAAATGTAATTGGTTTGAGAAGAGGAAAAGTTACGGTAAGATAGTTGATGGAAAAGCTAAGGGGATAGGTCTTGCATGTGCATGGCATGGAATAAGTACTAGTAGAGGCGTCCCAGACTGGTGTAATGCATACATAAACGTGGCGAAAGATGGGAGTGTCACGGTTTTTACAGGCATAGTCGAAATTGGGCAGGGAACACATACAGGGTTAGCTCAGATAGCTGCAGAAGCATTAGGGATACCATTAGAAAAGATAAACTTAGTCGGTGGATTAACTGATGCACCTGATACTGGAGCTACCCATGGATCGAGAGGTCTGAGTCTAGGTGGTACAGCAATACTTATAGCTGCAACGAAAATTAAGAAGAGGGTGCAGAGGGTTGCTTCAAGAATATTAGAATGTACTCCTGAAGAAGTTGAATTAAGAAATGGGTGGGTCTATAATAGGAGTAGACCTGAGAAGAGGATTACATGGGAGGAGGCTGTTAAGAGATGTTATGCTGAGGGTGAAGATATGGCTGCTACCGGGTACTTCTATATGCCTAAGGGTAGGTTTGATGAAGATAAAGGCAGGGGGTTTGCGTATATAGTTTTCAGCTACATGGTTGTAGCAGTAGAAGTCGAGGTTGATGTGGAGACGGGATTAACAAAGATAATAAGAGTGTGGCCAGCTATATGTGCAGGTAGAATAATTAACCCAAAGCTTGCAATTACCCAGATACATGGAGCAATAATCCAGGGGATAGGATATACCTTAATGGAAGAGGTCAAGCTAGAAGATGGTAGAATACTTAACCCAAACTTTACAGATTACCTTATACCAACTATCGCAGACCTCCCAGAAATAGAAGAACCAATATTTGTAGAAGACTACTTTAGGTTTGGTCCATTTGGAGCAAAAGGATTAGCAGAAATGGCGTTGATACCGATACCTGCAGCTATAACAAATGCTATTAAACATGCTGTAGGAGTAAAGCCTTCAGAGATACCGTATACTTCTGAGAAACTCTTTAAGGAATTATCTAAGAGGTGGCAGGGATGATCCCCAGGATAGAATACTATAGATTCGGAACACTTAATGAAGCATTAAGATTCCTGAGAAATAACCCAGACTCCAAGATAATTGCTGGAGGAACAGATCTAATCATACAATTAAGGTCAAAGAAGATAGAAGCTAGGAAAATACTAGATATCTCTAGAGTAAGTGAGCTGAGATATGTTCGGGAAGAGAGTGAATATGTTAAGATAGGTGCTCTAACAACAATAGAAGAATTGAAGAATAGCGGAGTCATCAAAGTTTATGCTCAGCCTCTGTGGAGAGCTGTAAACAATTTTGCAGTCTGGCAAGTTAGAAATACTGCAACAATAGGTGGAAATATATGTAATGCTTCCCCTGCTGCTGACACCGTTCCACCGCTAATAGTCTTAGAAGCGAAACTTAAACTCCAGAATATAGAGAGAGTAAGAGAAGTCAAGGTGGAGGAATTCTTCAAAGGACCTGGCGAAACAATCATCGAGAAAGATGAAATCTTAACAGAGGTAGTGATACCTAAGAAAGATAGTAGTTGGAGGTATAGCTTTATCAAGCTTGGGAAGAGGCATAGCCATATCCTAAGTATTGTAAGCCTTGCTGCAGGCTTAAAGATTGATGATAATAAGATAGAAGACATAATCATAGCTTTAGGGAGCGTAGCTCCTACACCCGTTAGAGCTAAGAGTGTAGAAGAATACTTAAGGAAACGTCAAGCAACAAGCAAGCTAATAGAAGAAGCATCAGGAGAAGTAGTAAAAGATATTAAACCAATCTCTGATGTAAGAGCATCCGCAGAATATAGAATTGAAATGTCGAAAGTACTTGTAAGAAGAGCATTAAATGAATGTCTAAAGGCATATTCCCACGGTATCAAGTCTGGATGATCGTAGACCTAAGGGAGTCGATGGGGCTCACTGGGGATGGGGCTGGGGTAAAGCCTTAGCAAGACCCATATGCCTGTATTTATCATCCTCGGCGGGCCAAAGGGCTCGAAGCGAGGATCGGGTATAGCTGTTTATGGGTGGCTAGGGCTACCAAGCCAGCTCCTCCTCCTAAATTTTTAAAATCTTCGTTAAGTGGAGTGGATAAATAGATTGCTAAGAATATTATTAGGTTAAATACGGGTGTAAGCTTGGATAGATTGATGAGTGATAGTGGAAAAGAGGCATCGAAAAGTATGGATGATGCAAAACAAGCTACTGTAACATCTACTGTTGCTCCACCATCTAAGAAGACTCTAAAGTGGGGTATAGTCCACATATATGCAAGCTATAATAATATCATAGTCCATGTTACAGATTTAACAGGTGCTGAAACTATTGCTAGAGCTTCAGGTGGAATGTTTGTAGATGCAGGTAGACTTGAACCAACACCTTATGCTGCTACTAGAGCAGCATCATACGTTATGGAGATTGCTAAAGCTAAGGGGATAAACGCTGTACATATTAGAGTACGTGCACCTGGAGGGGTTAAAGCTAGAACACCTGGTCCTGGAACACAAGCAGCTATCAGGGCTATAGCTAGGTCAGGCGTAATGATTGGTAGAATAGAAGACGTTACACCTATACCACATGATTCAGTTAGGAAGAAAGGTGGAAGAAGGGGTAGAAGAGTCTAAAGGCTAACCAGCATAATATACTGAGCAGATAAGGAAAGCCTTTAATATTTTACATTTCAGTTTAAATGGATTAAAACTTATTCTATAGTATCCAGAAATTCAAGTTAGGCATTGAGGAGGTTAGGGTTTTTTATTGGAGTAGACCTGGGAGCTACGAATATAAGGGTTGCATTAGCTGATTCTAGTAATAGGATTCATAAGAAGATTAGAGAGAATACAGTAAGAGATAGCTCTGGAGAGAAGCTGATTGAACAGATCTGTAGTCTTATAAGAAGAGTTGGAGGGAGAGAATTAGATAGAGTTCAAGCAATAGGAGTAGGCTCTATCGGACCACTTGATTATAGAAGAGGAATACTACTTAATCCTGCAAACCTTCCAGTAGGAAAAGTTCCTCTAGGAGAATTTCTAAGAGAAGAATTTAAGCTCCCAGTCTATGTATTAAATGATTGTACTACAGCTGTTCTAGGTGAGAAAATCTTCGGTCTAGGTAAAGGGTCTAACAATCTCTTCTATGTAACATTAAGCTCAGGTATAGGTGGAGGAGCTATAGTTGATGGAAACCTCCTCATAGGGAAAGATGGAAATGCTGTTGAGATTGGCCACATCGTAGTAGACATAGATGGTAGAATGGTATGTGGATGTGGAGGTAGAGGACACTGGGAAGCATACTGTTCTGGAAAGAACATCCCATCATTCGTGAAATACCTAGTAGAGACATATCCAAGTAGATTCCTTGGTGGAAAAATCAGAGAATTGATTAAAAATGGTAATTTAACTACGGAGAACCTATTCCAATTAGCTGGAGAAGGAGATGAGTATGCTTTAAAGATAGTTAGGGAGGTAGGGAGGATCAATGCAGTAGGATTTGCAAACATCAATACAGCCTATGATCCAGAATTAATTACTATAGGAGGAGCCATAGCACTCCATAACCCCAGCCTCATCTTAGAACCAATAATTAGCCAGATTAAAGAATACACTATAAATAGAGTCCCAGAAATAAGGATAACTCCATTAGGTGATGATATCGTACTATATGGTGCAATAGCCTTAGCTATGAATCCACCACAGATCCTACACCAGAAGTAACTGAATAGCTAATTTCTATTGTGGCATATAGAATGGTATTGTAGGTCCTAAAATTAGCTTTCTCTCTCTGTAAACTCATAAACACTATTAGAACAACCGCCCCCGAAGAATGTCTTCACATCCGAGAGAACTTTAATTCCTAGATATCTCGATAATAATTGATATGAGTTTGAGGGAGCTCCAGAAACTTATGGCTGAGACATATTTAGAGAGAGACTTGAAGAGGGGTGCAGAGAAGACTCTTCTATGGATGATAAGTGAAGCAGGCGAAGTTGTAGATGCATTCTTGAAGGGAGACCATGAGCAACTTAAAAGTGAAGTGTCAGATCTTCTCGCATGGCTCTTAAGTTTCTGCAATATCGTTGGAATAGACCTTGAAACGGCTTTTACAATTAAATACGGTGATGGATGCCCTCGATGTAAGATGCGGTCATGTATCTGCGAGTTTAGATGAAGCAGTTCTACAACTTATAGGTTGATAGCCTCCTAGATCACGTAGGAATGATTTAAAAAGAAGGTATACACATTATTGGTTAGAGTTGCGGACAATCCTACAATACTCTAGGAGTGGAAGGGTTGAAATAGATTTTGAGAAAAAGGTTGAGTGCCCAGTATGTATGGGTGATTTTAAGGATTGCAAGCTTGAGAGATGCCCATATTTGAAGGATGTTAGAGATTTATTGTTAAAGGTTTCCAAGATGAAGATTGTCCATGGTTCTTCTCCGCCCTCTGTACTTGTAGGTTCATGGGGTTATCCAAGAGTAAATCTTGGCCCCCTCCTCCCCCCAGTTATAGACGATACAAGTTTAATGGAGAAACATGAACTTTGGCTAGATATACCTTTAGAAAGAATATTATCAATGAGGTTAAGCTTAGTTTATGGAAGAAGACCTGCCAAGGTTAATGATGCTCGTAACCCAGATAGGCTCCTTCAAACAATCCAAGAAATAGCCTTATCCCAGCAACCAGTCAGCATAGAAATGTTCTTAGAGAAAGAGCCTAGAATTAATCTAAGCTTCTCTGTAAGAACTAGCCCAACTGGACCGATAGCACCACTGGAGAAGATCCAGTTAACCGAGAATCCTAAAACTCTAAATGTTGTTGAAAAGGTTGTTTCAGACGTAGATCTAAAAGCAGGTGAAGCTATAGTAAGACTCTACTTAAGTGGTGTTCCAGTATATAGTATAACTAGGCTTTTATCATTAGGTATGATTGGAACAAAATATAGGAGAAAGATTGTACCAACTGAGTGGAGTATTACTGCTGTGGATGATTTTCTTGGTAGGAAATTTAGAAGATACGTAAAGACGTATGACTGGATTACAGAATACCACCTATATTGTTTTGAAGCTCACTATAATAGAGTAGTTATCTTGATGATGCCTGGACCATGGAGTTTTGAGGTTATAGAAATATGGAGAAGATTCGGTAGCTACAAGATATATGTTGATTCTGAGCTCCCTGGAGAAGTAGATAAGTATCCAGAAAATGTTGGAGGAGCTTACCATGCATTGAGGCTACCGATACTTGAGAAACTCTATAGAGAAAAGAAGCAAGCATCTATCCTAGTAATCGCAGAAGTAAGTGAGGGGTGGATACCTTTAGGGGTTTGGAGATTTAGAGAAATATGTAGAAGAGCTTTACAGTATCCTCCTAGAAAGTTTAATACACTACAAGAAGCATTGGATGAAATCAGGAAGACGACTCTTACAGACCTTAATTACTGGAGGCATCTCTCAAGAATCCTAGAATTCCATAAATTCCAGGAAAGTATCACAGAATTTATGTAGGCCTACTCCTATCTTACGCAGAGTTCTGTTAAACAATAAGGTATATTAACGTGCTGAGATGATATGTAGGTATGTCTGAAGCTAAACCTAGATTTTATAGTTTGCCTAGTCTACCATACAGTTATAAGGCTCTTGAGCCGTATATTTCTGAACAGCAATTAACAATCCATCATCAAAAGCATCATCAAGCATATGTTACAGGTGCAAACCAGCTATTAGAGAAGCTCGATAAAGCTAGGAAAGAAAATGCAGACATTGATATGAGAGCTACATTGAAGGCACTATCATTTAATATTGGTGGCCATCTACTCCATTCACTATATTGGGAGAACATGGCTCCTCCAGGCAAGGGTGGTGGAAAGCCAGGAGGAGTCCTCGCAGATAGAATTGATAAAGAGTTTGGAAGCTTTGAGAGGTTTAAGAAAGAATTTTCTGAGACTGCTGCAACAGTTGAAGGATCTGGGTGGGCAGCATTAACACTATGTAGGCAGACAGATAGACTCATACCTATGCAGATAGAGAAACATAACGCGAATGTTTATCCAATGTTTAGGATACTATTTGTTATAGATGTTTTTGAGCATGCATACTACATTGACTACAAGAATAATAGAGGAGAATACTTAGAGAAATTCTGGAATATCGTTAACTGGGATGAAGTAGATAAACGTCTCCAACAAGCTTTAAAGTAAAACTAGAAAAGACAGTAGAAGCCCTCAATACATCTTAGAAATATTTTTTAATAATTTCAGCAAGATATATGCTATGTATGGTTATGGAAGAATAGCTGAGATAGACTTATCTGATAAGAAAATTACCTTAAGGGATGTTGATGAGTATCTAGCATACGAGTTTATCGGTGGACGGGGCTGGACAGCATATATAGTCTTCAAAGAACTAGATAAGATTGTTGATGCTCTGCATCCAAGTAATGTTCTCGTTGTTGCAACTGGACCTTTAAATGGTACATTATTCCAAGGTGGCGGGAAGACAGAGTTCGGAGCATTAAGCCCGCAGACAGGTATCTACGGTGATAGTAATGTAGGTGGATACCTTGGTTTCCGTCTTAGGAGAGCAGGAATAGACTGCCTCATTATTAGGGGTAAAGCGCCTACACCATCATACATATACGTTGAAGATAGCAGAGCCGAGATTATTGATGCTCCAGAATTATGGGGTTTAAACTCAAGTGAAGTAGATAGGAAGCTTAGGGAAAAACATGGTGTAGAATGTTCAATAGCGAGCGTAGGTGTAGCTGGAGAGAAGCAAGTATCTTTTGCATGTATTAACGTTGACTGGAATCTTAGAAAATATAGGCATGGTCAAGCTGGAAGAACAGGATTGGGCGCAGTAATGGGGTCTAAGAATTTAAAGGCTATCGTTGTGAGAGGAACAGGAGAAGTTAGAGTAGCTGACCCTGAGAGACTTAGAGATGTAGCTAGGAGATTCCAGAAGGAAGTTCTAGACAGCCCAACATACGATATTTGGAGAAGGCAAGGGACAATGATGACGATAGAGTGGGCGAATAATGCTGAAGCTCTACCAGCATACAACTTCCAGAAAACTAAATACGAGTATGCAGATAGGATAAGTGGAGATGAATTAGAGAAGGTTAAGCTATACAGTAGACCATGCTCTAATTGTATAGTCCCATGCGAACATGTTGTACCATTTAATATTGGAGGAAAAAAGGGAGAGATTGGCGTAGAATATGAGACTGCGGCTATGATTGGTTCTAACACTGGTCTTAAGAGTCTTGAAGAAGTAGCATACGCTAACTACCTCTGCGATGAATATGGGCTGGATACTATAACGATGGGCTCAGTTATAGCTTTTGTAATGGAGTGCTTCCAGAGAGGCATACTGACTCAAGAAGACGTAGGCTTTAATATTGAATGGGGAGATATAGATGCAGTCATTAAACTAATCGAGATAACAGCTAGAAGAGAAGGATTTGGAGAATTAACATCCCTGGGGGTGAAGAGATTATCAGAGAAGATAGGAAGAGGTTCTGAGAAGTTTGCAATGCATGTTAAAGGATTAGAGATCAGTGCTTACGATCATAGAGCTGCACCTGCGATGGCTCTGAGTTATGCTACATGTGATATTGGAGCACATCACAATCGTTCATGGGCCATAACATACGACTTACAGGTAGGCAGATACAGTTATGGGGAAGACAAAGTTGATAGAGTAATCTATCTACAGCATATCAGACCCCTATTCGATATGCTGGGAGTATGTAGACTATACTGGGTTGAGCTAGGAGTAGACCCAAACCTCTACGCAGAAGCATATTCAGCAATAACTGGGAAAGAAGTAACTTTAGATGAGCTCTTGAAGAAGAGCGAGAGAGTATGGAATCTAACTAGAGTCATGGCTATACTTAGAAAGAAGATAAGTATCCAAGATGATATACTCCCAGCTAGAGATTTTGAAGACCCTGTCCCAGAAGGTTCAACTAAAGGTGTAAGACTCTCAAGAGAGAAGTTTACTGAAATGCTGAAGATGTATTATAAGAAGCGAGGGTGGGATGAACGTGGATGGCCTACGAAAGAGAAATTAATAGAACTTGGGTTAGAAGAAGCAGCTAGAAAACTATATGGTTAAACTCTCATACTAACAGAATTTCAGAGTCTGGAACCTATTCAGTAACGTTCTTACTTCTCTCTTAACCTTCTTGGGGTCTTCACCTTCTATAGCTCTATGAATAAGCTTAGCAATCTTCTCCATCTCTCTCTTACCCATGCCTCTTCTAGTAACTTCGTTTGTTCCAAACCTAACACCTGCATCTGCAATTATACCGCACTCTTCTAATCTATCTCTAACCTTAACTCTTGCTTCACTATCTTGAATATCTAGTATGATCTGATGGCTTTCAGTATATCCTCTGTCTTTAGCCTTAAGAGGTACTCCTAGAGAATCGAGAGAAGATGCAAGATGCTTAGCATTCTCAACAACTTTCTTTGCGTAAACCATCCCATACCGTAACATTTCTTCAACTGTTACAGCGTAGGCAGCCAACCTATTTAGATGAATATTATCAACTATTTTGTGATATATGTTTTCTGAAAGCTTTTCGTAAACATCAAAGCTGTTAGTCAAGACTATCGCACCCTGAGGTCCTGGGAATGTTTTATGAGTTGAAGCATAGACTAAGTCTGCTCCTTCTCTTAAAGGGTCTTGGAAAACTCTGCCTGCAATCAAACCAAGTATATGTGATGCATCATAAGCTAGTATACCCCCATAACTATGAACTATCTCTGAAAACTCTTTAACAGGATGCGGGAAGAGTATTATGCTACCTCCTAAGATAACCAGTTCAGGCTTCCTCTCTTCAATAACCCTCATACTATCTTCTACTATTGGAGTGTAGTATTCTTTTGATGATGGTAGTTCTATTAATTCTGCTCCAATAAGGTCGGGTATCTTCGTCTTCTCATACCCAGGGTACCCACCATCTTCAGCGGGAAGTGTAGCAAGTCTTCCACCTTTAGCAAATGTATGGGATACGAGTATAGCTGCAACATGCCCTGATAATGGTTCTAATAGTACGTATTCAACGTTAAAGAGTTTACGAGTTAATTCTTCAGCATAGGTCCACAGTTCATGTATGTATTTTGTACCGCCATAGAATTCAGGTTTAAGAGCGTATCTCCCAGCGAGGTCTGTTGATAGTGCTTTCAAAGCCTTTGGGCTTAAAATATTCTCACTAGGTATGAGATTCAAAGTTTTGCGTCTATAACTCTCATGGGCTTTAATAAGCTTCCAAGCATTTTTAAGCTCCCTACTCATCTCGATTATTCACCCTTCCTTAATGGTCTTAGATTCGACAAGTAATTTCGCAGTACCTCTACATTCTCAGAATGCATGCTTTTCCTTCTCTCGTCAATGTACAATCCCATCTTTCTCGCTTCTCTAATACTGAGATTAACTTCTTTCAATTCATTTATTGAAAAACCCCTGCCAACCCTCACCTTCAGAACATCAAGATGTTTTCTTTTAACAATAGGGTTAGGTCTCTCCATACGCTGGTATCCTTGATGGACTATTTAAAATACCATACTTTCAATAGAAAAATAGGAATTCCTTAATAATCTATAGCCCGAGATTTCTAGGAAAGTTCAGTAAACGTTCGCGAATTTAAAGCTTATCTAATCTAGGAATTAAGAATCCTTGAAATGAAGGCGGGTGGAGAAGTCTTTCTTAAAGCGGTTGTGTTAGCAACTATCCTATTATTCCTAGCTAAACCAGTACCTGCAACAATAGCTGAAGAAGATACAACATCTACAAGCATCCCATTAGGGTTGGAGATATCAGCATCCTTAAAAGAAGTCATTATACAACATAAGGAAGCTATATCTTCATACATTATGGAAATTAAGACATTAACTTCAAAAGCTGTTGATGAACGTCTACGATTAATAGAAGAATATCATCAGCAATTTAAACAGAGGATCAACTTAATGAACCAGGAAAGAGAGAATCTCTTAAGAAAACTTCTAAATGGAACTATATCTCCACAAGAATTCTCATTAGAGATTAGGAGAATAAGAATAGAAGCATATGGGTTAAGCATGCTTTCTGATAAACTCGGACGTAGACTTGGAGAGATAGGTAGAAGTTTATCTGAGAATCTCACTACCATAGCTGATGAACTTGTTGAAACAAATAAGCTCTTCTCCGAGCAGATGAGAGAGACAATTGAACAGATAAAAGAAGAATTAGGAATAGGGACGTATAGATTGGGCATCGGAAACACTACCGACTGCAAGAAGCTTCAATCAATCTCAAATATGTTAAGTAAAGCAAAATCTAGACTAGAAGAACTTAGAGAGAAGCTAATAGAGAAGATTGGGAACTTAAGAAGTAACATTTCCAGGATTGATGAATCTTTACAGCAGTCTCCCTTAGTTGCAGGTGGATGCAAAGAACTTCTTAATAACCTTACCTTAAGACTAGATATATTAGAAAAAGAAATCTTTAATTTAAATAAGACTAGAAGTGAATCACTACAAAAACTAAGCCAGCTCCATGAGGAATTAAATAAATTTAGGCAGAGACAGCAAGAGATCAATCAAACAATAAACGAGCTTGAGAACCAGCTTCAAAGAATGGATACTGAAAGAAGAGAATTAGAAGGTAGATTGAATGCTAATATCGGCGGAGATAAGGAGAGAGAGAAAATTAGGGGAAGACTTCAAGAACTATTCAAGGAAATCGATAAGTTAAACGAGAGAAGAAGAGAATTTAATGAATTAATGAATGAGGTTAGAAATAGAATTGAGAAGCATCTTAAAGCAATAGAAGAATTAAGGAATGCTACACAACGTTTCATGGAGGAAATTGGCAAGAAGATTAGGGGACGTGAAGAAGTATCTAGAATTATAAGAGAGCTTAAGGAAAAATGTAGCGGAGGAAATAAAACGGTAATTAAAACATATATTACGAAGTCTCTGCTAGAAAAGAAGCTAGAATTCTCAGAGAAGGAGCTTGAAAGATTAGAGATGAAGATAGAGATACTATCGAATTGGTTGAATGAAACCAATGATAGAATATCTCAATTCTGCCAACAAACCACTCAAGAAAAACCATGACGCACTGAAAATAGTTAAAGCATCTTCATAAATAAAGATAACACTAATAAACTAACCATAAGAATTGATTCCCGATGAAGAGAGTCAAGTATAAAACCACACCCCTACTAATCATAATCCTCAGCTTGGCATACTTCTCTAACATCGTTAGCCCAGTATATTCTACTAACTTCGAAAGCAATACTTACATAATTAAACTAATGAGAGATGGTTCAGCAGTTTGGATTATTGAATCATCAATATTTATTAGCTCCGAAGAAGATTTACAGGCTTTCATGAGTTACGTAAAAAATTTTGATAAATATAAAGAAGAGATACTGGAAAACTTCACGCAGAGAATCCAGAAGATTGTAAGTGATGCTTCTAGATACGTTAATAGACCTATGAGAGCTGAAGACTTTAATGTATCAGTACAGGTTGTAGATACTCTGGCTGGTAAACTAGGTAAATTAATCTATATGTTTAGATGGGTTAGCTTTTCTGAAGTTGAAGATGAAAAACTAATTGTTGGAGATGTGTTTATAGGAGGATTCTACTTATATGAAAGTGATTCTCTAACGATAATAATTCCAGAAGACTATTTAATCGTTGAAGTTTATCCACCGCCCGATAAGAAAGATTACAGAGAAGTTACATGGTTTGGGAAAAAGCTATTCCCGGAAAAGACACCGCATATTAAGACTTCTCCTAAGACCGTTATTGAAGAAACTTTAACTGAGGAAACTGAAATCTCTAAGGTTTCTCCAACAATCATTACTTCTGAGAGACCACCTCTATTCGGTGAACTGGGAGCATTCTGGCAATCTATGCTAACATACTCTTTTATCATACTGATACTATTTATAGTCATAATCGCTGTTATACTTCATAGTAAGAGGAAAGAGAGAAGGTTTAACGTGAAAGATGCTGATCAAGTTATCGAAGTACTTAGAGAGATGGGGGGTTCAGCTTTCCAAAAACAGATAGTTGAGAGAACAGGATTCTCTAAAGCAAAGGTAAGCGAGATCTTATCTGCATTAGAGAAGAATGGGGTTATCGAGAAGGTTAAGATAGGGCGTTCACAGCTAATAGTAATGAAGAAGATGAAGCAGTAACACTCTATACATTAAGCTATCAATTTACTCTCTAAATAAATCTGAAAGATGTTTGTTCTGTGAGATTTATGAAAAACTTAAAGCTTCACTTTAATCTTAAATGAGGGGTGGATTGTTTGCCTAAGCATCCGAGGTCTCCCAGCTCTGCAAAGTATAAGGCTAGAGTCGGTTATGAAGGTGAGTACTATCTTGTCCAGAAGTTTATCTCTGCAGGTGATGGATTCTATGCTGTTAGAACTCCTGGTAGCGGAACTGGGAAAATGGCTAAACCAGACATAATCGCTACGGATGATGGAGAGCTCCTAGCCATTGAAGTAAAATCTACGAGGAAAAAATACGTTATGCTTAATCAAGACCAGGTAAATAGACTCTTAGAGTTCTGTAAAAGGTTTATAGTTAAGTGTCCAAGATGTGGTGAAGAGATTAGAGCTAAGCCAATTCTAGCAGTTAGATTCCTAAATAGAGGATGGAAGTTTATTGAAATCCCCAGAGATTGGAGAGGACCTATTATCGTAAGAGTCGACGAGGCTTCTCCAAAACTTTTACAATTTTCTCCTTCCCACTCTGACGTTGAGGCTGGAAGCTCTTCTCCAAAGAAGAAAGCTCTAAAATGAATTGATTTAGATAATGGCTGAATGTTGGAGCATTTTTAACCCATTTCCTCTCACTGGGCTTTGATAGGTATCCTAGATCTGCAAGATTCTGTAGTAATGTTCCAACAGACCTCCTTTTCTGACGGCTTTCAGAGATGTCTCTTGGAAGAAGATTAACTACGTCTGTTAAAGTGAATACTCTATTCTCTATAGTGGATAGAGAACCCAATACTTGTACAACTTCATCTATAGTTAGTTTCCTAACCTTCCATGAAAGCATCTTTATAATTGGGTTATCAGACTTCCCCAATTTTCATTCACCCCTAATCTTCTTAAGTATCATATCAGCTGGAATATCATAGGTTTTATCACACTTTCCACATTTAAATCTAAGCTTCCAGTTCTTAGAAGATAATTCTTCAAGCTCGCTTTCAAAGGGTAGATTCACGATAGTTTGTTCCTTACAGTAGATACAGGTTACTCTAGCCTTCTTACCCTCAGCTGTAGTCTTTAATTCTACTGTAGCCCCTTCTGGAGAGATAGCTGTTAGAATGCTCCGAGCTTCAATTTTCTTATCTTCTACTGGTCTAGATACTTCTATCCTACTTTTCTCATCAATACTTCTTCTGAGAGATGCGATCTCCTCTTCAAGAGCAACCCTTTTCTCACTTAATAGTTTCAATTCCTTCTCTACTCTTTCAAAAACCCATCTTGGAACAAAATCCTTCTTGAGATAGGGCATTACAAGATCTATCAAGGTCTTTCTAACTCTTTCAAGGAAGTAGGGTTCAAGGGGCTTCTGAGCTATTGCTTCACCTTTCTTAATCTTTATCAATTTCTGAATATGCTGTGAAAGTAATTCAAGATCCTCGATGGCTCCTCCTTCAGGATCTTGTAACAACTTTAGGATAGAGTAAGCTGCCGCCATCTCCCCATCAAGTAGGTCGATAAGTGATTCCTTACTCTTAATTTCTCTCTCTAACATCTCTACTTTTCCTAGAAGTTCTCTGTGTCTAGAAAGTATTTCTTTAGTTGATGCTCCAACGCCAATAAGTTCTGATAACTCTTTCTTCAATGTTTCAACCTTCTCTTCTAAATCCTCTAACTCATTCCTCTTCTCTTGAAGCAAACGATTCACTTCATTTATATCAAACTTTATGTTCATTAATTCTTCTATTTCCCTCCTTAACCTATCTACTTCTTCTCGGTATCTAGAAAGCTCAGAGAGAATGCTATCTCTTTCAGTAGATAATCTTTCAATATCATTCTTTAGATTTTTTAATCCATCTATAAGCCCGTATTCTTCTTTTAAGAGGTTATCTAAGTTTTCTCTCTCTTGAATTATCTTCTGGAGAGACTCTCTAGCTTCTAATAGTTCTCTATTTATTTTATCTAATTCTAGAGATAGGTCTTCGTATTTAGAGACATATGAGATTATCTTATCAGCATCATATTTTTGGTTTCTAAGATTCTTCAAGAATTTTGTGGCCCTATCCAAGTCTTCTAAGTCTAGACCATTCTTTTTTAATTCTTCAATGATAGAGATTATCTTCTTTGTTGTTTCAAGTGTGATATTGTACTGCTCCATGTATAGTTTTAAGTCTTCTTCTATCTTCTTCCTCTTTTCTATTAGCTGCTGGATAGCATACCTAGTTTTTACTTCTTCTCTGCTTAGTTTCTCGTAATCTCTAACTAGTGTAGTATATGTCTTATGATGCTCTTTCTCTAACTTCCTTAATCTAAGAGCATGATTAATGTATCTCTGAAGAGTCTTCTTATCCCATCCTAGACTATCTAGCAACTCTACTAACTCTTTCATCCTATCTTCAGATAAGAATAATTCAGGCTTTCTAGCTTCAGGAATAGCTATAACTACATCAAATTCTTCATTGAGCGTTTTACTTTCCTCTACTTCCTTCTCCTGCTTCTGCTCTGTCAAAATTAGACTCAAATATATGTTTTCTCCGTGGGATTTATATGTTATTCCTTGCTTAGACTCCTTCTTATCATAGGTATCTCTCCGTATTATTGGAAGATTACACTATAGTTTCAAGTAGGCTTTGATAGACTTTTTGTTCTTGCCATTTATCTGTTTAAGTTCTAGTTCTAGGTTTTCTAAATCCAGTTATTCTTGATGGTCTTGACCGTCTTTCCCCATATCCTACCTGTCTTTCAGATAGATTATTCTCTGTATTTACTTCATTCAACTCTACGCTAGAAGTTTCTATAGTCCCGAATCTTCCTAAGTTTAACTGCATTCTACCTCTAAAGAGTTTAATGAACCCATTTACGATTCTTACTACATCTCCTTCATTTACCTTATCTACTTTATCATCCCACAGCACTAGGTTTATTGCTCCAGTCTCATCAGCTATCAATGCTTCACTTAATCTATGTTCCGTCCTATCGTACTGCGATGAAACAATTCTTTCAGGCGATTTACTTACCACTTTCGCAACAAGATTTACACCACGTGAACGTGGTGTAAGCTCTCCTATCTTAACCAAGTTTTCTACCATTCTTAACTCCTCGATTAATTGGCTATACTTGTTTTAGAGAATATTTAAGTATTTTGGTTTTTAACGGATCACACAAATCTTTTTCAATTATTCTCTCTCATCCTGTATGCTTTTCCTCTATTTTTGGAATGTCTTCAAAATCCTAGGATTCAATCTTCTGGTTATACTTAGAGATCTGCTTTGCATGGCTGTATAATGCCATGGCAAGGTATAGATATACCCATAGCCAGATTAATTCAAGTGGATGACCCTCCCAGATTAATCCTAGTAATTCTAGATAGTAATAAGAAATTTCTACTATGCCAAGGAGGATAAAGCTTATTGAGATTAGCATCCACGATATCCATATTCGCCCTCCAAAGAATATTACTGCACCCATTATGGCTAGGATGATTAACACTGAATCAAATATTGGATAAATGATTGCTAGTACTGCTTCAATAAGATTGTTACTTGACATTAAAGCTTCAGGGATTACCAATAAGCTTGTAACTATTACTACGATTAACCCTGCTGTAAATGATATTGAGATGACCCTCCTATTGAATGCATCTTTAAAGACGTTTAGGTAAGAGATTAAACCAAGATATAATGGTGGATAACCCAAGACATAGAAGATGTCTGCAGCTGATGGAAACGGTACTTCTACTCCGTATACAAGTACGTAAATCGCCCAGGCAACTTCTCCCAAGAACCAGAATAGTAATCCTAAGAAGAAAGTAAACATAGAGTAGCCTATTATACTCTTTAACCCATAATTCTTCATAGCTGTATATGCGGATAAGGCTGGTATGAGAGCATATACTGGAAAGATAATATTTGAAGCAGTTACTATGAATTCTCTATTAAAGTATCCGTAGACATAGATTACGAGAGAGGCGAATGCCAAGACAATACACAGAAGGTAGAATTTCTGTAGCTCCAGCATTACATTCTTGAGATAGCTGAACCTCTAAGATAAACTTTGTCTCTAATACTCTAAGTTGAATCGAGGGTTTCAACAATAATATATTCTCAGATAGTGCATGATATCAAAGTATAACGATTTACTATGGATTGGTAATATGTTTGTTTACGTTATCATACGTGTGGTGTCTGGGTAAGCATTTTATCAACGTCCATCCTTATATAAGACTAGCTTTTTAGTATGTCTTGGTATGCATCCATGGAGAAGATAGGGTTCTTGAAAGAAATTGTTTTTGAGAAGATTGGCAGGATCCATTCCGTTGATGAGGTTGAAGAAATTGGCGATAAGGTTAAGGTTAAAGCTAGTGAAAGAGAGTAACAGCGTTGAAGTTACAGCGTTGGTTAACAGCGGGTTTGAAACACTTGAACCAGAGATACTTGTACCATCAGATATTGCGAGAAACCTATCCCTGTATCCTCAACTCCCACAAGGAGCAATGGTAAAAGAGTATAAGCTTGCAGATGGTAGTTCTACAAAACTCATAAAGATATCGAAGATAATCTCCGTCTACGCTGTAGAAGAAGACAGAATGATAGGTCCAGTTGAGTCTTCATTGACTATAGCTGAGAAAGCTGAAGAACCTCTTATCAGTGATAAACTCGCCGGTAAGCTGGGAATCGTTGCTTTAGATTTCGGGGAGGGACTTTGGTGTTTTAAAGACGAAATTGGCAGAGTTACGAGGAAGTCGAGATGATACTCCAGTATAGTTATTTCTTACGATTTTTAGAAATATTTTAAGCTCCACAAACTATTAGCTCATAGAATATGGTGCATCATCCATGCTTGAAGATATAGCCACAGCAAGCGATGATGCATTGCATATAACGTTAATAATTTTCCACTTCATTTTGAATTAAATGTTCAGAGTCAACCTATAAGCATTCTACTTATTTTTGGTACTGGCCTTGGAGGCATCATACGGCAGGGGTTGTTTAAACGCCTAGCACTCCTCAAGAATATCTGTGCATAGTTGATGAAGATCAACAGTATCCGTAGGTATTAGAGAGGGCTTAGATTAGAGTATAGACATGAGAAGTTCTTCAGACATATCAAGGAGAAGATGATAATATTCCACCATAAGCTATGCGACAGAAACAATATATAGGAAGTCATAACCTCAAATTATCCCTAAACCTATCCACAATATACTACGGAGCCACAGTAATAGGAAAGTGAGTGAAAACTATTATTCTGACGCTGATATCATACTGTCTAGATTCTATTCTCTGATAACTGCCTTCAGTGTTTCTATAGTTTTTTCTATCCCCATATCCCATAGATATGGCCCTAGTCTCGGACCATAATCTCTTCCTAAGAATATCTGGTAGAGTTTCTTAAAGAATTCTGGTGGATTGATACTATGCTTTCTAGCTAATGTGAAGATTGTATTTTGTATTTCATTGGGTGATCTTGCTTGGGAGATGGCATCAATTAGTTCTAGGATTGCTTTTCTCTCCATGCTGGTTAGAGTAATTGGTTCCTTCTTAACTACTCCAAAATCTCTAGCATAATTCATTGCTAACCTGATCTTCTTAAGCTCTCTCTCCTCTATCCTATAACCATATTTGGAAAGCCTACTAATAATGAATTCTTCTTTCTTGTCTTCAGGGGCAACTAGTGATAAGTCAACTATAAGCGAGTAGGGGATATGTGCTGAAGGCTTAGAAGGTGGTTTAAGAAGATTAGAGTATAGGTAAAGTCCTTTAAGCTTCTCTCTCTCCATTAAGTTATCTATCTTTACTTTATCGAAGTATACGTCTTCGAGATAATCTAGTTCATCCATCATTCTAGGTATCGTCTCGTAGGAGATAATCCTCGTACCTACAACTCTCTTAAAGAAGAGGAGGAGAAGACTTTGAGGTAGACCGTACTTATACCATTCCTGGGGAGTGAAGACGTTTCCTGCAGACTTAGATATCTTTCTACCTGATTTATCTAGAAATAACTCATATCTAATATGCGTTGGAGGTTCGTATCCTAGAATATTCTTTGAAACCCAATCATTCACTTTAACGGAGTCTGCTATATCTTTACCATACGCTTCAAACCTAATATCTAGAGCTAACCATCTTGCAGCAAACTCTGTCTTCCATGCAAGTTTACCATCATCTCTCTTAATATCTGCTACACCTTCATATCCGCATCCATTATACCATTTACCTTTAATCTCAACACCATTACATTTATAATATACAACTCTTTTCTCAGGATCATATTTGTATGATTGAGTAGTGTATATTCTTCCACAGTTTCTACAGATAGCAAAGTATGGTAAAACTTTAAGATATTTCTCCTGCCCCGTGAATTCAGCTATAATCCTGCCTATCTTATCTGAGTTTAATAGTATCTTGTGGATGGCTTCTGATAGGATTCCAGTAGCGTAAGCTTCTCTACCAGACTTGAATACATATTCAACGCCTGCGTAGTCTAATGCTTCTCTAAGCATTCCACTTGTATGCTCTGAAAATGAGCCATGGCATCCGAATGGGTCAGGTATACTTGAAACAGGCATCAATAAGTATTCTTCAAGATTTTTTGGGAATCCCGCAGGTACTCTTCTTAAACCATCCATATCATCTGTGAAAGCAATCGATTCAGCTTTGTACCCCATCTCTCTCAAGGCCATTACTATTCCATAAGCTCTTACAGCATCAGCCATACTACCTATGTGGGGTATACCTGAAGCTCCGAGACCACTCTCAGTCCTAATGATATCTAAACTTCTACCTAGCGCTTCCTCCCTCTTAATCAACTCATATGCAATCTTATCTATCCATGTACCATGCCCTATTACTGGTGGATTTAAACTAGCTTTACTACCTCTTGTATTGATTCCACCTAATCTTTCACCCATCTTATTCTATAAAAATTTGTTTCTACTTGTTCTTATGTTTACTTAATCCGCTTACCGTAAACGCATCTTGAGGCTTCATCATATTCTACTAGGAATCCTGCTTGCCTCATCCTTTCTATTACTCCTCTCCATATCTTCTTTCCAGAATGTACTCCGGGCTGCCCAACATAATGGACTATCCTTCCATTAGGCTTTAATGCTCTAGCAAGCTTAAGGTAGAATTCAAGACTATATAATTCTCCTGCAATAGATATTCTCGGAGGGTCATGTATAACTATATCAAAGTATTCTGAATATTCTTCAATACCTTCTACTACGTCTCCATGATATATCTCTATCTTTTCATCTTCCAACCATTTAGACCAAGGATTTAAAGTTGCTATACTTAATACATTTTCATCAACTTCAAATGTTACTATTCTGCATGCACCTTTTCTCAAGGATTCTATAGCAGTATATCCTAGACCCATACATGTATCAAGAACTCTACAGCATTTGAGACGCCCTAGTAGTGATATCTTCATCTTTGCGTCAATATCGGGGGTAACATCTCTGATTCTATGCATGTGTATCCCATCTATTTCTAGTGTTGGTGGATGAAGCCATTTTACGAAGACAAGCTTATAGAAGTGTTTTTCAGCGATATGTATTGGTAAGAGCTCCCCACCTTCAATGTAGTATATATCCCTCTCCCTATCAGCAATCTTCTCAAGCTTACTCCATTCTATAAGCTCTCCTCTAACCTCTATACCTTCACTTGTTAACTTACAGATTTCTCTAGATAATCCCAAGTCTAGAGAAACTTCTATAGATTTAGCTTTACAATCCTTAGCTTTAAGAATCTCTGAAATTACAGGATAACACAAAGTGGGCTTACCAGCCCAGTGAAACCTGACTAGTCTAAGGCTACTCTTCGTCAAGGCATCCTCCATTTTACAGTATCCCCTTAAGCTTAATTATTTATTATCTCCAGCAATGATTATTTAATAGATGAGGAGGGGTATCATTATTTCAAAGATTGACCCTGTATCGATGGGTGTTGCTCAGATTCTAATAGAGTCATTTGATTTCAAGCTTAATGGAGGAGTCTATAGGAGGGGAGATATTGAGATACACTTCATAGATGAGAAGCATATTTACGCTGAAATGATCGGGGAGAAGCTTGGAATAGACCTAGCAGTATTTCCATCATCTCATAAATCTGAGAAAGGCATACAAGCTTTTCTCACCCACCCCGTTGGAAATTGGAAAGATGAGGCCCTCTATGGTGGAATACCTAGGAAACTCTCTAAGACTAGCGGTTTAATGCTTAGAAACTCTCTACAAACTCTAATGGAAGAGGCAGATAGACTCCATATACATGGGTGGGATGTGAGACTTGAAGTTACACATCATGGTCCATACACAGAGACCCCATCCGTCTTTATAGAAGTAGGTGGAGGCGATGATTTCAATCTAACTAGGAGGGAACTAGAGGTTGTGGCCACTGCAACATATAAAGCTGCTACCACAGATATACGTAAGGATGTGGAAGTAGCTGTAGGGTTTGGAGGAGGCCACTACGCTCCCACATTTACAAAGCTTGTAGCTAGTGGTGAGTATATCATAGGCCATATGTGCCCAAAGTATGCTCTACCTATAGATGAAGTAATGGTTAAGGAGGCAGTAGAGAAGAACGTGGAAAAAACAACATACGCGTTAATAGATTGGAAGGGAGTATCATCGGATCATAGAAGAGAACTCCTCATCATGCTTAAAAGACATGATTTAGAGATAACTAAGGTTTAATATCTAGATTACCTGATCCTGATTTAAAACAATGCTTTTAAATAAAAGCTATGAATTCTTCATATTGGGATGCAGCTTCCTTCAGAAATAGAAGCTAGATACGTTCTCCCTGCTCTTAGAGCATTAGTAGCTAAGAAGCTTGTCTTAGAGAAGGGGTATACTCAAGAGAAGGCTGCTAGAGCTGTTGGTGTAACACAAGCAGCTATCAGTAATTATATTAGAGGTGTTAGAGGGTTCAGGATATACTGGGAGAACAACCCAATAGTTCTTAAGTATGTTGATAAGATTGTAGAGTTAATAGTAGGTAAGAGCGACCCCAAAGAGATAACCAGAGAATTCAATCAGATGTTAACAGAATTAAGGAAAGCCGGCGTTCTTTGTAGACTGCATAAGAATGTTGAACCATTCGTAGATATAGATGAATGTAATGTGTGCTTTGAATAGCCCTGGTGGATCTAGATGGTTAGGATAACTGTTAAAGCCTTTGCAACTATTAGGGAAGCTATAGGAGAATTTGGAAAAATATCACTTGAGTTTCCAGAACAAGTAACAGTGAAGAACTTAATAGAAGTTTTATCTAAGAATTTTGGTGAGAGATTTAATTCAGAAGTTCTAGATGATGATGGGCTGCCTAAGAAGACTATAAAGATATTTGTAAATGGTAGGGATATAGAATTCCTAGATGGGTTATCTACAATTCTTAAGGATGAAGATGAAGTAGCATTAATTCCACCTATAGCTGGTGGATAAATCTATCTTCAAAGAATAGATTATATGAAGAAAAACTACGGTGGATCCTCTTACATTTAATTTAACCCTGGCATGACACTGATTTCTCCGCTTCTCTACATGAGCTTTAATCATGACTCATATCTTAGCATAATAGAAGAATTATTCATGGGAGTCGTGATGTCTTCTAAAATAATCGAATCCCAGTAAGATTTAGAGGCTGCTCCTCTAATTACGGCATCTACTGTTTCTCATCCGAGATTAGGTGGAAGATGTATTCTGAAATATAATTTTAAATTATCTTAATTTGTTGATTCTTCTGGTTTTCTATGAAAGCTCTTAGTATGAGGGAAATTGAAAGATATGATAGGCAGATAAGAATCCGTGAACTGGGTGTGGAGGGACAGCTTAAGCTCAAAAATTCTAGAGTTCTAGTAGCTGGAGTTGGTGGATTAGGAGGTATCGCTACAATGTATCTAGCTGCTGCTGGAGTTGGATTTATTAGAATAGTAGATGAAGGAGTGCTAGAATTAAATAACTTGAATCGTCAAATACCATACTCTGAGAAGGATCTTGGAAGGCTTAAAGTCGAAGCTGCTGCTGAAAGACTCAAGTCTCTTAATTCAGATATCACCATCGAACCTATCCCAGAGAAGATTACTTCTGAAAATGTAGATGAGTTACTAAGAGATATAGACTTAGTTATTGATGGATTGGATAATTTCAAAACAAGATTAATAATTAACGATAAATGTATCGAGTATAGAATACCATTCATCCATGGAGCAATATATTCTTTTGAAGGTAGATTAATGACGGTTATCCCTGGAAGGAGTCCATGTCTCCGATGCTTGATACCTTCAGCTCCACCAGAATATGATACTATACCCGTTATAGGTCCTATACCTGGAGTAATAGGGTGCCTTGAAGCTCTTGAAGCAGTAAAGATAATTACAGGTGTAGGTAAACCATTCACTGATAGTATACTGATATTTGATGGACTGAATCTTGAATTTACATCTATACCTATAGCTAGGTCTCCTAGATGCCCAGCATGTTCTATTCTTACCGACTAGAAAAAAGGGAGGGTTGAGGTTAGATTATTCCAAGTTGTTTGAGACGTTCTTCCGGTATAGTTCCATCTATGTTCCATCCATGCTTCTTATAGTATTCATCTAGAAGCTTGTTCAATGTTGCTTCATCTATTACATGACCTTTTGACGGGCCACTAGGAGATGGCTCAGTCATGAACCTCTTCGGAAGCCTATCATCTTTTCTGGATAGACCATGTAGTTGGTTAAAGTATCTTTCCTGAGTCCAGATCCTCTCACCTATGTCTAGAACATCATCTGTACTTATATCCCATCCAGTATAAGCCGAGAATAAGGCTGCGTAATCTTCAAGTCCAAGAGCGAATGTACTGAATTTACATAGATCAAGGCTATCTACGAATGCGAATAGCCTCTCCAATAAATGTACGAGTTCTACTTTATTCTCTACTGCAAGCGGGTCAGTCTTGTATGGTATCCCTAGAATCTCAGAAGCAGGCGTATAAGCTCTTAAGTGACATGCACCTCTATTTGAAACCGCGTATCCCAGTGCAAACCCCTTCAAACCCCTGGGATCATATGCAGGAATACATTGACCTTTAACAGCCATTGCTAAATCTGGGTCTCCAAGTAACTGAGCGGCTTTAGCTCCTCCTTCAGCTAGAGTGTTTCCCAAGTCAGTCTCTCTATATGTAAGCCTCTTAGTGAGTTCTACAAATTTATCTATGTCTCCCCATTTTATACTCTCTTTAATTAGTCCTCTCTCAGAAGCTTCTGCAGCTACAGCGAGTGTAGCTCCAAGCTCTATGGTATCTACCCCATAGAGGTTTGCTAAGTAATTTAGGTAGGAGACTGCTTCAATGTGTCCAACGCCTATCATTGCTCCTAGAGACCATACTGTTTCATATTCGGGGCCCTCGGACTTGTGTTTGAATTTTCCATCAAATACTTGTACTTCTCTTTTACATGCTACTGGGCATGCATGGCATGTAGGTGTATTCTTTAATATCGTACCTCTTAGGTTTTCTCCCGAGATATAATAGGCGAATTCAAACATTGTATCTTTAGCATTCCTAGTAGGCCATGCACCGATCTCATTAACAAGATTAACTAGTACGGATGTTCCATATACGGATAATCCACCTTTCTTAGGCCCAGTAATAGGGCTTTCATTAATCTTCTTTAAAGCCTGCTGTCTTGCTTTCTCAAATTCATCTGGTCTAGCTGGTTTAGGCATATCTTTTTCCTCACCTAGTATTGCTAAACATTTAACCTTCTTCGACCCCATCACTGCTCCCATACCAGTTCTACCCGAGGCTCTGCCCATCGACTGCCTGCCATAGTGCATTATGTTTGCAAAATTCACTTTATTCTCTCCAGCTGGTCCTATACCATAGAATTGTACATCTTCACCGTGCTTCTCCCGTAGCATGCGATATGCTTCTTCAGTTGTCTTACCCCATAGGTTCGAAGCATCCTCGATGGATACTGTCTTATCTTTTACAAGTAGGTAGACTGGTTTATCGCTTGCGCCTGTGAGTACTACTCCATCGAATCCAGCCCATTTTAGTGTTGCGCCAGCCCATCCTCCTGCATGAGCGTCTCCGAAGATGCCTGTAAGAGGCGATCTGGATACTGCGCATATCCTACCACTCATAGGTGTGAGTGTCCCAGTTAGGGGTCCATTCATTATTGCTAGCACATTTTCTGGTGAGAGGGGGTCTTTACCGACAGCATGCTTAAGAATTATTCTACCTCCAAGCCCTCTTCCCCCAATAAACTTCCTAGCTTCTTCTTCATCTACTTCTTGATATTCAACTTTCTTATTCGTTAGGTCTACCCAGGCAATTCTATTTGCATATCCCCCTGCCTTTACCATAACATAGGAAATATGTTGGCCAGGGGATATATTGTTTACTCAATCATTGAGGTCACGGTATTACCCTACCCAAATATCTTCCGACCAGTCTCAGGGCATGTCTTATAATAGGGTATTTCTTCAAGTTTCCTGTGGAATGATTCGCTTCTCAAGGTTTCTATAAACCTCTCTACGCTTTCTTTTGATAACCTATCTTTCCTGACTGCAAAGTCAAAGTATTCTTCTGCTAGTGGGATGAAATCTAATCCATAGAGTTCTGCAACGTATCCTACAGCTATCCCTACATCAGCTCTCCCTTGAGCAACTGCAGAAGCCACGGCTGTATGCGTTTTAACTTCGTAAGTATACCCTCTAATCTTCTTCTCAGGTTCTCCTACTCCAAGTTCTGATAACTTTATGTCTAGAAATGTTCTGACACCTGAGCCTTTTACTCTATTTACAAATATGACGTCTTCTCTTAAGATATCTTCTATTTTCTTGATATTCTTAGGGTTTTCCTTAGCTATTACGAGACCTATTGTTCTTATGTATCCTCTGTAGATCTCCACCTCATTCTCTAAACCCATCTTCCTAGGCATGTGGATATTATATTTACGTGTTTCAGGGTCTAGTAAATGCGTTCCAGCAATATCTGCTTCACCCCTCTTTAATGCTCTCCAACCTGAGAATGAGCCTACATTAACCTGTTTAGCATCCCATAATCCAGCTTCATCTAGAAGAATGCTGAGAGCTGGACAATTACTTCCAACGATAGAGATGCTGGGAATCTTCAATGGTTGGAATAGTTTCACTGCAACTTCTTCATCTTCAGATAGATATTGTTTCTCTTCTTCAATATCTATGAAGCCATCAGCTATTGATAATGTTGTAGCTGCACCAGAATCTCCTAATACTGGGTAGGCTATGAGCCCCTCCGCTGAGCTTAATACCTGGACTGGGATGAGATGTCTTCTACCTTTTCCCGTCTCAATTCTTATAGGTATCTTTGCTTTAACAATATTTTCTTCTCCAAAACTCTGCATCCCCATCATCTTCATAATGATAGGTTTAGCTAGAACCATGAATACCATCATAGCTGAGAGGGGGAATCCAGGTAAACCTATCAGTAGCTTATTATCTTCTGTAGCAGCTATAACGGTAGGTTTACCTGGCTTAATCTTTAACCCATGTATGAGTACTCCTCCAAGTTCTTCGAATACTCTATAGATTATATCTCCAAACCCAGCCGAAGTACTACCTGAAGTTACAATTATATCGTATTTTTCTAATGCTTTTTCGATGGATTTCTTGATAACTATATAGTTGTCAGGTAAGATACCGTGGAAATCAACTTTTACACCTAAATCTTTCAACATTGCTGATATAGCATGACTGTTAACATCATATATTTTGCCTGGCTTGAGCTTCTCTGATATGGGAATTAACTCATTACCTGTTGAGAATATAGCTACTCTAGGTGTAGCATAGACTTTAACCTCACTGCATCCCACAGCTGCTAGAGCACCCATCTCCCTAGGACCTATTCTTCTACCTCTCCTCAATATCAAGTCTCCAATAGATGCATCAGACCCTGTTTGCGCAATATTCTCCCCTGGAGATACACCTCTATAAACCAGTATGTCTCCGTCTTCAGTTTTAGTATACTCTACCATGACTACAGCATCTGCTCCACGAGGTATCGGTGCACCTGTAGATATCTCTACGCATGTTCCCCTATAAATCTCTATATTTGGTATGTCTCCGACCTCAACTTTACCTAATAGTTTTAGCTTAGCAGGGTTTGCTTCATCAGCATTGTATGTGTCTTCAGCTATAACTGCATACCCATCTACTGTACTCCTATCAAATGGTGGGGAGTCAACACGTGCATAAACATCTTCTGCAAGGATACGACCGTAAGCATGGTGTAGTGGGACAGACTCTATACCTAGAGGTTTAATCCCTCCCATTTTTTCATCAATAATTCTAAGAGCTTCTTCGAGAGATACAAGTTTATGGAAAACTAACGCCATCCTATTCACCTTTAAAGTATCTTAAAAGGTTAATATTTCTATATCCTAAATAATCTTTTTTACACCCTAATTAAGTTTGGTTGCCATGTATTACTGGATCGAATAATTCTACTTCTACTTCTTCTCCTTCATCGTATCCTTCTAGGTTTTCAGGGATAACTAATAATCCATTAGCTTCTGTTAATGTTGAGATTAACCCTGACCCAGTCAATCTTAATGGTTCAACAATATAGCTATCTCCATACTTTACTAATCTTACTCTAACGTAGCTCCTCATGCCTGAGAGTGATGCTACCCGTCTTTTAAGTCTTCCAACAATCTTCGGGGATGGCTCACTTCTGGTACCTAGCAGCGCTTCTATAGTTGGTTTCACGAATAGGTTAAAACCTATTAAAGCTGCCACTGGGAAGCCTGAGAGCATGAATACAAGCTTATCTCTAACTAATCCAAAGCCAGTGGGTTTACCAGGTCTCATAGCCAACCCGTGTACCAATACTTTCCCGATGAGATTGACAGCTAAGAATACTAAATCTCTTCTACCTATGCTTGTCCCACCAGTAGTTATCAAAGCATCACAATTCTTTAAGCCATCTTCAATCTTCTCTGATATTAATTCAACATCATCTTCAACTGTACCTAGGTCTACTGGTTCTCCTCCACATGAACTAATCAGCGCTTTCAACATAATCTTTGAGCTATTAACTATTTTCCCAGGCTTAAGTTCTGAACCTAGCTCAACAAGTTCACTTCCAGTAGAAAGTATTCCTATTCTAGGTTTTGAGAAAACCTTTACATGGCTAATATTGAGGGATGCTAGAGCACCTATATGCCAAGGCTTAATCCTCGTACCACGCTTCACTACTAGTTCTCCCATCTTAAAGTCTTCCCCTTTTCTTGATACATTCTGGAAAGGATGAACCTGTTTATACACTTCTACTAATCCTGGTTTAATCTCCTTGGTATCCTCCGCCATTATTACAGCATTAGCATTAAGAGGCAGTGGAGCGCCAGTTGCCACTTCTACTGCTTCACCTTTATCAATCCTGAGGGAGCCCGGCTCATCTCCAGGCATTAGAGAGCCTACAATCTTTAACTCTATCGGATTAGATGGAGAAGCACTGAATGTATCTTCAGCTATGACTGCATATCCATCTACAGCGCTACGGTCAAAAGACGGGATATCGAATGGAGCATAGATATCTTCTCCACAAACTCTACCATGCGATTCTAGTAATGGAAGAACTTCAGTATCTTTCTTTTCCTGCTTCTCTAGTACCTCTCTTAATATTTGGAGAGCTTTCTCAACGCTTGTTAATCTCTTAAATCCCTCCATCTCCAACTTCATTGCTTCATCTACCCTAGGTTTCATAGTTCTAAGTTAAAAAATTTCACAGTAATATCAATAGTCCTTATAACTAGAAAAGATATAATATTGAAATGTAGCCTCTAGATAATATTATGTGGGGAGAGATTGAAGAGATTCAATCTAATTGTTACAACTTTTAGGAGGCAGGAAGCTATTGCAGCTTCTGAGCTTAGAGACCTTCTGACGTATCTAGGGGATAAAGAACCTGAAGTTGAGATGACTAAGATTTCAGGTCTTATAACAGCTTCAACAAGCCTAGACCCATTCTACGTTATAGAGAAGGTTAGAGAGATATTATCGAGTGAGCCTTGGAGGATTAGCAGTCTTCTAAGATTTATACCAGTTGAAGAAGTTGTCTCAACTAAAATTGAGGATATTGCAGAAGCAGCTGGTAAACTATCTAGTAAGATTCCTAGAGAATCTTCTTTCAGGATAACAGTCGAGAAGAGACATACATCTCTCTCAAGCCAAGATATTATAAAAGCCGTGGCAGAAAAAATCGAGAGGAGAGTAGACCTTAAGAATCCAGATTACATTGTATTGATAGAAGTCTTGGGCGGAGTAACAGGGGTCTCAGTGATAAAACCCGAGCAGATAGTAAGTTCGATGAAGCATGAAAAATCAGAGCATATTTAGCAAATTAATCACATATGTTCATGTGGCCAGAATAAAGTTCAACTACTTTTCATTTATGAGGGTGATGTATAGATGCAAGCTACATTAAATGATACTATGATAGATTTTCGGGGAACCTACCTGTATTACTTCTTGAGACCACATGATTTTAGATGGCCACTTCTGACGATTGATATCTTACAGTACTAGAAAATATGCTTCATAGGAATTTAACTCATAAAATTTTACCTGAGATACTCCTATATATTTGGGAGGAGAAAAATAGTTGGATGATGGAGGAATTTAGGAAGAAGCTTGGAGAAGCAAGTACTTTCGGAGAGATATTTGAGCTTGTAAAGAAAGCGGTAAAGAAAACTATTGGGCTTCATAGAGCTGGTTTAGAACTAGTCTTAATGGACCTACCAAATAATATAGGTGCAATGCATGAAGTTGGAAGCAACGTGATTATAATGAATGAAGCTCTACTAGAAGCATTTCTCCAGATCGCTAGGAACAAGATTGAAGTAAACTCATATGTTTTCGTTATTCTTCTCCACGAATACCTTCATAGCTTAGGATACGTAGATGAAGAAGAAGTAAGAGTATTAGTTAAGAGAATAGTAACAGAAGTGTTAGGTGAAGATCATATAACATACCATCTTGCTACAAACTCATTGTTTGAATTATATCCTGAATTACAGATGATTGGACCTGGAAGAATAGGGAGAGATACGAAAATCGTTAAGGACTTTGATAGAGAAAGCACACACTATATTGGCTGAAACCTTGTATTGTATTAGAACTAGATTGTTGGAGACCCTCGGATGCTCTTTATCTCAATGTATCTCTTAGCTATTTTTAATGCTTTTTCAACTACTTTCATTGAGTCTTCTCCGAAGACATAGGTATTAGGTTCTAGTCCATAGCCTCCTCTATCAAATACTACATCTAGGCTGCCTGCTTTCTTAAACTCCTCCGATATAGATTCTATAACTAGTTCTTCCATGTCTCTACCTACAATAATATTTTTCTCCGTCTCTGAATATCTTAAACCAAGAGATCTTACTGCTTCTTCAACGACTTCATCAAACTTTAGGTTTATCACTGAATTCACATTATGTGAGTACTTCTTCACTGTCAATAGTACTCTTGCTAGATGTCTAGACCCCCCGAATTCAGGTCTACTAACAGCCTTAGGTCTATCACGTAGCACTACTATCCTTCCAGGGATGCCTGCAATATCTTCTATTGTCTTAGCATCTTTAACTGATTCAACAATGTTTACAGCTACTTGAGGCATTACATTTACAAAATATCTTGCTTCTTCAATCATCTTTACAGCTCTCTCTAATCTAGCAAGTACTTGGGCTCTCTCAGTATCTTGGAGCTCTATCTTCTTTAAACAGATCTCACAAGTAGAAAGTTGAGGATACATCTCTCTATGATAATTGCAGAAGACGCCTCTAGATAGTGAATCTAACCAGAAAGAATACAGTGTTAGAGTAGCTCTAACTGGATCATGGGGAATATCTCTAGTGATTAGTTTAGTTAAAGAAGTTATTTCATCCACGCTTAACCCCATATCTACTAGTGATTTAACATATGTATCCTTAGGTTTCGAAAGGATCTGACTTATAGCAGACTGGGATAAACCTAGGATAGATGCAATCTTTAGTTGGCTATACCCTGTAGAATAAAGTTCATAAGCTACCAATCCCCTGATAGCAGGTAAGAAGGTCTTAGCCATCATCTCACATGGAGGCATCATCTCCCTCCACCACCCACTAGATAAGACATACTTCCTTTTATTTTGAATTAAAGTTGGAGTATGAGAAGGTAATGTTGGGTACGCTGTAGAAATAAAAAACTTAAGTAAAAGTTGGGATAGTCATTGTTGAAGAAATGACAAAGAAACAAGAAAATTCTAATGAAAGAAACTGTAAAACTTTAGCAATAAGTATAGGTGTAGTTTCTGGAATAATCGCCTCTCTTTGTTGTTTAGGACCAGTTTTCATTATTCTACTAGGGCTAAGCAGCCTCAGCGTAGCCATCAGTATAACCCAGTATAATCCATACTTTCTCATATTAAGCTTCATCTTTATGGCTGGTGCAATCTGGGTTTACTTAAGAAAAAAGAATCAAGGATGCTGTAATCTTAATGTAATAAAGAAAAATAGGAACTTCATATCTTTAGCAGCTATAACGATGGTTCTCTTCTATGTAGTAGCTCTTTACGTTTTATTGCCAGCCATTACCCCTCACATCTATGGTATCGCCAGTAAAAATGTAGGAATACAAACTTCAGAAAAACTCAGACAAGTTACCTTAGAGATATATGGAATAACGTGTCCTAGCTGTGTTAATGCAATAGAATCATTATTAAAGCAGAAAGAAGGCGTAGTCAACGCAAGCTTTAACTATTTTCAGGGTATTGGTGAGGTAGTTTATGATCCATCAAAGATAACCATTGATGACATAGTAAAAGCTATCCAGCCCTACAGGGTAACGTTAATCGAAGATAAGGAGTTTAGCAGAAGGCAAGAGACAGCTATTCAAAGCTTTGTCCAGGCACTACCGCAAGCAACATATACAATCACTGAAACCAGCGTAAAAACAGATTCCATGACCACAACGGTAGCTACCGAGACTAGTACAAAGTTTCCAAAAGCACCCAGCTTCCAGCTTAGAGAATATGGCTCAGACAGGATTGTAATGCTAGAAGACTTTAAAGGCAAGCCAGTATTCCTAGAGTTCTTCTCACCATACTGTCCAGTCTGCTTGTCCATGATACCTAAAGTCGAGCAGCTATACGAGAAGTATAGAGATAAAATAGTATTCGTAATAATATCTTACGGTGATGTGGGAGAGGTGAAAGACATTTATGGGATTAAACCGATAATACTTGTAGATGATGGGAAAGTATTCGCGAAGTATGGTGTGAGAAGTGTGCCGAAATTCTATATACTCGATAGAGAGCACAGGATTATATGGAGTGGAGCTGGGAAAATGGATATCGAAGAGCTTGAGTTAGCTCTTAGAAGCATCTTTAAAACTGAGTAGCACTTCCTATACATGTCCTTGATATCTCTTTTCTATCCCCCTAAGCCTAGGAAAAGGTAAAAAGACTTCAAGCAATCCATAAAATCTACATACATGTGAGGTATAGACTATGAAATATTCTGAAGCAAACTCTTTCGGAATGAAGCTGAGTTGTAAGCTAGCAAGACCTCACGGCATTATTTATGGCCCACGGCGGGTCATATGGCTTGAAGCGAAAGTCGTGAACCCCCCTTTCTTCTCTAAGTATATTACTTAAATAATGCTGGTCCTTTTTGATGGGATGATTGAAGGAGGTTTCGTAGCGGGGTGAAGCATAAGCCACCGAAGGATAGGAAGTTCGGTAAGGGAGTTGTGAAGTGTAAGAGGTGCGGAACGACTGTAGGAGTTATTCGAAAGTATAAACTCTATCTATGTAGGAGATGTTTCAATGAGGTAGCACCAAGCTTAGGCTTCAAAGTCTATGAATAAACTTTGCATACTATAACTGGCTCAAAGTAAGCATTAAAGACCTACCATCTATGTAATAGGTATGTCTAGAGTTTTAGGCAAGCTCCCTACTGAGGAAGAATTTAACTTCTTTCATTTCTTCATTCTTTAGCAGCGAATAATTAATTAGATAGTACAGTTATTTGCAGGTTTAGGATTGATGAAATGAGTAGAGACTTGGTTTCAGGGCTCTTCACAACATTACAGAATAATGAAGCTGTAAGGAATAGAGAGTGTATCTACCCAGCTAGTAAGCTTATAGCGAATATTCTCCGAGTGCTTCAGAGGCATGGGTATATAGGTGCATTTGAATATATTGAAGATGGTAGAGGTGGGAAGTTCAGGATACAATTACTGGGTAGGATTAACCGCTCTGCTCCTATAAGGCCTAGATATAGTGTAAAGAAAAATGAATATGATGAATGGGAGAAAAGATATCTCCCAAGTAGGGATATCGGAATATTAATAGTCTCAACAAACAAGGGCGTATTCTCACACCTAGAAGCTAAGAAGATGAATATTGGTGGGAAACTCATAGGTTACGTCTACTAGAGGTGATGAATGGGGTTGTCTCTCATAATAAAGGAAGTAGAAATCCCTGAGGGTGTACAAGTAGAAGTTTCTAGCCCAGCTATCATCAAGGTTAAGGGAAGACTTGGAGAACTAGTTAGTAATCTTTCACATACTGGAGCTAGGATTGAGCTAGATGGAAGAAAGATCGTAATCAAGTATCTAGGGAAGGGGAAGAGAGCTAAATCGATGATTGGAACTGTTACTTCATCGATAAAAAACATGTTCACAGGAGTTACAGAAGGATACACATATAAGCTTAAGATAGTATCAACACACTTCCCCATAAACATAAAAGTTCAAGGAGATACAGTAATCATAGAAAACTTTATTGGAGAAAGATATACTAGGAAAGCTAAGATAGTTGGAGCGGATACCAAGGTTAAGGTCCAAGGCGAGGATATAATAGTATCGGGGATAGATAAACAAGCAGTAGGGCAGACTGCAGCTAATATAGAAGCTGCAACAAGAGTTAGAAGAAAAGACTTAAGAAAATTCCTCGATGGAATATACTTATTTGAAAAGAAGGTGGGTATAGATTGAGCCCAGTTAGAATCCCTAAGAAGATTAGAGAAATGAAGAATAGACGTCCAGAGTTTGCACGCCAAGAAAGTTGGAAGTATGTTAGGTTGAAGCCTAACTGGAGGAAGCCTAGGGGGAAAGATAGTAAGATGAGGCTCCAGAAGAGTGGTGCTCCACAACTCGTAAGAGTTGGATATAGAACCCCACGGAAGTATAGGAATCTCCATCCAAGCGGATTCAAAGAAGTACTTATTCATAGAGTTGAAGATCTTGAAGGCTTGGATCCCACAATATACGCTGTGAGGATTGCAAGCTCAGTAAGCAAATTGAAGAAGATCAAGATAATTGAGGAAGCTGAGAAGAAGGGTTTAAAAGTACTGAATCCAATAACTATAACGGTTCCCGAAGCTGAGAAACCAGAGATAATCTCTCCAGAAGAGATTAAAGAAGAAACTAAAGAAAGTAGTGAAGTGAAGTAAGATGACGACTAAGCTGGAACTTCAAAAGAGACTTGCAGCTAAGCTATTGAAGTGCGGTGAGACTAGAGTTAGATTCGACACGGAGAGGATAGATGAAATATCTGAAGCTATTACTAGAGAAGATATTAAGAGGCTGATTAAGGATGGCGCAATCTACAAAGTTCACTCAAAAGGAGTAAGTAGGGTTAGAGCGAGAGAAAGAGAAGAGAAGGGGAGAAGCAGAGGTTACGGAAGTAGGAAGGGTGGTAAATATAGTATAGTCTCGAGAAAAGAGAAGTGGATGCTTAAAGTTAGAGCTCAGAGAAGGAGATTAAAAGAATTGAAAGAGAAGAAGCTTATTGATGTTTTAACATATAGGAGGATCTACAAGATGGTTAAAGCAGGAGCATTCAAATCTACATCTGATATGCTAGCCTACTTGGAAGCAAATAAACTTATTAGGAGACCACTTCTATGAGCAGATTAAAGATCCTAAAGAGGAGACCTCCTAGAAGGAGGAGAGAAGGGGTTACAGATTATAGAGTACGTCTAAAACTCGTTAAATCAAATCTCCCGAGGCTAGTTATTAGGAAGAGTAATAGATACATAATAATTCAATTAGTTGAGTCTAGGGTGGGCGGCGATAAGACGCTTATAACAGTAACTTCTAAGCATCTTCTAGATTACGGTTGGAGAGCAGGTACTAAGAATCTACCAGCAGCTTATCTTACAGGATTTCTAGCAGGCCTACTAGCTAAGAAGAAAGGTGTAGAGAAGGCTGTAGTCGATATTGGGTTATACACTCCTGTAAGTGGGTCGAGGATTTTTGCTGCTGTTAAAGGATTCACAGATGCAGGTATAGATGTAAAGGTAGGCGGTGAGAAACTGCCTAGAGAGGAAAGAATAAAAGGTACACATATACAAGAATACTATCAGATGATTAGGGAGAGGAACATCGAGACAATACAGTTTTCTAAATCTCCAGAAGATGTCTATACTAGATTAGCTGAGCATTTTGAAGAAGTTAGAGAGAAGATTGCACAGAGAGTTGGAGGAGCATGAGTACTTCAAGTGAATGGGTTCCAAAGACTAAGATAGGTAGAATGGTAGCTCAGGGGCAGATAACTTCAATAGATGAAATATTTGCAAACCACTGGAAAATAGCTGAACCAGAGATTGTTGATGCTCTACTACCTGGATTGGAACAGGAAGTTATAGATATAAAGCTCGTGCAGAAGCAGACGGATGCAGGTGAACGTAGCAGGTTTAAAGCAATCGTAGTTGTAGGTAATAGAGATGGATACGTTGGGCTTGGAATGGGAAAATCTGTTCATGTAGTCTCAGCAATCGAGAAAGCTATCAAGAATGCTAAGATGAATCTAATCCCAGTTGTTAGAGGATGCGGAAGCTGGGAGTGCTCATGCGGTACAGAGCATAGTCTACCAACTAAAGTTGAAGGAAAATGGGGGAGTGTGAGGATACAGCTTCTACCTGGTCCTAGAGGTTTAGGGATAGTCGCTGGAGAAACAGCAAAGATAGTTTTAGAGTTAGCAGGAGTAAAAGATGTCTGGACTAGAACTTTCGGTGAAACTAGAACAACACTATCTTTTGCAGGAGCAACATACGTAGCCTTGAAAAATACTAACAAGATAGTGCTCCCAACCTTGTGGAGACAGCTTTAAGATAGGGAGTCTGCGCCTAAAACACCTAGTTAGCGTTCCATCTAGCATAAGAACTTCCGCAAATGTATTCTTCCTATCTGTATATAGAATAGATTACTATTTCTAATGAAATTTATTAAAAACTTCAGTAATCTAGCTGTAGGCTCTATGGGATGAGTATAGCTATGTCGGCAAGTAGTAACGTGGGATGCTATCTTGTCATCAGGATTAAGGGAAGTGTAAAAGCTAGTCGAGAAGAATTAGACACTCTTAAAATGCTTAACTTACCTAGAGCAAACTATGCTGTATTTGTTCCGAGAGACCCTAGTTTTGAAGGAATGTTGAAGAAAGTAGTACACTACGTTACTTGGGGGGAGCCGACGCTAGAAACTGTAAAAAGACTCTTAAAAAGAGCTGAATTCAATGGAAGAATAAAATTGAAGAGTGAGAATATAGCCAAGCTAGGCTACAGTAGCCTGGATGAACTTGCAGAGAAGATATTGAAAGGAGAGGTAACATTAAGTAAGCTAAGAGATAAAGGACTTAAACCCTACCTGAGACTACACCCTCCAAAGAAGGGGTTCAAGAAAACAGTCAAGAAGCCTTTTAATGCAGGAGGAGAATACGGGTACCGTGGAGAGAAGATAAATGAGCTTGCCATTAGAATGTCTTAAAAAGCTGTGTAGTCTAGTATCTTGAAATTCTTATTAATCGCTGAGATGTTAGGATGGTGAGAATAATTGCCTACAAGGTTTAGGAAGGTTAGGAAGAGGAGGGGTAGTAGGACTCACGGCTGGGGTCAAATAGGTCAGCATAGGAAGACTGGAGCAAAGGGTGGACGTGGAGAAGCTGGAAAACATAAACATAAGTGGACGTGGGTACTAAGATATGATAGAGACTACTTTGGGAAGCATGGATTCTTCAGACCAAATAGAAGAGAAGTTAAATCTATGAACCTGCTACAATTAGCAACTGTTATAGAAAACTTAGAGGAGCAAGGTCTACTGAAGACCGTAGATGATAGAATAGTTGTAGACTTGAATTCTATGGGCGTTAAAAAGATAATCGGTGGAGGAAGAATCAATAGACCCCTAGTCGTAATTGTTGAGAACTGGACTAAGACAGCCGAGGAGAAGATTAGAGAGGCTGGAGGAGAGATAATTAGACCAGGAGAAGTAAAGGTGTAGGAGATTGCCTAGTGCAAAAGAATTAGTTAAGGAAATCGGTAGGTATTTCCCAGAGGTTGCGAAACCTGTAAGAAAGCTTAGCTTGGGAGAGAGGTTTCTCTGGACTGGGTTAGTCTTAGTCATATATGTACTGATGAGTCATACTTTCCTCTATGGTGTACCACAAGCTGCTAAACTCTCACAGCAAAACCCGATTATACTAAACATAATATTCGCACAACGTATGGGAACACTGACAACCCTTGGGATAGGACCTATAGTTACATCAGGTCTCATACTCCAGCTACTAGTAGGTGCACAGATAATAAAACTAGACTTATCTAAATCTGAAGATAGAGCAGTATTCACAGCTGCAAGCAAGATATTCGCTGTAGTTGTAACCGTGTTTGAGGCAGCGGTATTTACCTTCTCTGGTATGCTGGGACATATGGATTTCAACACCCAGATACTTGTATTTCTACAGCTTGTTGCAGCAACAACATTGATAGTATTAATGGATGAGCTTGTACAGAAAGGCTGGGGGCTGGGAAGCGGTGTAAGCTTATTTATAGCTGTAGGCGTAGCTGAAACAATTATTGTAAGCCTCTTCTCACCAATAATACTCCCAGATGGATACTATCAGGGAATAATCTTAGCATTAATCCAGGCGGGCATATCAGGGAAGCCTATAACACCTCTACTAGCGAGAGGACAGTTCCCAGATATTTTAGGGCTAGCGAGCACGTTTCTACTGTTATTCTTGATAATCTACTTAGAGGCCATCAGAGTGGAAGTCCCTATCCAGTATGCGAGATACTCAGGTTTCGCTGCGAAATACCCAATCAAGTTCCTGTATGTTTCAAATATCCCTGTTATCTTTGCTTCCACCGTATTCACAAACATATACTATCTCTCAAGCATAGTCTGGAGCAGGTTTAACATGGATAATAGCAACCCGTTCCTAAACATCATCGGCATGTTTAATTCTACCCACTATATTCAAGATAGAATGCTAACACCTATAGGTGGACTTGCATACTATGTTACTTCACCATACAACATATACGGTGTGATGCATGACCCTGTCAAGTCTACTGTATATGCTTTGATAATGATTGGTTTCTGCCTACTCTTCGCTAAGTTCTGGGTAGACATAGGAGGATTATCTCCAGAACAAGTTGCAGACCAATTGGTAAAAGCTGGTATGCAGGTTCCAGGGTTCAGGCGTGCACCATCCACTATAGCTAAGATAATCGAGAGATACATCTCCACCGTGACTGTACTTGGAGCTTTAGTAGTTGGAGCAGTAGCAGTTTTCGGAGACTTCTTCAACGTGTTTGGTGGAGGCATAGGTATACTCCTTATGACTGGAATACTCTACCAATACTACCAGATACTGGTAAGAGAAAGATTAACTGAGATGTATCCAGCTCTAGGAAGATTGCTTGGAGAAGAATGACCTCATAAAATATTCATAATCTTATCATCCTAACGTTTAATATTGTTTATTAAGTGGATGACTACTAATCTAAGCAGGAGAGCATGGACCCTCTCATTCAAATCCTCATATTAGCTGTCTTGGTAAGCTTAGTCACAAACCTTATTCGGAGGAAATTAATCTCTAGAGAAGATACTTTAAAGATGGCTGAATCCCAACTCTACAAGAAGAGCCTACTCGAAGCTAGAAGGAGAGGAGATGAGAAGCTTATCCAGAAATTAATGAAGAAGCAGGA
>Ga0272445_1000283_pt1 | contig 49640 bp, 43 predicted proteins | sample YNPCB0031_FD_194404 | JGI IMG/M metagenome (GOLD analysis project Ga0272445, IMG submission 194404) | Hot spring sediment microbial communities from Yellowstone National Park, WY, United States - YNP-CB-003-1 | ecosystem: Environmental > Aquatic > Thermal springs > Hot (42-90C) > Sediment... | reverse complement strand
TAGGCTTCTGCACTGAATCCTTGTGCTGTGTATGCTAGAGCTGTTTGCACCGCATATGGTTCCAATATTACTTCGTATTCACCTGGTTCTAGTGTTTTTGGGTTTAAGCTTTTTACAGCTCTCTCCGCTGCTTCCACCCCTAAGGCTTCTGGGTTTATGTTTTTCACGTTTCTGGATATGTCTTCGCTATATCCAAATCCCTCTGAATCTCCCTCCTTAGCTATTACGGTTACATTTACATCTGCTGCTGTTAGTTTTGTGTATGCGTTTATTCCAAGTGAGTTTACTATGCAGTATTCGTTGGCTGTTGTGGTTAATGCTCCTGAAACTGAATCCACTTTACTTGATAGTGAATGTGCTGAGTCTATTATTCCTTTAACTATTTCAGCTCTCCTCTTTGCTGTGCATTCCGCTGTCTCCCTAACATATAATCCTGTTATTCTTGGTATTGGTTCTGGTTCTGGTAGACTTACAAAATCTGGGTTTTCCTCAGATATCTTTGCAAGTTTTATGCCTGTTTGTACTAGGTTGGCTAAAGCTTCATTGGTTGTTTCATTTGCAGTTACATTGCTAATCCTCTTACCAATCACAGTTTTCAATATTATGTTTACCGTTTTCTCTCCAACGTTTTGATGGATTACGGAATTTGCGAATCTCGTTAGGTAGCTGGTGCTGTTTATCAATGTTACTTCTGCTTGTGTGGCACCAGCTTTTAATGCTTCATTGAGAACTTTACTTGCTATTTCTAGGCATGCATCTTTACCTAAAATCATGTCCTAACACCTCCAAACACCCTTATATTCTTAAATCTTGCCGGGGCTGTTCCATGCCCCACATACATCATTTGGCCAGGTTGACCTTTACCACAGTTTGGTGTACCATACATCTTCCAATACTTCTTATTGCATATTGCATCGCAACTCCTCCAAAACTCATATGTTATCCCTGTGTAAACGGCATTTTTAACCAGCTCCTTCATCTCCCCATTCTCTATTATGTATGCTATTTGTGTTCCGAACTGGAAGTTTAACCTTTTGTCATCTATGCTCCAGCTTCTATTGGTTTCCATGTATATGCCATGCTTTGTTTCTCTTACGAGTTCTTCGAAGTCCCAGTCTCCAGGCTCCAAGTTTATGTTGGTCATTCTCACTATTGGTATTCTATTCCAGCCTGATGCCCTTGCAGCTCCAGTGCTTTCCAATCCAAGTTCCCCGGCCGAAGTCCTATCACTTAGATAGTTTACGAATATCCCATTCTTTATTAGGTATACCCTCTGTGCTGGGACTCCCTCATCATCATATCCAAAGGTCCCCAACCCTCCTGGTACAGTTGCATCTGCAACCAAGTTTACTATATCGCTTCCATATCTGAATTTACCAAGTTTATCTGGGGTTAGGAAGCTTGTTCCAGCGTATGCTGCTTCTGCCCCTAAAGCTCTATCCAATTCTGTTGGGTGTCCGCAAGATTCATGTATTTGTAGTGCAAGTTGGCTTCCACCTATTATGACATCTGTAATCATTGATGGGCAGTTTTTGGCTTGTAAAAGTTTTATTGCTTCAACAGCACTTTCCCTTGCCCTTTCAGGTAGGTTTATTGCTTCTATTATTTCATATCCTCCAGTATTGTAGTTTCTTCCATCAAAGGATCTATCTTGCATATCTCCATACCCTATTGCCACTGCTGTTTGTGATGCTCCGCACCATGTTATTTCTTGGATTATATATGCCCCCTCACTGCTTGCAAAGATCTTATTCTCCCTTCTAGCTTGCATGGTTGATGATGCAACCCTTATCTCCTTCCCAACGGCCATTGCCTCCTTATCGCTTTCAATTAGGAGTTTTATCTTCTCCTCTATTGGAACTTTGAATGGATCCTTCTGGTACGGCGTTTTATAACTGTCTTTTACAGGCTTAACTGGAGCCAATTTAACATCCTTCTTCTTAACCATTGCACTGGCTTTAGCTATCTTCAATGCCTCTTTAGCAACTCTTTCAGCTTCCGTTGGTGTGACTTCATAGTTGCTGGAGAATCCCCATGCACCTTTGTACAGTACTCTAATACCCATCCCCCTACTTTTTCCAACAACTAGATTTCTCACTTTAGCATTTCTTGTAACTATGTTTTCTGTGGTTATTTCCACAATTCTAATGTCTGCGTATGTTGCACCGCCTTTTAATGCCGTGTCCAGAGCTCTTTGTATTACATCTTCCATCATGATTCACCTTAAATAATGTATTATTGAATTTATGTTGTGAATAGTAAATAAATTTAACCATTGGAAATTTGTTCCTTGTTGGTGAAGATGTTTTTGCCGATTACATTGTATTCAACTTTAATGAATTTTTTTATTATGTAAAACTATAATTGCATGTTTGTATATGAAAATTAATTTATACCCTTGATTGTTTTCACCAATTTGGAGGGGTTATTTCTCGGGTTGGGCGATGTGGCTTGTCGTTTAAGAACGTTGTTAAATTCCTTTTAGGGCCAATCCTATTCATAGTTTCAATCATACTTCCACCTCTCCCAATGGTTTCTGAGGCTGCTGGAATTGTTCATGCACCTATCCCTAATGCACCTCAAGTGGCTTTGGCTGTGATGATATGGATTGCATCTTGGTGGGTTTTTGAAGTTGTTCCATTGGGTGTAACTGCTCTATTGGCTCCAATAATCTTCTCCACTCTTGGTTTTATTTCATGGCAGGATTCACTTACATCATTCATGGATCCAATAATATGGGTCTTTATAGGTGGTTTTGCCATAGCTAATGCCTTCCAAATTTGGGGTTTGAATAAGAGGATTGCATTCAATTTATCCACAATTTATAGGGGTAGTAACCCGATGTTTGCAGCATTCTTTATAGCCTGTCTCCCAGCATTCATATTGACCATTACTGGCTCCATCACTGCATCTACCACAATAGTTTATCCGATAGCTATGGCATACTTATCTTCCATAGGTTTTATGAAGGGGAGCTTCTTCGCTGAAGCCACCATGCTATCCCTTGCTCAAGCATCCACTGCTGGTGCAATGCTATTCCTAATAAGTACTCCACCAAACCTTGTGGCTAAGAAGGTTATTGAATCTTGTTGTCCAAATGTAACTATAACATTCCTCGATTGGTTTATTGTTGGTAGTATTCAAGCTTTTATTGGTTTAATTGTAAGTTGGATTTTAACCTTCAAGTTGATTGGAATTGAGGTTTCTGAAATAAATTTGAGTAGAGCTTCCATTGAGGATAAAGTTAAATCGCTAGGTCCCATGTCCACTGGGGAGAAGATGGTTTTACTGGTATTCCTAATAACGTTATCTCTTTGGCTTACACCAGGAATCTTAATGATAATATCAAACTTTTATCCACAATACGGTTATGTTGCTGGATTAATTAAGAATGCTCTTCCAGAAGCTCTTCCATCAATATTGGCAGTATTCTTGCTATGTTTATTGAGGGTTAATGGTAGACCCCTACTCACTTGGGATGATTTTGAAACTGGTGTTGATTGGAATGTGATATTCCTCTTTGGTGGTGGGATTGCCATGAGTAAAGCCTTAACTGGTAGTGGATTCTCTGAGTGGATGGCATTGATAATGTCCAGTTCACAGTTTGAGTGGGCTAGGAGTGTTTGGGGTGTTTCAGCTTTAAGTGCAATACTATCATTCCTAATCACTTACCCTGCCTCCAACACTGCAGCTGCACTTATAGCATGCCCCTTAGCGGCAACTATAGCTCAAAGTGTTGGTGTTAGTCCAATACCCGCTGTTTTGTCAGCTGCTCTTGCCGCTTCCATTTCAAGTGCTCTACCAAGCACGACGCCTCCAATGGCGATAGTTTATGGTTCTGGTTATGTTAGGTTGTGGAGTATGTTTAAGGTTGGAATGATATCAGATATAGTTAGGCTTATTATCTTGATAATTTTGGAGCCTTACCTTGTGAATATGATGTTGGCTTTGAAGGGTTTAGCTTAAAAGCTTATTTACTATTCCAATAATATTACTTTTCGGCGAATTGTCAATGGGTGCATATGATGTGATTGTGGTTGGAGCTGGAACTGCAGGTTGCTATGCTTCATACATTCTCGGTAAGGGTGGATTGAAGGTTGCATTACTTGAGAGGAAGGGGTTTAATGATATTGGGTATAAGGTTTGTGGTGATGCCATTGGAAAGCATCATTTCGACAATTTAAGTTTAAGTTACCCTTCTGGGGAGGAGTTGGATTGTATTTTCAGTGGTGTTAAGATATATTCTCCTGATGAGGAGCACTCGATAATTGTTCCAGGTGAGGGGTTTGGCGTTAATAGGAAGGCTTTTGGTAGGAGGCTTTTGAATATGGCTTTGGATGTGGGTGTGGATTTATTCCCATCCTTCCATGTTTCAAAACCATTGGTTGAAGGTGGATTTGTGGTTGGGGTTGAGGGGGTGGATCGTGAAGGTCATACGGTTCAAATTAAATCCAGTGTGGTGATAGATGCTTCAGGCTTCTCATCAATAGTTAGGAGTAGACTTCCATCTGATTGGTGGATTAGTGAGAAGATTAGGGGTGAAGACACCAATATCTGTTATCGTGAGATCGTTGAAACTAAGGTTGATTTCGACACCAAGTATGCCATGATCTATCTATCTAAGAGGATTGCCCCTGGAGGTTATTGGTGGCTTTTCCCGAAGAGGAGTAATGTGGTTAATGTTGGTTTAGGTGTTCAACCCACCATGAATGCTCCAAATCCAAGGGTTAATTATATGCGCTTCATAGCTTCTAGACCTGAATTTAAGGGTGCAAGGGTTATTGATTCTGGTGGTGGTATTGTTCCAACTAGGAGACCTATATACTGCCCTGTGGGCAATGGTGTTTTAGCTGTGGGGGATGCCCTTGCTGCATGTAATCCAATTCATGGTGGTGGGATAGGACCTTCACTTATCAGTGCAAAGCATGCTGCTGAAGTAATTTTAGAAGCTTTGGAGCATGGTTCACCATCCATGGATAATTTGTGGAGTTACTGTTTGAGGTATATTTCGGATTATGGTTTGAAGCAGTCATCACTGGATTTGTTTAGAATGTTTCTGCAGAAGCTTTCAGATGATGATTTAAATTTCGCATTTAAACATAATGTAATTTCTGGTGATGATGTTGATAGGGTTGGGAGGGTTGGTGAATTGAATTTGGGTGTTGTGGGTAAGGTTGGTAGAGCTTTAAAGCTTATTTCAAGGCCATCCCTATTGTATAAGTTGAAGGTCGTCGTGGATTATATGGGTAAAATTAAAGCTTTATATGGGGAGTATCCCAGAGATCCGAAAGGGTTCCCTGCTTGGAGGGATCGTGTGGAAAAATTGATATGTGAATTTATGGAGCATATTTCATAGCTCCACGAATCCCACACCATTCTTTATTGTTATTTTTGTATTGTACTTTTCAGATAGTTTAGCCACAGTCTCCAGTATCTTGTTAGCCTTTGCTCCTGTGGCAAGTATTGGTCTCCCCCTATTAGCTCTATTCCTCTCTCTACATAGGTCCACTGGGTATAACTTAATTTCCTCTAAATTTCCATCATTGAATGTTATATATGCCAATATACTCTCCCAATACTCTTCCTTATCTGTGAACCATTTGAATCCCATGAATGCTGTTTCCGGACTCCCCTTCTCTCTAGCATCATATAGGTCTGCTGGTGTTGAATCCCAATTTAATCCATATCTTTCATATAGGTCTGCTGGCTGCTTTCTTATTAGATCGTTTTGGAATATGAAGTTTCCTAGACTGTAGAATATTGGTTTCTTCTTGTAGATTTCTATCCCCCTTAACACGTGTGGTCCATGTCCAATGAATACATCGACACCTTCATCTATGCATTTCCTAGCGAAATCCTCTACGAATTGTTGTGGTTCGAATATGCTTTTACCCCTCTCATGGTCATGTAGGGAGAATAGTACGTAATCAGCCATCCTCCTTGCATTTCTAATAGCCTTAATATTCCCCTCCAAATCCCTCTTATTAACCTCATATTTCACTTCAATTTTAGTTGACTTCTTGAATTTCTGTCCAAGAATCCTAATTTCCTCTGCATCCTCTTTAACTTCTATTCCCATCATCTTTGCAATGATCACTAGGTTTTTGAAGATTTCCTCAGTGACCTCTATGGTTATTGTGTATCGGAGGGGGTTTAGTCCAGGTCTACCTTGCATATCTGGTCTAGCTTCACCTGCTCTGGCTTCTGTTGGGAATGATGTGGCTGCCGATATTAATGCAACTCTCCCCTTTGATGTTTCAAGGTATTTTGGTTCCCTAGCTTCTCCAAGATTCATCCCTACACCTGCATGTACGATGCCTACTCTATCTAGGTTTTTTGATGTTTCAATTAAGCCTATCTCCCTATAATCCATGGCATGATTGTTTGCTCTACTAACAATGTTGAATCCCATCCACTTCAATTCATCTGCAATATAACTTTCATTGCCAGCATACGTTCCACCACTTTGAACTGCTGGATATCCTTTGAAATCATTTATTAAAACTTCACAGTTTGTGAATCTCACATCTGCAGACCTTATTATCTCCACTAGTTTTAGGAATAGTGTTTCTGTGAATGTTGAGATTCTTGTGGCTATGAATGAGTCTCCAGTTAATGCTATGCTTAAACGTTTACCATTTGATTGCATTACTCATCGCATTTATTTATTTAAATTCTCTTTATAGCTCTTTTCATACTCGAAATATACCTTTAAATTGGTTGAGTAAATGTATTATTGGGGTTGTGTGTATGGTTAAGATTGTGGCTTTAGGTTTCCTCACGAAGTATGTTGGGGGGAGTGTTGTTGAGGTTAAATTGGATTCCCCGAGGAGGATTAGGGAGATACTTGACATTCCACTTGAAGCTCAGAGTAGAATTATAATTTTAGTTAATAATTCCCCTGGAAACCTCGACTCCATTGTGGATGATGATGATACGATAACCTTAATGCCAATAATAGGTGGAGGATAGCTTCCAACTATACAAAAGTTTTTCTACTCTCCATACACCACTATATTTGGTGTAGTTTTTGTCTAAGAGGTTTACTTGGCTTGAAAAGTTGGAGCTAATTCTTCCTGGGTTTAGTGGTTATAAGAAGAGGGAGCTTGTACGTGAGGATGATAGGCTTTTGAGGGGTTATCTTGTTAAGCTCCTTACGGATGCTAAAAACTATTTGGAGGAGGCTGCATCAATTATGAGTGAATATGATTTCACATTGGCTAAGAAGATTAATACTTTAGCTTCTAATGTTAGATTGGCTTCGGATAAGTTGAGGTTTGCTGAGTCTGGTTATGCTCCACATTACAATATAGTTAAGGTTGATCTGCCAAATCTTGAGGAGATGAAGCGTTTAGATGAGGAGCTTGTATCCATTGTTAATGAAATTTTAAATTTGTCTAAGAGTGTTAAGGAAGCTGCATCAGTTTCAACTGTTAAGGTTGAATTGCTAAATAAGATAGGCGAATATTTATCCAAGGTGGATGACATTATGGGTAGAAGGATTAAGGTTTTAAGGGGGGTGGGGTAGTTGGCGAACATATTTGGTAAAGGTTTGGGGAAGGCTGCTAGAGCTACTGGATTGAAGCCTAAGCTAATTGAATGGGTTAATCCATCTGATACTGAGATTGTGTGGAAATATCCAGATGAGGTTATACCTTGGGGTAGCGTTGTCATTGTGAAGGAGTTTGAGAATGCATTATTTTATCGTGATGGTAAACTTTATGGTTTACTTGGAGCTGGGAGGCATGTTCTAGATACACAGAATGTCCCATTTCTAAGTGGGCTTGTAGAGGGGCTTTATGGAGAGAACATTTTCCGATGCATGATAATATATGTTTCCCTGAGGAGGTTTCAGGGTAAGTTTGGTGGTAGAACTCAAACAATTGAATTGGCACCACTATTATTCCATGGAAGCTTCTACTTTAGGATTGAGGATCCAAGCCTCTTCGTAAATAAAGTTGTTGGGCCCCAATCGGTTTTCACCACAGATGAATTGAATGAGTATTTGAGAGGGTACTTTAATGAGAAGATTATGGCTTACTTGAGTTCCACTAGTATTCAAGATGTTTATATGAAGCAAGCTGAAGTTACTGAGCGTGTAACCATGCTTTTAAGGAAAGACTTCAAAGATATAGGGGTATCCCTTGAAAAGGTGGTTTTTGAGGGTGTGGATACTGAGGGGCCTTGGCGTGACAGATTATTCTGGATGATGCGTGGTGGAGTGCAAACTGGATATGTTCTACAAATGGAGACTGTTAAGGAGGTTGCTAAGGAGCTTGGTAAAAGTCCTGGTGCAGCCATTGGAACTGGGATGGTTATAGTTCCACCATTGATGCAGCCTCCTCCACCCACTCAGCCCACAACTGCGCCTACAGTTGCCACTCAACCTGCAGCCCCTGTAGCCACTCCATCCTTCGCCATATGCCCATATTGTGGTAAACAAGTTCCCATTGGAGCTAATTTCTGCCCATACTGTGGTAGGAAGGTTAAATGGTGTTCAAAGCAACATATATGTACTGAGGAAGCCAGGTTTTGTCCAGTTTGTGGGGAAGAGTTGAAGTAGAGAACCCTTTTCCTCGAGGGGTCAATTGAATGTCCACGGTGGTTCAGGAGTTTAAGTGTAGGAATTGTGGTGGTAAGCTTGACGTCACCCCTGAAACCATAATGGTTGTTTGCAGTTATTGTGGTACTCCCAACTGGTTTGTGGATTCCACTGAAGATATATTGGTAGTTCCATCTGTGGGTAGAGATGATGTTGTTAAAAGCTTCCTAACTAGGGTTTCTGAAGATTTCGATTTGAAACGTATTGCAGATAAAATTCGGATTGTTGAAGTTAAGGGGGTTTATATACCATTCTACTTCTTCTCCATTAAGGTTGAGGGTTTCTATGAGGGGTGGAAGATTGAGAGGGTTGTGGAGACTACGGGTAGGAGGACTCAAGTTAAGACTAGGAGGAGGCGTATTTCAGAAAGCTTTTCCACCATATTAAAGATACCTGTTTTGGCTAGGCGTAGTGCTGAGGACTTCTCATTAAAGGAGCTTACATCACACTACAATTACAGTAATCCCCAAAGCATTCCAATTGGTAATTTGAAGGATTTAAAGAATCTTAAAATGACCTTCTTGAGGTCTGAGATTGGAGTTGAGGAGGCTTCGGTGATTGCTAGGGATGATGCTGGGGATATAATGCTTAGGAGGGTTTCATCTAAAGTTGATGAGTTGACGAAGTTTGTTTGTAACACTAAGATTGTTGAGAAGTCTAAGCTGACGTTGCTCCCATACTGGTACATTATTTATAGTTATGGTGAAGCACAGTATAGGGTGGCATATGCTGGTTGGGATTGCCATCTACTATTAGCACAGGAGCCTGTCATGGTTTATCATAGGGTTAGCTATATGCTTGGGGCTGTATCTGGATGCTTAATTTCAGCTTTGGGTTTAGCTTTCACATTTGCTGGAGGGTTAAATCCAATTTATAGTTTATTCAGTTTGGCTGCTGGATGTGCTGTAAGTTGGTTTTTTGGTGGGAAGATAGTTGAGGATGTTAGAGTTGAGGGTGGTTGAGAATTGAATTATACTTGTAGTAATTGTGGTGGAAGTTTTGATGTTCCTGAGGGTGTAAGTATAGTTACATGTCCATATTGTGGGTTAACCGTTAACATTAAGGTTGGGAAACTTGATTTTGAGCATTACTTCTATCCAGCAGTTTATGATGATCAAGCTGCTTATGGTAGATTGAAATCCATTTTATCAAGGCAGTTTGGTGTTCCAAGGGGGTTTAGTGATCAAATTAATCTTGTGGGTAGAGTTTTACATTATATCCCACTTTACGTATTTTATGTTGAGTGTAAGTCTAAGGGGGGTCCTGAAGTTCTTGAAGTTGGTTATGTGGCTTTGCCGGCATTGAAGATGCTTCCAGTACCCATACCTCAAGGGTATAGTTTCCCAGTTAGGGGTAAAATATATTTCAAGCCTCAAATAATTAAGGATGCAAAGTTCTATTCACCCACAGTTTCCATTGATGATCTGGAGAAGATTGCTAGGGCGAGAGTCTATAATAGGTTTTCTAGGGAGCTTGATCTTGCTGGTAGGGGGTTGGAGGCTAAGATTGATAGTAGATGTGAGGGTCTTGTTCATTACCCTATATGGGAATTCAAATACAATTATCTGAATTATCAGTTTAATGGGTTTGTGGATGCAGTTAATGGTGAAGTTCTTTATGGTCAATACCTTGTTTCAACTATGCATAGGACTTTATCAATGTCTCTAGGTGCTGGACTTATACTTGCTGGCGCTGTTATTGGGTTAATTTCGGGTTTAGCGTTGTCAGCTCCATTGATTGGTTTGATTGGAGGGGTTCCGCCAGCATTTGCTGGGGCAATTCCACTATTCATGAAGGGTGCATATAAAGTTCAAACATACACTTTGAAGGTTTTTGGAACTTATGAGAGGGAGGCCAGTTTAGGTAAGGAGATACTTGAAGCCATAAAGTTCATTGGCAGAATACCAATTTAACGTGATGGCAACGCTTATTAGTAGAATGTTATCCTCAATTCCTCAATTGATTTAAGTGGTTTTTATGCGGGTTTCCAGCATAGTTTTCCTCGGTTTAGCTCACGCCATTAATCATAGCTTCCTATTGGCTATACCAGTTCTACTTCCACAGATAGCCAACTCCCTCCATATAAGTATTTATGATATGGGTTATGTAACTTCATTGGCATACTTCCTCTATGGTTTTGGATCCATATTTGCTGGCCCCTTATCTAGGCGGTTTTCCAGTAGGAGATTAGTTTTCCTCAGTCTACTTTTCTCTGGGCTATCACTAGTTCCACTACTTATATATGTGAATGTTTATGTTTTCACATTCTCCCTAGCCCTTAATTCATTTTTTGCAAGTATATATCATCCCATAGCCAACAAGTTGATTTCAGAAGATTATTATGGTAGTGTTGGTAGGGTTATGGGATTGCACGGTCTTGGTGGAAGTTTGGGTTCCGTTGTTGTTCCAATGTTCTCCATAGCCATATCGCAAATATTTGATTGGAGAACTTCACTTATACTTTTGGGTTTTCTATCAATGCTTTTATCCATTGCCTTCATCACTGGTGAATCTAAGCCTATTCGCATAGAAGCTGAGGGTTTGAAGATTAAGTTTCCTTATAGTAGGGTTAAGTGGATAATCCTATTTTCCATTTTTATTGGATTGTTTTCCCGTGGTTTTGAATTGTTCTTACCATCATTACTTATTTCAAGGGGGTTTGATCAGTTTTATGCTGCAATGGCCATGTCACTATTATTGCTCACTGGGGTTTTTGGGCAAATTTTCGGTGGCTTCTTCGCCGACGCTAAAGGTTCTTTGAAAGCTTTATTTTTAAGCTTCACACTTGTCCCCATAAGCTTAGTTTTCATAGTTTTCGGTCGATGGAGTATTTACATGAGTTTGTTTGGAGTGATCCTCTATGGTTTCTCCTTTTATGCTCATCAACCCCCATCGACGAAGATTCAAAGTGAGCTTGTGGATTCATCGTTAACTGGATATGTTTATGGATTATTCTTCTGCATAAACTTCTCCCTAGGATCTGTTTCTTCATCTTTAACTGGATTTTTGGCTGGGGTTTATGGTTTGGAAGTTGCATATGTTTTCCTCACCGTATTGACGATGCTATCCCTTTTAACCGTAATTATCATGTATGCTAAGTATTCAAAACTTTTAGTGGAAAAGCGTTATATGTAATTTGCATATACTTGTTTTGGTGGCATATATGCTCTTAATATATTTCACTCCATTGAATCGTAGAAAACCCTCTTCAGGCATTTTAGTTAATGATGTAATTATTGATTTGAATTCAGTTTATCAGAGGATTTTGATGGATGAAGGGTTAAGCTACGATGTGGCTAAGCGTAGAAGTTACAAGGTTATGCCTAGAAACATTATGACTTTGATTAGTAGAGGTCCCATAATAATTCCCCTATTGCGTAAGATTGTTGAGGATTTGAATAGATTCATTGATGTTGAGGGGGTTTCATATAGGTTGAGTGAAGTCAGATTTTATGCCCCTGTGCCTAAACCTGGAAAGCTTATTGGTATTGGATTGAATTATAGGAGTCATGTTGAAGAGACTGGTGGTAAAATTCCAAGTGAACCCATCGTATTCAGTAAGGCTATAACATCCATAATAGGCCCATATGATGACATAATCCTACCAAAAGTCTCCAATCAAGTGGATTTTGAGGGTGAACTTGCAGTGGTTATTGGTGCTAAGTGTAAGTATGTGTCGAAGGGTGAAGCTTTAAATTATGTTTTAGGTTTCATGGTGGCTAATGATGTTACTGCTAGGGATTTGGAGTTTGCTGGTGGTTCACTACACTTCTTTAGAAGTAAATCCCTAGACACCTTCTGCCCCATGGGTCCAGGGATATTGTTGAAGGATTATGTGGATGATTGGCGTAAGTTTAGGATTAAAACCATTTTGAATGGAACTTTAATGCAGAATTCACTGGTTGATGATATGATATTTGGAGTTGAAGATTTGATTAGCCATCTATCTCAAGATATGACTCTAATGCCTGGTGACGTTATATTGACTGGTACGCCTAGTGGTGTGGGCTTTAGGAGGAATCCACCAGTATTCCTCAGGGATGGTGATGTGGTTGAAGTTTGTATTGATGGTATTGGAAGAATTATTAATAAAGTTAGAAAATTAAACAAATAACAAAGCTTCATTAACATCATTGTGTATATAATTTTTATGGTAAAGCTTAAATATGGAGTATGCTCTATTATTAGTATCTAGGTGTTTCAATGCCTGAAATCGCATGTCTAAACTGTAAATATGCAGAGGTAAATCGCAGTGAACTTTCGCCGAACAACGTATTCGTGAAGTGCAATAAGGGGAATTTCGGTGGTAAATGGAAGTTTATGAAGATAGGGAGGGACAGCCACAACTGCTCAATGTTTGAGCCAAAGTAGGGGGCTTCGATCCCTTTAATGGGTAAGCGTTAAATACACACCATATAATACACATTTTTTGGTGATTTCTTGAAGGCATTCGTTTCTGTGGATTTGGAGGGTATGCCATATATAGTTACGCCAGCTCAACTTAACCTTAGAGGTACATTATATAAGGAGGCTAGGGATATAGCCACAAAGATTACGAATATTGTTTGTGAAGAGCTTTACAGGTGTGGGTTTAGTGGTGTGGTTGTGGCTGATAGTCATGGGCCTATGGTTAACTTGAATGTTGAAAGCATTCCAGAATACGTTGAGATTGTTAGGGGGTTTCCAAGACCTTTAAGTATGATTGCAGGTTTTGAGGGTTGTGATGCTGCTTTGTTTCTTGGTTATCATGCAAAGTATGGGACTCCCTTATCAACCTTCGATCACACGTATAGTGGTGGAACTATTAGGGAGGTTAAGGTTAACGGTGTACCTGCCAGCGAATTCCTATTGAATGCATATGTTCTAGGCGAATTTAATGTTCCAGTTATACTTGTGGCTGGGGAGGCTAAGTTGATTGATGATGATGTGAAGAGGTTTGCACCATGGATTGAACCAGTCATTCTTAAGCATTCATTAAGCCGTGTTTCTGCTAAGAGTCAGAGTATGTCAAGAATTGAGGGTGAATTGAGGTCTGCTGTTAAGCGTTCTGTTGAGAAGTTTAAGAATGGTGCTGTTAAGCCTTTAAAAGTGAATCTTCCAGTGGATTTTGAAATCACATTTATTGCCAGTCATTTTGCTGATGTTGCTTCCCTAGCTCCAAATGTTAAGAGGGTTGATGGTTTAACTGTTAAGTTTTCATGTGATAGTATGGCTTCAGCATACAAGTTCTTTGAACTTTTAATATTGGCTGGTTCTGCTGTGGCAAATATTCTTCAAAGGGATGCTGGCTGATCTTAGGTTTTGAAACTTTAAAAAATAAATTATTTTTTAAAGTTTTACTTCTCTTCCAATTTTGTTTTCCAATGCTTTTTCATAAACTTTTAATGCTGTTGCTGCATCTTGTATTGCCAATCCCACTGATTTGAATAGTGTTATCTCTTTATCGTTTACTCTTCCACTCTTTATTCCAGCCACGATCTCCCCTAGCTCTGCATATATTTTGTCCTTTGTTATCTCCCCCTCATTTATTGGTATTATCAATTCCCCTGCCTCTTTTAAGCATGCTTCATATGAGTCTACCACTACTTTGCTCCTCTTTATGGTGATTGTATCCAGTTCCCTTGCATCTGGTGTGTGAGCTCCAATTCCATTGATATGTGTACCCTCTATAAGCCACTCCCCATTGAATACTGGTGTTTTTGATGTTGTGGCTGTGCATATTATTTCACTTTCCTCAACAAGCTTCTTTGGGTCTGTGACTGGTTTTATGTCTATTCCAAGCTTCCTTGACATTTCCTCTGCATATTTCTCCATGACGTCCCTTTTCACGTCGTATACGTATGCCTTCTCTAAATCTCTAACCTTCGTTAATGCCCATAATTGTGTTCTTGCTTGTATTCCAGCTCCAAATATCCCTGCAGTCTTTGCATTCCTTTTGGCTAGGTATTTTGTTGCAACTCCACTTGCAGCTCCAGTTCTCATGGCCGTTATGTATCCCCCCTCCATTATTGCCAGTAGCCTCCCAGTTTTTGCTTCATTTAATAGTATTGTGGCTTGTGTTGTTGGTAGATTGTATTTGTAGTTTTCTGGGTGTACTGAAACCACTTTTACTGCTAATGCATCATTCTCCTCTATATATGCTGGCATGTAGTATATTATTCCACTATACTTCTTTAGTGGTATGTTGCTTCTAATTGGCATTATAACTTTTCCAAGTGAGAGATTTTTGAATGCCTTTTCCACTTCATTTATGGTTTCCTCCATTGTCAATATTTTCTCAATATCCTCTCTACTTATTATTAGAACCACGAGTATTCACCAATTAATGTTATATTGTCTTTATTGGCTTATTAAATGTTTCATATGATTATGGATAGGATTAATGGTATTATGATTGTTATCACGAGTCCATGATATAATGATATCATTATGTTTTCTTCGCCTAGACTTTTTGTTATTATTGGTAGTGTTGTATCCATTGTTGTGGCTCCACCAATAATTATTCCAGCTCTCCTCATCCTTTTTGGTAGTATTGGTGTTATTATCATTGTGGCTGTTTCCCTAAGCATGTTCGCTATGAATGCTATTGCCCCATAGTATGGGTTTACCTTTGCCGTTACATATGCTCCTGTGAAGCTGTACCATCCCATCCCCAATGATATTGCTAATGCCAACCTGTAATCCATGTTGAGTATTACTGCTCCAATAATTCCGGCTACTACGGATGCAGTTATGGTTATTATTGGTAGGTAAAGCTGATTCCTCAGAGTTTCTATGGATTTCCTTAAATTCTCATACTCCAAACCCACATCAATTCCCACTTGCAATATTAATGCGAATAATAATATGTCTAGGAATTGCATGATAATATTTGCCCCTCTTATCATTGCCCCCGCCAATATTCCAATGATTAAGGCTGTAAGGGTGTATGTTGCCTTCATATCCTCATCTTCATTAATGCTTCAATTAATACTGGGATTACTATGTTTAATGCAGTTATAATCATTATGATTTTTAGTGTTTCAATGCTTATGGAATGTAATTCTAATCCTATCCCAACCCCTATCACGAATATTAGTAGCAATATTGATGCAGTTGTTATTTTATCAAGTATATTCTTCCTTTTAATTTTCATTTTACCTAACATGTACCCTACTGTTATTCCTAGTATTATGGCCACATATATTTCAATCATTCACCACATCCTCCTTAAGAGGCGTGGAATATTGCAACTTTTGGTAAGTTATTACTCTATTATTCTGCTGAAGTTTATTGAGGCTATGATGAACATTACTGTATCGAATAGTGCTATTGCTGCTAGATCTATTGGTAAGTTTGCTAGATTCCCAGTGATCATTAGTGATCTTACAGCATCTACCACGTAGCTCATTGGATTGAAGTGTGCAATCCATTGCATGATTTGCGGCATCATTGAGACTGGATATAGGGCGTTGCTTGCGAAGAATAGTGGCATTGTTATTGCTTGCCCTATGCCCATAAACCGTTCTCTAGTCTTCATGAATGATGCTATGAGAATTGATATTGCTGCGAATCCTCCTGAAGCTATGAATATCACTGCGAAAGCCATTGTGAAGTTTAGTATGTTAGGTATGAATCTCACACCTATAAGTAAAGCTACTGGGATTATTATTAGAGCTTGGAATATTGCCCTAATACCTGATGCCAGTGCTCTCCCCATGACTATGGAGTATCTTGAGGCTGGGGCTACGAGGAGCTTCTTCAGTATTCCAGATTCCCTCTCCCAAACTATTGTTAAGCCGTAGAATATTGATATGAATGTTGTTGACTGAATTAATACGCCTGGGGTTATGTAATCAGTGTATGGTATTCCTCCTGTTGGTATTGCTCTAACACTCCCCATTATTGGGCCGTATACAACTATCCATAGTATTGGTTGAACAGCTCTGGAGTAAAGCTCTGTCCTATCATGCTTTATCCTCCTCATTTCAAGTTCAATCATTGCAAGCAAATTTCTTGCAAAGCCGTTCATACTACCCCCTCCTAATCATCCTCCTCATCTGTCTAACATTGCTAATCCTCTCAGCAGTTTCAATTCTGGTACCAGCATATTTTAAGAAGACATCGTCTAATGTTGGCTTATTTATGGAAACTCTCTTAACTAGAACTTTGTTGATTCTAAGAGCTTCCATGATTTTAGGTAGGGAGGATTCGGCATCTTGAGTTAATATGTTCACTTCACTCTCGCTTACGATTACATCGCTGATGACGTTATTCATCTTAAGTGTTTCTAGGGCTTTTAAGCTGTATTCTGAATTTTCCACTTCAAGGGAAATTATCTCCCCTCCAAGGGTATGTTTAAGGCTCTCAGAGGTTCCTGAGGCCACTATTCTCCCCCCATTAATTATTGCTATTTCATCTGCATATAGGTCTGCTTCATCCATGTAATGTGTGTTGAAGAAGATTGTTGCATTATATTCCCTCTTGAATGCCGTCAACTTCTCCCATACAGCTTTCCTAGCTGATGGATCTAAGCCTATTGTTGGTTCATCTAGGAATAGAATTTTTGGTTTGATTAGTAGGGCGCATGCGCATTCAAGTCTCCTAATCATTCCACCGGAATATGTCCTTACAAGGTTGTTGGCATACTCCTTTAAACCCATCTCCTCCAAAACACTCCATATGAGTTCATTCCTCTTGCTTGGTGGAATGCCATAAATCTTAGCGTATATGAGTAGATTTTCATATCCACTTATATCTGTCCAAACGCTCATTTCCTGTGGAACGTAGCCAATGAGTTGTCTAATTTTAGCGCCATCGCGAACGACATTTAGCCCGAAAACATATGCTTCACCTGATGTTGGTTTAATTTGGGTTGTCAAAATTCTCATTAAAGTTGTCTTACCAGCTCCATTTGGCCCTAAGAGTGCAAAAATCTTGCCTGGCTCAACCTTCAAGTTGACGCCATTCAAAGCTTTAACTTTACCTTCATAAACCTTCGTTAAATCATGGGTGCTCACAGCATAATCCATTGTGGTCATCAGAAGATTGATGGGGGAGAATTGGAGATATAAACTTTTCTTAAAATAAACCTTTTAGGAGGCTGCATTTGACGATATCGTTGATTATCAGTGAGAATAGTAGGGAGTAGCCTAGTATTAGGATGGTGAGGTTTGGTGGAAGTGGCTTTAGACCGGGTATGCCGATGAGTGCTATTGATATTGCTAATGCCAGATTAGCTAATGAGGCTGTTAAAAGAGCTTTTCCAGGCATGGATTGCCAGAAGTATCCCCTCTCCCCCACTACGAATATTGAGAATATTGCAAATAGGACAAGTGTCTGGAAGCTGAACATGTATAGGGTTTGCTGGTCTGATAGTATGTTGAAGAATTTTATGCTTATGAAGAGTAGGCCGAATGCCTCTAAGACCATGAGTATACCTAGTATGGCAGCTGTCTTTACAATTTTATTTATGTTCCATTTACAGGGCTTGCTAGGCCACCTAACATTATCTGTTGCTAGGGATATCTTCATGAAGTCCGTCATAAACATCATTAGAAGCATAGCTGATGATGATATGGGATACTTCCCTATTAATAGGAAAGTGAAAACTACAAAAACAGTTTTCAGAACAGTCCTACTTACCTTATTTAAAATCCAAGTATTTACCCTCTCAAATACCGATCTGCCTATTACAACTAGGTTGAGCATCCCCAACAACCCCTCGCTTGTTAAGACAACGCTTGAAGCCTTCTTAGCGACATCCGTTGCATTTGCAACAGCTATGCCAACTTCAGCTTGTTTTAATGCTGGCGCATCGTTCACGCCATCGCCAGTCATTCCAACTATATGCTTCTTCTCTTGGAGGCTCTTCACGATGAGATACTTATCTTCCGGATATACTTCAGCGAATCCACTGCATTTATCAGCTATATCTGCAGCCTTTGAAGGATTATCTTTAATTAACTCTTTAAGTTCTGAAGCCCTTACTATATCATCTCCAAGTCCAACTTCCATTGCCACCTTCTTAGCAATTGGTAATGCATCGCCAGTTATCATTTTTACGGAGATTCCCAAGCTTTTAAGTTTTTGAATGAGTTCTTTGGCGTCTGGTCTAGGTGGATCGTATAGTGCAGCTAATCCAACAAGTTCGAAGGATCCATTTCCAGTTGATTTGGCTACAGCGATCGTCCTATACCCTCTATGCGTGAGTTCATTGACTTCTTCATCGACGGCTTTTAAGCTATCCCCGCTTAACCCGCATAATTCGGTGATCACGTGGACTGCCCCCTTAACAACTTTAAATTCCATGTTTCCATCGGATACTAGTGCTTCAGTTCTACGGGTTTTAGGGTCGAATGGTGTGAAGGATTTCTGTTGGAAATTGTTGATGGATATGTTTCTTTGCTTGGCTGCATTTATGAAAGCTAAGTCTATTGGGTCTTGATTTGCTTCTTGTGATGCTAATGCTCCATAAAGGATAACTTCCTCTTTACTATATTTCCCGAAGGGCGTTGCATCAACTATGGAGGTTTTGTTCAATGTTATTGTACCCGTCTTATCGACGCATAGAATATCCATGCTGGCAGCATCCTCAGTTGCATTGAGCCTAGTTACCAGTACCCCCCTCTTAACAAGTTCCATGGATCCTACAGCCATGCTGACTGTGAACATGGCTGGTAAAGCAACTGGTACAGCGCCTAGCAGTAGCACAAGCATTAGTGGTATGATCTCCAACAAGTTTATTCCCTCAATTATGGAGAATACTTGTGGCTACACTCAATAGTAAAACAACTATAACTAGAAGCCATCTGAGAACTTTGGATATAACCTCTTCTGAATGCAGTTTTGGGCGTGCAATTTGAACGAGCTGTACTATTTTGCCAAAATATGTTTTAACTCCTGTAAGTATAACTATCCCTGTGGCTTCACCCCTTCTTACAATGGAGCCTGAATATATTATGTCGCCAGCTTTCTTCTCAACATCCATGGATTCTCCGGTTAATGCTGATTGATCAACCCAAACTTCACCTACTGCAACTTTGACATCAGCTTGAACGAAGTCTCCAGCTCTAATTCTAATAACATCCCCTGGTACCAGCTCCCTTGAGGGGATAAGCTTCCAAGCACCATCCCTTAAAACTCTCACGTTTACTTGTAGCTTACTTTTTAGGAGTTCTAATGCCTTAGAGCTCCTCTGCTCCTGGATAAAGCTTAAAATCGAATTCAAGAATAGTAGGGCTGTTACCGTATATAGGTCTGTGTATTTCCCGAGTATTAATGAGAGCATGATTATGGCTTCAAGCATCCAAGCGGTTAAGCCCCAAAACTTCTTAACAAATATTATGAGGGGGTGAACCTTCTTTTCAGGGATTTCATTATAACCATATTGCTTCAACCTATCTTCAGCGTCGCTCTGCTTCAAGCCTACGTTTAAATCTGTCTTCAGAAGATTCACAGTTTCCTCCACTGTCATCTTTTGAAAGTCATGTGTTACATAACCCTTATTTTTGAGCTCAGTCAAGTCATTAACCCCCCACATCTAGTTAAGCATCTATTTCTCAGTTAAACTATGGCTCGTTTGAGAATTTTCTTTCTTCTTCTATGGGGACTTTAATTTGCTTGAGGAGGTCTCTCCACTTATCTGTAGCCATCATCAATCTCAATGCTTCACCACAAACCTTTATGAATAGATTCTCTCTTCCAACATCAACCTCAATATTTTCATACTTCTCTCCAACCTTCACTATATGCTTTGCAAGGTCTTTAGCTAACTCCTCAAGGTCTTCTGGGGATATTTCAAAGTCCTCCCCAATATACCCCGCTATATAGAATGCGCTCAGCATCCCCCTCAAACGCTCAATGTATCTGTGAACGAAATACCTCTGTAAGTCTAGTGGTATATTGTTAGGGTCCTCGAGGAAGAGGGTGGCTGTTGACTCATAATACTTCTCCAATATCCCATACCGACCAACCTTCGCCTCAACGATTTTTATCAGCCCAGCTTTAAGCAAAACCTGAAGATGATGACCAACAGAAGGTTTAGATAAATTAAGTTTCATAGCAAGCTGAGTTTCAGTATGAGGTTTAGCGGAGGTAAGCCTAAGAATCTCCCTACGGACGGGGTCTGCTAAAATTTTAATTATATCTGGATCGCGAACCACCCTAACAGCTCTTTTCTTCATAGATAATCGACCTATTAAATCAATCTAAAAGGTTATATAAATCTTACTATAGACAATTTAGAAAGCTTTATCATGGTTGAATATCGATAGCTTTTTATACTGTGACAATATTTTTCGTAAATTTTCTTGATGTTACATTAAGGTCCAAGCGGCCATTCTTTTAGTTTTCTCATTTTGGGTTCTACGAATACTATTTTTAGGACTAGGGCTACTATTCTGAGTTTTGATGCGAAGTCTATTAGCTCCTTCCTCTCGGATACCATGTACTCTTCCTCCATTATGTCAGCTATTTTTTCAAGCTCCTTAATGTCTTCCATCGTATACTTCTCTGGATCCATGCTTAGGAGTTCTCTCAACCTCTTCTCAACTTCCTTCGTGTAATATTTCGATCCGGAACTAGGGATCATGGTATGAAGTGCGGTCATGAGCGACATTGCCTCTACTTTGCCTATCACACCCTTTGCTTCAAGAACTTTTAATAGGAGTTCATTGAAGTTGAAAATCCCCCTTTCAAGTCTATCTATCCTTTTCTCCAACCCCCTAAGTTGCATACGTATTTCGTCAAACCTCATATCTATCTCCTTGAACTTCACATCTATCTCCTTAAATTTAATGTAAATATTCCCGAATTGTTTCGCAAGCCAATAGCCAAGACCAGCTGCTGATGAAGCTATGGAGATTAGTATGACGATAGTGCTGATTACTTCATCCATGATCGTCACATTACTACATGAAATATGGTTAATGAAGCTTATAAGTTTTCACAGTTTATGGGGTCATTATTCATATTGTAGAAAAACATAGATGATATATTTTTATGAGTATTTCTGGTGTTTTTGATGCTTCCAGCTTTATGGTTTTATTAATTGTTTTTAGCTGCTTCCACAAGTTTCTGGAATATTTTGATCATTTCGCTATCCCACATATGTTCTGGGTGCCATTGTACTCCAATTATGAATTTATCCCCCTTATACTCTATTGCCTCTATTACTCCATCGTCAGCCCATGCTGTGGCTTCAAATCCAAGTCCAACATCTTTCACTGCTTGATGGTGGAAGCTATTTACCTTTAAAACTTCTTTGTTGAATATTTTGTGTAGTTTTGATCCTACTTTAACTTTTACTGTGTGTGTTGGGTAGTTTGGTGGAACTTCTGTTCCAGTTGCAGTGTGCCATGCATGTCTAATTGATTTTGGTATTTGTGTGTTTATGTCTTGGTATAGTGTTCCATTGAAGGCTACGTTTAAGACTTGTATCCCTCTACATATTGCCAGTAGAGGTTTCCCCCTCTCCACAGTCTTTCTAGCTAATTCTATTTCAAATTTATCTCTGAGTGGGTTTATTGAACCCATTTTCGGTATTGGAGGTTCACCATATAGGTATGGGTCTATGTCTGGTCCTCCACTGAGTATTATTGCATCCACCCTATCTATGATTTCATTTGGGTCTATGTTTATGGTTTCAGGTATTATTATTGGTATCCCTCCTGCAAGTTCCACAGATTTAACGTATGCCTCCCCCATCATGTATGTTCCTCTACTCCAATCATGTGATGCTGTTATACCCACCATTGGCTTCATTTTTGATCGCCAGTTAATAGTAAAAGTTTAAAAATTACTTAAAGTATTCTATTTTGCTAGGAGATGTTGTCTTGAGTGTTCGTAGATACCTTATATTGACTCCTGATGGTAGGGAATTGGATCCACTTAAAGTCCCCCTTGATGGGTTTAATGATGATTTTAAGGTTTTAGTTAGGAAGGAGGCTTTGAAGGAGGAGGTTGGTAGGGGGGTTTCTAGGATCCACAATTATTTTAGGAGGTTTGGTTTTGAGTGGGAGGGGAATTCCGATTTTGGTCATATGAGGTTTGGCCCTTACGCTGCATTGATATTTGATGTTGTGGCTGATGTTTCCCGTAAAGTTGTAAGAGATTTGGGTATACCGGTAGTGGAGGTTAAGGGGACTGCATTCTTCGATTTAAATGTACCTGCAGTTTCTGAGCATGCTAAGCTTTATGGTGATAGGCTTTACATGGTTGATAGTGATAAGGGTAAGATGGTTTTGAGGTATGCTGCTTGTCATCAACAGTTCTCCATGATAAAGGATTGGCAGTTATCCTATAAGGTTCTCCCATTTGGAGCATTTGAGATTGCAGATTCATATAGGTTTGAGCAGAGTGGTGAGGTTGAGTTATGTTTTAGGCTTAGGAGATTCTTCATGCCAGACTTACACATCTTCACTAGGGATATTGTGGAGGCTAAGGATTGGTTTATGAAGGTTCATAGGAAGATTATGGAGGAAGCTTCCAAGATTGGTAGAACCTATGAGCTTTTGGTTAATGTTGTAAATCCCAATGAGTATTCTTCCAATAGGGAGTTGATATTGGGTTTAGCTAGGGATGTGGGTAAACCAGTTTTGGTATGCATATATCCCGCCACTGGGTTAAACTATTATTGGACTGTTAATGTGGAGTATATGATTGTAGACTTCTCCAATAGACCTAGGGAGATAGCCACAGTCCAGATTGATGTGGGTAATGCTGAGAGGTTTGGGATAAAGTATATGGGTGAAGATGGCTCTGAGCATTACCCCATAATCCTCCATACAGCCATAATTGGTGGAATTGAACGATACATATACATGCTCTTCGACACAGCCCTTAGAATGAAGAAGCCCACACTACCATTATGGGTTTCCCCAGTACAGGTTAGAGTTATCCCTGTGGATCAAAGGAACCTCAATTACGCTTTCAAGGTTTGTGAATATTTGGAGTCTCAGGGCTTCAGGGTTGATGTTGACGATACCAATAGGTCTATGTCTAGGAAGATTGTGGATGCTGAGAAGGAGTGGATTCCATATATAGTTGTTGTTGGTGATAGGGAGGAAGCTGAGGGGAAGGTGAATGTTAGACGTAGAGTGCAGGGTGATCAGAGGGAATATTCATTGGAAGAGTTTGTTTCAGAACTCAATAACGCTTGTAGTGGTTATCCAAAGAAGCCTAGATACTTCCCAAAAACAGTTTCCAAGAGACCTGGATTCATAGTATATTAATCCAATGACGACGAAACAATTTAAATGCAATACTTACACTCCCATTTTACTGTGAGCTTTAAGCTTAACTATGATGGTGTTAAGAGAGGATTGTTTCTCAAAAGGTTGAATAGGTTTAGATGTATGGTTGAAGTTGATGGTAGAGTTTACTCTGCACATATACATGATCCTGGGAGGCTGAATGAATTATTGAAATTTGGTTCTGAAGTTCTCGTTAGACCACATTATTCCAGTGCTAGGAAAACTGAATTATACCTATTCGCAGTTAATTCTGGTGGAAGTTGGGTTCTCGTTGATTCCGCCCTACATAACAAGATATTCCAGTGGCTTTTAAATTCAGAACTCATACCAAATTTGCATGGTTACAGCATATCTAGGGCTGAATATGAGTATTCTGGTAGTAGATTTGATTTCCTATTGGAATCTAGGTTTGGTGGTAAAGCCATATTGGAAGTTAAAGGTTGTACTCTAGTGCTGAATGGCTTTGCACTATTCCCAGATGCACCCACAGTTAGGGGTAGGAGGCATGTTAAATGCTTGATCAAGGCTTTAAATGATGGTTATGAGTCGATAATCTTCTTCCTAGTTACACATCCTGAAGCTGAGATTTTCAAGCCCAATTGGGATGTGGATGAGGAATTCTCAAAAGCTTTATTGGAGGCTTATGGTCTTGGCGTTAAAGTTTATGCTTGTAAAGTTGTTTTGAATGTGGATTCCATGGAAATTTCATGGGGTGGCATGCTACCCATCCAACTCACCTAAACTTGGTAAACCTCAAGAATTAAACCGTATATTTTAAATGTAAAGTTCATAATAGAGTATCTAATAAGGTGTACTGAAATGTATGGTTGGAATGGTAAAATTTTACGTGTTGATCTTTCAAAGATGAAAGTGGCTGTACAGGATTATGATGCGAATTTTGCGAGGAAATATGTGGGTGGTAGGGGGTTTGCTGCGAGAATTCTTTGGGATGAATTGAAGCCTGGCATAGACCCCTTAGGTCCTGAGAATAAACTTGTCATAGCTGCAGGACCATTAACTGGGCTTCCAGGTCCAAGCCTCGGTAAACTGGTTGTGGCAGCTAAAAGCCCACTCACTGGTGGGTATGGGGATGGAAATATTGGAACTATGGCTGCAGTAAATATGCGTAAAGCTGGATTCGATGCTGTGGTGGTGGAGGGGAGGGCTGAAAAGCCAGTTTACCTTTACGTGGAGGATGGGGTAGGTTATATCTTAAGTGCTGAAGGGATGTGGGGTAGAACAACTTTCGAAGCTGAGAAGGGGCTTAAGGAAGTTCATGGTAGGGATGTGGGGGTGCTTGTTATAGGTCCTGCAGGGGAGAATATGGTTCGATACGCCACCATCATCTCCCAAGAGGGGAGGGCTGGTGGGAGGCCTGGTATTGGTGCTGTTATGGGTTCTAAGAAGCTTAAGGCTATAGTATTTAAGGGGACTAAGGATATTCGTTTAGCAGATCCGGAAGCATATAGTAAGCTTGTGAATGAAGCCTATGCCAGCATTAGGTCTAGAGTTGGCTATGATTTCTGGATTAGACAGGGAACCATGGCAACAATAGAGTGGGCTAATGAGAATGGTGTCCTACCCACACATAACTTTAGGGAGGGGATCTTTGAGTTTAGTAGACTCATTGATGGTTATGCAATGGAAGCAGCGAAAGTTAAGCGGAGGGGGTGCCCCTACTGCAACATGGCATGTGGAAATGTTGTCCTTGACAGTGAGGGGAGGGAAGCTGAACTAGATTATGAGAATGTCGCTATGCTTGGTTCCAATATTGGGTTAGGTCATCTTGGGAAAGTTTCTGTGCTAAATAGGATGGCGGATGAGTATGGAATAGACACGATCTCCCTAGGCAACACCATAGCCTTCGCCATGGAAGCCACTGAGAAGAAGCTTCTAAAGGATGGAATAGAGTGGGGGGATTTTGAAAGAGCGAAAATGTTGATTCAAGAAATTGCTTATAGGAAGGGGGATCTTGGAAACCTCCTAGCGGAAGGTACTATGAGGGTAAGTCAAAAACTTGGTGGAGGATCAGAGAATTGGGCAATACATGTCAAAGGGCTTGAAGTTTCAGCCTACGATTGCCACACAGTTCCAGGGATGGCTCTAGCATATGCAACATCACCAATAGGTGCCCACCATAAGGATGCATGGGTTATCTCATGGGAGATAAAGACGGATAGATCTGGATATACTGAGGCAAAAGTGGACAAGGTAATAGAATTTCAGAGGATAAGGGGAGGGATGTTTGAATCCCTAGTTTCATGTAGACTCCCATGGATAGAACTCGGCTTCGAACTTGAATGGTACCCCAAACTCTTAAAAGCAGCATCAGGAGTGGAAATTCCTCTAGAGGAAATGCTATACACCATTGCTGATAGGATATATGCTCTCATAAGAGCCTTCTGGGTGCGTGAATATGGTCAAGGATGGAGTCGCATGATGGATTACCCACCAAAACGCTGGTTTACAGAACCAATAACTAAAGGACCATATAAGGGTGCAACACTTGACAAAACGAAATTCGATAAGTTACTGGACATGTACTATGCTAAACGTGGATGGGATAGTAGGGGGATACCGACAAAAAGCACTTTTGAAAAACTTGGATTAAAGGATGTAGCAGAGCAGCTTTCAAAGAGCGTTGCCTTAACCCCATAACAATCTAAAACCCAATTTTTTTCCTCAATTGATCATTTAAACCCCTCCTCCCACAAATTTATGGCATCAATTCAAGTTTATTGACAAAATTTTTAAGATTAGTATTGCGTATGCGTTTATGGTATTTGTTGAGGAGTTGTGTGTAGGTTTGAGTGATTTGGTAGTGACTTTTGAACCTGATGGTAAGAAGGTTAGGGTTAAGGTTGGAACAACTGTTTTACAAGCTGCTAAGGAGGCTGGAATTAGTATAAGGTCTGAGTGTGGTGGTAGGGGGGTTTGTGGGAAATGCAAAGTAATAATTAGAGATATGGGTGCAGTTTCAGATATATCAAATGCTGAGAGGAAGCTTCTCCCACAACGTGAAATTGAGGAGGGTTATAGGCTTTCATGTCAAGCCATAATTTTGAAGGATGTTGTGGTTATGGTTCCATTGGAGAGTCGTGTTGCAGTTCGTAAAATAGAAGTTTATGGTTTTGAGAGGAGGGTTGAGTTAAACCCCCTTTTAAGAAAGGTTTATGTTAAATTGAAGGAGCCAACGTTATCTGATGTAAAGCCCGATTTGGAGAGGTTATTGGAAGCTGTAGAGGGGGAGTTGGGGGTTAAAATTGAATTCGATTTCGACATCTTAAAGGGGTTGCCGGAAATCCTCCGATCTTCTAAATGGAATGTTACAGCAGTTCTATGGGGCAATAGATTAATTGATGTTGAAGCAGGGGATACTACAAATGAAATTTATGGTATGGCCGTTGACATTGGAACTTCAAAGATAGTTTGCCATCTCGTTGATCTAAAATCTGGGGATACTCTTGCTGTGGGTTCAATTGAAAATCCACAAATCCTTTATGGGGAGGATGTGATATCGAGGATTGCATATGCATCAAATAGCAATCATAACCTCAACATCCTCCAGAAACTTGTCATTGATGGTGTAAATAAGGTTTTTGATGAAGCATGTCGGAAGGCTAATGTTGATCCTAATAAGGTTTATGAGGCTGTTGTAGTTGGCAATACAGCTATGCATCACCTCTTCCTAGGGATTCAACCGAAATATCTTGCTCTATCACCATACACTCCAGCAGTTAAGAGAGCAATAAGCCTAACAGCTAGAAACCTCAATTTAGGCAACATGAATCCAAGGGGTATTGTAACCATTCTACCCATAATAGCTGGCTTTGTGGGTGCTGATGCAGTGGCGGATATAATTGCAACGGGGATTCATGAATCTGAAGAGAATACATTGCTAGTGGATATAGGAACGAACACCGAGGTCATTGTTGGCAATAGGGAGGATATAATATGCTGCTCTTGTGCTTCTGGACCAGCATTTGAAGGTGCTCACATAAAAGATGGAATGAAAGCAGTTGCCGGTGCAATAGAAAGAATCCGCATAACCCAAAATCTTGAAGTTGAATATGAAACTATAGGTGGTGAAAAGCCTAGAGGGTTATGCGGCTCAGCAGTTATAGATGTGGTGGCAGAGATGTTTAAACATGGCATAATAGATTTCCATGGGAAATTCAACACAAACATTCCAACTCCAAGAATGAGGAAAACTGAGAGAGGATTTGAATTTGTAATTGCATGGAAAAATGAAACTGCCACTGGGAGGGAAATAACAATCACGCAAAAGGATATTAGAGAACTGCAACTTGCAAAGGCAGCAATATACACAGGATGCTCAATTTTAATGAAGAAAAAGAGTCTCAGGGAAGAGGATATCGATAAACTACTCATCGCCGGTGCTTTTGGAAACTACATAAACCCTGAAAATGCAAAGATCATAGGCCTAATACCAGACATACCAACTGAGAAGATAAGGTTTGTGGGGAACACGGCAGTTATGGGTGCGAAGATGGCTCTAATATCAAGGGAAGTTAGGGAAATTGCGGAGTCATTAACGAAGATTGTTCGTTATCATGAGCTTGCAGCAGATCCAGATTTCAATTCAGAATTTATTAATGCAATTCCCATACCAAACAGTATCATCGATAGATTTCCATCGGTGAAGAAGTACATTCAAAGTCACATATGATTTTCAAAGCTTAACGGGAATAGTATTTCCAAAAGTGAATTAAGCAAATCTACCGCACTTCTTCTAAACAACCCATAAATTTACCACTCATCTATTGGGCTTATCTGGAAAATTCTCTTTGGGAATATGGCTTCAAATATTTTTAGAGCTTCACCATCAATTTCAATTCTAATAATGTCTCTCCCGTCATTTAGCATTTCCTTGAATCCTTCCACTCCGTATATTAGCTTTGTAATTCCATCGCTGGTTACTTGTATGTGATTTTTAGATTTCCCCTCAACCACATTTATCTTGCCACTTGATATCTCCAGTTTTGTGCATCCATATGGGCTTCCAATGGATATTTCGTAGTCCAATTCTCCATATTTCTCAATAATCCTCTCCTCCAATACCCCCTTTATGGCTTCAAATAGTTTCCTTTGGTTTACGATGTAGTTCATGTATATTGCTCCCTTCATGGTTTCAAAGCATTTTAATGCTTCGCTTAATTCTTCATGTTTAGGTATTCTAAGTCTGAATATTTTAATCCCCTCATTCCTCATTTTATTTAAGATTCCATTTAGCAAATTGCAAAGTTTTCCACTTTCAATCGCTCCAAGCTCCATTACCATCCCCAATTTATCTGTCCATTGACTTCTGGAAGCTTTTAATGTGTTGAATGAGAGTGCATATCCATTTACTTCATCATCTTCGCTAACTATTCTGATCCCTGTCTCCTTCCCCTCGTAGAAGAAGCTTTGATAATATGTTTTCTCCATAATCTTTCTCCTCCAATAATTCTCTGATCTCTGGCAATATCCACTGATCTTTCTACCATATTCATCATGTATTTTTATTACTGCATGTAAATCTTCTTCACCCATTTCACTTATCCCATTTCTATCATATTTTCTCAGGGTTTTCAAAGCGTTGTCGACGTTTTCGCATGTCCCAACGTATTCGTGTATGAATGTTGTATTGGCGTATCCAACTTTCCTATACACTCTATATCCATCACTTCCATATCCTGTGAACAGTGATGATATTGGCCACCCCTTCTCTCGGCATATGTCCAATGCCATTTGCATTAGTTTTGTGGCTACCCCCTTCATTCTATGTTTTGGGTGTGTGGATACATTGGCTATTCCACCGCAATCTATTATGCTTTTCCCAATCCTCATCTTCCTATGCATTAACTGTACGTGTCCAACTATCTCCCCATCAATTTCAGCTACTAATGCATTTTCCCTTGAGAATCCATCATCATCCCCCTCATATCCAATCCAGTCCATTACGCTTAATTTCCATGAGTTGAAGGTTCTGAAGCAAGTTTTCATTAACTCCACTATTCCCTCCTCATCTCCAGATTTATATCTCCTAAACTTCACTTCCATGTTTAAAGTTCTCTTTATATGGATATATTTATCTTATCGGATTTCCATCTAATTATTTGGCGATGAAGAGAGCTGGTAAAACGGATTTGTGAAGAGTGATACCAGAGCTGAGCCTCACCTTAAATGCCTCTTTCCGAATGGTTTAGGTTAAATATTGGTTGTTATTATATTTGTGTTTGGAGGTGGATTTTGATGCCCGTGGTGCATGTGTACATGTGGGCTGGGAGGAGTCAAGAGGTTAAGGAGAAGATTGTTAAGGGGATCACTGATGTCTTTGTGAATCTCGGAGTTCCAGCTGAAGCTGTGACTGTGATTTTGCATGATGTGGAGAAGAGTAATTGGGGGAGTGCTGGTAAGCTTGCTTCTAAAACCTCTTAAACCCATTTTTACTTAATATTTTTATGTCTATAACCATCCTATACTCCCTAGGTGCAACTTCCCCAGTCCTCCTCACATCTAATATCTCGTATTTTACGTCAAACCCCTTCAGCTTTTCCTCGTATCTATCCCTCATCTTCACTTTTGGGTCTTCATTCTTCATGTACTTTATGAAGTCGTATGCATGTATTATTCCACCTGAATCCTTTAATGCCATTATGGCGTATTCAAGGTATTTTAATGCTAGTTCCGGGTATGGCATTAAAACTCTATCTGCAACTCCCATAAGTTTATTCATTATCACTTCCTTTGCATCTCCAAGTATTGGTATAACTATGTCTTCAACCTTATTTATCCTTACATTCTCTACTGCATAATCGTATGCGTATGGGTTTATGTCTATTGAGTATATTTTTGAAGGCTTCTCCAAAGCCCTTTTAGCTATTATTATTGAGTATGTCCCTACACCTGCAAACATGTTAACAATAACTTCCCCGGCGCGAACCATTCTCGCTATCCTCATCCTCTCCGTGGAGAGTCTTGGTGTGAAGTACACTTTTGATATGTCCAGTTTAAATATGCATCCATACTCCCTATGTATTGTTGTGAACCTCTTCTCCCCTGCAAGCCACTCTAAATCCATTACCCTATGTTCCCCACTTATTGGGCTCTTCTTCTCAACGACAACTTTAATGTAATTTACCTCTCTAAGTATTTTCTCTGCTATTTCATGTTTTATCTCTTTGAATTCAGGTTTAACTTCTATTACTGCAATGTCTCCTATTATGTCTAGGCTTCTAAGCCACCCCCTCTTTATATCCCTAAGATTCATCACCCTAAATTTTGCGTTATACACCTTTAAATCATATGGTTTATAGCTAATTTTCCACGAAAGTTTTAAATTGAATGTCTTGAGGTTGATATTGGTGAGCTCTGTTTGAAGGTTAGTGTTCTATATGGTAATGAGCCTGTATCCGTTGATATTCCAGATTCCCGATTTATGGGTGTTTTTAGAGTTAAGGAGCCTTTAGGGGTTGATGAGGATAGGGTTATTGAGGATTCTCTTAATAATCCCATTGGGAGGAGACTTGAAGATTATGATGCTGAAAGTGTGTTGATATCGGTTAATGATCAAACTAGATTAACTCCAACTCCGAAATTGCTGGATCATATTCTTAGGAGGGTTTCTGCGAAGCGTTTGAAGATAATTGTTGCCACAGGTTCTCATAGAGCTCCCACTGAGGAGGAGTATCGTAGCATGATACTTGGGCATCATTATGATCGTTTGAGGGGTGTAACTGTGGCTCATGATTGTAGGAAGAGTGAATTCGTTGATCTTGGGGTTACAAGTAGGGGGACTCCCATCCTTGTTAATAGGGAGGTTTTCCAGCATGATTTACTGGTCACCATAAGCTCCGTTGAACCACATTATTTTGCTGGTTATAGTGGTGGTAGGAAGATGTTTGCCCCTGGATTATGCATGTATGAAACTATTGAGAAGAATCATAGGTTTGCTTTAATGCCGGAAGCTGCTCTTGGTAAGCTTAAGGGTAATCCAGTCCATGAGGATCTTGAGGAGATTGCTAAGGCTGTGGTTGAGAGGGTCAGTATATTCTCATTGAATACTGCAATAAATGGTGAGGGGATGGTTTGGGCTGCTAAGGCTGGTGATCCATTTCAATCCTTCTACTCAATAGTTAGGGATGTTGAATCGTATTACTTGGTTAAGCTTCCAAGGGAGGCTGGAATTACAATTGCAGTTGCACCTAGAAGTATGGGTATAGATTTGTATCAAGCTCAGAAGGCTATTGAAGCTACTAAGCTTGTGACGAGGGTTGGTGGAGTAATAATACTCGTAGCCCCATGTTGGGATGGTATTGGTCCAAGAAACTTCTACGATCTACTTGTAAGTGGGGATAGGGGGGAGATTATTAGGAGGATATGGGAGGATTATAAGCTTGGATACCATAAAGCTGCAAAGCTCTTGGATGCAATTGAAAAGTTCAACATATATGCTGTGACAAATTTAAGTGGAGAAGTTTTAACTAGGATAGGGATTAAGCCATTTAATAGTTTGCAGAAGGCTTTGGATGAAGCGTTATCTAGTGTTGAGGGTGAAGTGGCTGTTCTACCTGAAGCCAGTATATGCGTCCCAAGGATTGCTGAATCTTAGGCATGTTTGTTTTGCGCTTCATTTAAATATTGTATCTAGCAATTGATTTTAATGTATGAGCTACTTGATTGTTAAATGTCCCCATTGTGGTGATGTTAGGGCTGTGCATTCCAATGTTAAGAGTTTCCAATGTTTTACTTGTGGTAGGAGGGTTAAATTGGCTCCCCATTTAATACTGTATAGGACTGGTGATAGGGATTCCCTCCCACTATTGGTTATGAAGTTTAAGGAGATATCCCTTAAAAAGAGGGGTTAAATGTCGTGTGATACTCATGGATTTAATTTCGAATATTAAGAGGGGGGTTATGGATGTCTTCAGTAGGATTGCATATGAATTTGATGTTACTAGGACTAAGCCTTGGAGTGAAGTTTACCTGCTGGCCAGATTTGGTGGTTTAATAGCTGATTTTGGTTGTGGTTCTGGTAGGCATGTTTCTGCTTTGGTGAATTGCGGTTGTGAAGTTTTGGCTGTGGATATATCCCCAATCATGGTTAAACTTTGTTTATCTAAGTTTAGGGGTGGTGATCGTTACAGGCTTGTTAATGGTGTAGTTTGTGATATAGGGTTTTTGCCATTTAAATCATGCTCCATAGATCATGCATTATGCATTGCCACCATACACCATATACCCACATTCAAAGCTAGATTGGATTCAGTTAACGAGATTTATAGGGTTTTGAAGAGGTTTGGTATTCTAATTCTAAGTGCATGGGCACTCTATCAGACTAGATTCATAAGGCTTATTCCAAGAATGCTTTTAGATAGGGTTTTTGGTAGAGTTTTGGAGTTTGGGGATGTTTATATTCCATGGAAGTCTAGGAATGCTGTTTATATGAGGTTTCATCACCTATTCTCTAGACGTGAATTTGTTAAGCTCTGCTCATCATCGAAATTCTCCATAGCATACATTTACGGTAAGAGTTTTAGGAAAACCCGCTTCTCGGAGAATCATGTGGCTGTATTATTTAAGCCTTAAACCTTTTATCCCACCAATACCTTTCATTTAATTGTTATGCTGGAAGTTTTGGCTGAGTATTTTAAGCGTTTGAAGAAGCCTATTAGGGGGATTTCCGGGGTTAGTGTTGTTGCCGTTATGGCTAAGCCATACCCATGTCCTCATGGTAAATGTATTTATTGTCCTGGGGGGCCTGATTATGGGACTCCTCAAAGCTATTATGGTAGGGAGCCTGCCCTCATGAGGGCTCAAGAATGCGGCTATGACCCATATGAGCAAGTTAGGGTTAGGCTTAATCAGTACTACTCCCTTGGGCATATTCCATCGAAGGTTGAACTCATAATTATGGGTGGAACTTTCCCAGCAATGCCTCTGGATTACCAAGAGTGGTTTGTAACCATGTGTTTGGAGGCTATGAATAGGTATCCCAATGGTAAGCCTAGTGGCTGGATTTATTTGAGGGATGCTCAAGCTAGGAATGAGCATTCCATGATTAGATGTGTTGGTATGACTTTTGAGACTAGGCCTGATTGGGGTAGGGAGGTTCATGCTGATAGAATGCTAAATTTGGGTGGAACTAGGGTGGAGTTGGGTGTTCAAACTGTTTTCGATGATATTCTGGTTAGGGTTCGTAGAGGTCACACTGTTAAGGATACCATTGAATCCACTAGAATTCTAAAGGATTGTGGTTTCAAAATTTGTTATCATATTATGCCAGGTCTCCCTGGTAGCGATTTGGATATGGATTTAAAGGTTTTTGAAACCATATTTAGTGATTCAAATTTCATGCCTGATATGTTGAAGATATATCCAACGGTGGTTGTTAAGGGTACTGGGCTTTATGATGATTGGGTTAAAGGCCTATATAAGCCGTTTACCACTGAAGATGCCATTGAATTGCTTACGAAGGTTTTGCCAAAGCTTCCTAGGTGGGTTAGGGTTATGCGTATTCAGAGGGATATACCATTGAATGTTGTTGAAGCTGGTGTTGATGTGGGTAATTTGAGGGAGGTTGTTCATAGGAGGTTGAGGGAGATGGGTTTGAAGTGTAATTGTATTAGGTGTAGGGAGGTTGGTCATAAGATGCTTAAGGAGGGGGTTTACCCAAACATTAATGATGTTAAGCTTCTTAGGGAGACTTATGAAGCTAGTGGTGGAGTTGAAGTCTTCCTATCCTTTGAGGATGTTGTTAGAGATGTTTTACTTGCCTTCCTTAGGCTTAGGTATCCATCTGAATTTGCCCATAGACGTGAAATAGATTCCAAAACCACCATTGTTAGGGAGCTTCACGTTTATGGACCTCAAGTTCCAGTGGGTTTCAAGCCAACCATTGAGTGGCAGCATAGGGGGCTTGGAAGCCTATTGATGGCTGAAGCTGAAAGGATATCCCTTGAAGAATTTGATGCCAAGAAGATTCTAGTTTTATCTGGTATTGGTGTTAGGGATTACTATAGGGGTTTGGGTTACCGTAAACTTAGGGATAGCCCATACATGTGTAAAGTTTTGAAATAAATTATCGAAACCGTTAATTCTTGAATTCACATATATCATATTCGATGGGTATGGAGTTTGATATACTCATAGTTGGTGGAAGGGTTTTTGATGGGACTGGTAATCCATGGTTTTATGGGGATATAGGTGTTCTTGGTGATAAGATAGCGTTTATTGGTAAGGCTAGGGGTGTGGATGCGAAGAGGGTTATTGATGCATCTGGATTGGCTTTGGCTCCAGGGTTCATTGATATGCATAGCCATTCCGATTTGGAATTGCTTGTTGATGGTAGAGCTATAAGTAAAATTCATCAGGGGGTTACATTGGAGGTTGTGGGTAATTGTGGTAGTTCTGCAGCTCCATTAAATGATCTACTGAAAGCCCATATGGAGAAGTTTGTTTTGCCAGAGTATGATTGGCAGATAAAGCTGGATTGGTCTACGATGGGTGAATACTTCAATAAACTTGAGAAGGGTGGGATTTCCTTGAATGTTGCTTCCCATGTTGGGCATTCAAATGTTAGGGCGTGTGTTTTGGGGTTTGATAATAGGGAGCCAACAAGTAGGGAGCTTGAGGATATGAAGAAGCTTGTTGCTGATGCCATGAAGGATGGAGCTGTGGGTTTAAGTACAGGTTTAATATATCCCCCAAGCTGTTATGCGAAGACTGAAGAGATAATTGAGTTGGCTAAGGTTGTGGCTGATTATGGTGGGATATATGCAAGTCACATTAGGGGTGAAGGTGAAACTTTACTTGAAGCTGTTAGGGAAGCTATACGTATTGGACGTGAAGCAAAAGTTCCAGTGGAGATAAGTCACTTCAAAGCTAGTGGAAAGCTGAATTGGGGTAAAGTTAAAGATGCTGCAAAAATTATTGAGGAAGCTAGGGAGATGGGCGTGGATGTAACTGCAGATCAATACCCATACATAGCTGCAAGTACAAGTCTCTCAGCACTACTGCCTGAATGGGCTCATGAAGGTGGAGCTGAAAAGCTACTTGAAAGATTAAAGAATCCAGAATCTCTAAATAAGATTAAAAGTCACTTGGAAATGTATAAGCGGAGGGATCCAGAATACTGGAATAGGATAATGATATCATACTTGGAGAAGAATAAACAGTTCCTTGGAAAGACTATTAGTGAAATATCTTCCATGCTGAATCTATCCCCTGAAGATACCGTGATAAAATTGTTGCTTGATGAGGAGACTAGGGTTTCACATATAAGTTTTGGTATGTGTGAAGAGGATGTTGAGTATGTAATGAGATTGCCTTGGGTTATGGTGGGATCTGATGGTAGTGCTGTGGCTCCTGAGGGGGTTTTGGGGAAGGGTAAACCCCACCCAAGATATTATGGGACATTCCCAAGAGTTCTCGGAGTTTATTCCCGTGAGAGGAAGGTGATAAGTTTGGAGCAAGCTATAAGGAAGATGACATATCTCCCAGCTTGGAGACTTGGATTGAGAGATCGTGGGATAATACGTGAAGGGGCTTACGCAGATATCGTCGTCTTCGATCCTAAGACTGTGATAGACAATGCCACCTTCATAGATCCACATAGACTTCCAAGTGGAATACTACACGTAATAGTTAATGGTGTAGTAACAATATATAATGGTGTACATACTGGTGCAAAGGCTGGTAGAGTTCTGAGGAGGCGTAGTTTTGAGGGGTTAAAAACTTTATAATGTGCACATAAATTGCTTATCTAACTCCCTATTTCCACAAAAATTATTTTAATTTTTATGTTATGTCTATTATTTTCTCACGGTATTGCCCTTTAGTTTTGAAAGTTCCCTATTGAATAATGAGATTAATGCATTTATTTCGCTTCCCAAGGCTATCATTTTGAATCCCATATCCCTATATTTTTCAGCATATTCTATTGAGCTGTATATTCCTATTGGTTTACCCCTTTCAATGCATATCTTTAGAATTCCATTAATTACTTCTTGAACTTCTCTGTGTTGTGGGTTTCCTATATGTCCAAGTGATGTTGCTAGATCGTATGGGCCTATGAATAGTGCATCTACACCATCAACCATAATTATCTCATTAATGTTTTCATAAGCTTCCCTAGTCTCTATTTGCGCAATTAGCATTAAGTCTCTCTCCACATTCTCCAAATACTCCTTAAGCTTCAATCCATATTTTGCAGCTCTTCTTGGGCCATACCCCCTAATCCCCCTTGGAGGATATCTTATTGCCCTTACAGCTTCCTCAGCTTGTCTCCTATTATTTATCCATGGAACCATAATCCCCATGGCACCCACATCTAAAACCTGCTTTATCTGTACGAAATCATTCCATGGAACTCTAACTATAGGTGTCACCTTATCCTCATCTATCACTTGAATAATTCTATGGACATCGCCAATGGTTAGTGGTGCATGCTCCATATCTATGAGCATCCAATCGAAATCAAGCATAGACAACGCTTCCGCTATATCTGTGGAGTTTGTAGTTATCCAAATACCGTAAGTAGTCTCCCCCCTCATCAACTTCTCCTTCAACCTATTAACCATAATACCCATCAAACTACTATGACTAGTTCTATTGAAAAACCTATTCATTGACTTGGTTACATTTGAATTTAATATATACCTTTTACCTTATCATAATATTTTATGGTGGTTTCTATGCCTATTGTGCATGTCTTTGTGTGGGAAGGGTTTTCTGATGATGCTAAGAGGAGGACTATTCATGGGATAACCAATGTATTCACTGAGCTTGGTATTCCAAGGGAGGCTGTGGAGGTTTTGATACATGAATTGCCCATGAAGAATTGGGGGATTGGTGGCTGTCAAGCTAGTGAAAAGTTTAAGGGTGTAAAGATACCATAAATACCCATCTTTTTTAATTCAATTTCCTAAATTGTAAGGTTTAAAGGGTAGTCTTTCAAGTTTCTAATTTTGCTGAATCTTTTAATATCAGTCTTTCCAATTTAGATTTGTGTATGCTGATTTGGTTCTTTTGAATGCTAAGATAGTTAATGTTTTTAGTGGTGAAATTGTTGATGGTTCTATTGCTGTTAAGTTTGGAAGGATATGGAGAGTTGGTTCAGTTGATGATGTGATTGGTGATTCAACACGAATTATAGATGTTGGGGGGAGGTATGTTTGTCCAGGGTTTATTGATGCTCATCTTCATGTTGAGAGTAGTATGTTGACTATTAGGGGGCTTGCTAAAGCAGTAGTGCCTCATGGGACAACATCGATAGTTATTGATCCACATGAGATTGCCAATGTTCTTGGTGTTGATGGTGTGAAGATGTTTATTGATGAGAGTGAAGGTATACCGTTGGATGTTTATGTTACAATTCCAAGTTGTGTTCCAGCAACTGCAGATTTCGAGACTTCCGGTGCCACTATTGGTTTAGATGATGTTAGGGGATTGTTGGGTTTTAGGAGGGTTGTGGGTTTGGGTGAAGTTATGGATTTCTTGGGGGTTGTTAATCGTAATCCCACATTGATGGGGAAGATTTCCATGGTTAGGGAGCGTGGTTTGAGGGTTGATGGTCATGCACCATCATTGAGTGGTAAACTCCTACAAGAATATGTTTCCGCTGGAGTATATTCTGATCATGAATGTGTAGATGGTTTTGAAGCTTTGGAGAAGCTTAGATGTGGTATGTGGATTATGGTTAGGGAAGGCTCACTATCGAAAGATTTGAATAGAGTTTTGGGTTACCTTGTTAGGGTTGGTGTGGATTTATCTAGAGTTATGCTTGTAACTGACGATTTAAACCCTATGGATGCATTTAAATCCCATATGAATAAACTTGTTAGGATGGCTATTGAATGTGGATGCAACCCTATAGATGCCATTAGGATGGTTACATTGAATCCAGCATTATACTACCGTTTAGATGATGAAATTGGAGCCGTGGCTCCTGGTTTAAAAGCTAATCTTGTAGTTCTTGATGATCTTAAAACCATAAATGTTTATATGACCATTTTTAATGGTGTTGTGGTTGCGAAGGATGGTAATCTCACGGTGGATATTGGGAAATGGGATTATCCTCCTAGAGTGTATAGAACTATGAATTTGAAGAAGCTCCCCTCCACAGATGATTTTGCCATTAAGGTTGGTAATGAGTGTGGTAGAGCAATTGTTAATGTGATTGGAGTTGAGGAAGCCACATTATACACTAAACACTTAACTGCTGAATTGAATGTGGAGGGCGGTAAAGTTATTCCAAGTGTGGATGATGATATTATACAGGTTGCGGTTGTGGAGCGTCATAAAGCTACTGGGAATATTGGTTTAGGTTTTGTTAAGGGGTTTGGGTTGAAGTTTGGAGCTATAGCTTCAAGCATTTCACATGATAGTCACAATATAGTGGTTGTAGGCGTGAATTGGAGTGATATGGCTTACGCTGTTAAATGCATCGTTGAGAATGGTGGGGGAATTGTGGCTGTTAAGGGTGGCTCAATACTTGAAATCCTACCACTACCAATAGCTGGTTTAATGAGCAATTTAGATGTTGGGGAAGTTTCAGCTAAACTCGAAAGGTTATATGAGGCTTCAAAGATCCTTGGATGTAGACTTAAAGAGCCTTTCATGACATTATCATTCATAGCATTGTCTGTAATTCCAGAAATAAGGTTAACTGATAGAGGGCTTATTTTACATGATCCATTGGATAAGAGTATTCGATTTATAGATCCAGTAAGGAAATTTATAAAAACTTGAAAAGCATAGTTAATTGTGATGTTTTATGGATGCCCATGAAGCATATAACAGGTTGTTCTCATTATTGGAGGAGCATCATAAATTCTTTTCTACAAGCATACCCTTAATAGCAAGTGAGAATATCACCAGTTATGCTGTTAGGGAAGCTTTGATATCTGATTTTGGTCATAGGTATGCTGAGGGTTGGCCTGGTGAGAGGGTTTATGCTGGTTGCAGATACATTGATCAAGTGGAATTATTAACCCTAGAATTGATGAAAGATTTATTCAATGCTGAGTTTGCTGATGTTAGACCAATATCTGGTGTAACGGCCAATCTAGCCGTCTATTCGGCTTTCACAGAGCCTGGGGATACCATGATCTGCTTATCCATACCAAATGGAGGTCACATTAGTTATGGTAAGAAGGAGCTTAGTGGAACTGCTGGGCTTGTTCATGGTTTGAAGGTTGAGTATTTCCCATTTGATGATGAGGAGATGAATATTGATGTTGATAAGACTAAGAGGAAGATTGAGAGGTTGGTTAAGGAGGGTGTTAAACTTAAATTGGCAATGTTTGGTGCAAGTGTATTCCTATTCCCACATCCAGTGAAGGAGTTAAGTGATTTCATGAAGTCCATGGGCATGATAGTGGCTTATGATGCTGCACATGTGGCTGGACTCATAGCTGGGAAATGCTTCCAAGATCCATTGAGGGAGGGTGCAGATGTAGTTACGATGAGTACACATAAAACCCTCCCAGGACCTCAGAGGGGTGCAATACTCTCATGGAATAAGTATGCTGATGCCATAAAGAAGGCAGTTTTCCCAGGAGTTACATCCAATCATCATCTACATACATTGGCTGGGTTATGTGTAGCTTTATGTGAAATGAAGGCCTTCGGTAGAGAGTATGCAAATCAGATAATAAGGAATGCTAAAGCACTTGCACAAGCATTATGGAATGAAGGGTTCAAGGTTGTGGCTGAGAAGAAGGGGTTCACGGAATCCCACACAATACTAATAGATGTTTCAGATCATGGTGGCGGGTTACATGCTGAGAAAGCGTTGGAGGATGCACATATAATAGTCAATAGAAATCTACTTCCATGGGATCTCAAAATGGGGAGGCATTTCACTAATCCTGGTGGCATACGTATAGGTACGAGTGAGGTAACTAGGCTAGGTATGAAGGAGGATGATATGAGCGAAATAGCATCATTCATGAAGAGGGTTATCATAAACCGTGAAGATCCAAAAGTTGTAGCTAAGGATGTCGCTGAATTTAGGAAGAGATTTAATGAGATAAAGTATTGCTTCGAGAGTGCAAAGGAAGCTTACGCCTATATACGCATAAAGTAACATTAGTACAGTAAGAACTCATCATAACCCTCCAATCAAATCATATAACAACCCTTAATTTTAAATGGAAAAAAGTGAGTTTAGAGTTTAGGTGGTTAAAGCCATTTTTAGCATTGTTGGATTTATTTCTCCAGCACTAAATATGTTTCCAGTTTTCACATTGTTTACTGTTATCGTTGCTGGTGAGAATTCCCCTAAATCTATATTGTAGAAGCTGTAGTTTGCCTCCTTAAATATTTCCATGAATGTTTTGTAGTATTTGTTGGAGCTTGATGATGGAACTCTGCTAATAATGTTCTTTAAATATTCTTCGTCATCGCAATTGACAATGTAGAATGTGGATCCAGCATATCTTATAACATCGTTAACTATTCCCATGGCTTTAATCATGTTTGGATGTACTGGGGCTATTGGTGAACATCCAGATCCGAATATTATGTTCTTCGGATCGAATCCAAGTAATGTGAGTTTATGTATTCCAACTTCCACTATCCTTCCAGCTATCTGGACTGAGCCTGCTATACTCGTTGTTGGTGTTATGATGGCATAAACGTTTTCCGCTTTAACTTTACACTTTTCAGCTATATCCATTAAAACGGCATCTGGCGGTAGTTTTGGAGCTTCAATCACAATTACCGCTACATCTGCAGTTTCACCATACCCTATCTTCTCATATATCTGTTTTGGGTTTAGAATTTGATATCCAATTTTCTCATAGAAATCCTTCTTTAAAGCTACAGCCTTCGGTAGTGGTCTTTCAAGGGCTAATGCCCTTGCAGGTCCAGACCCCAATCCATAATATCCTTCTATGCATATCTCCCAATCTGCAAGTTGAGATCCCATTGTGGTTATTGAAGGGTAGTCTGTGGATACATGTATGGCTGGCAATGTTAACTGTCCATAATTCATGCTTGTTATTGATATGTTGGCTAAATCTGCTAAGCAAATTCTAGTCACATATAATCCAGCCATTAAACTACCCTTAACTTCAACTCCAGCATCTATTATTGTAGCTTTGCATGGAGCTCTATGCACCTTTACATTCAGTTCATCAGCCTTCTCAACCATTTCCATTACTATCTTTAAAGCTCTTTCATTCATATTCAATGTAATATCCATCCCCTCGATTTAAACGCTTTAAATAGTGGTAACCCAATTAATGTTGCTATAAATGCTTGTATCAGTCTTATCGCTGGATATGCAAATGGGCTTAATAAGAATAGTGTCCGCGTAGTTTTTAAGCTCAACCCATATATGCCATTATACACCTGTGGTGTAGCGAATAATGTTGTTCCAAGAGATGAATCAGTTTGATTCCCAATAAATGAAGCTATGAATAGGTATATGAACAGCTTTTTCGAATTAACACTTCCAGAACCTTCGAATTTAAAGATACCCTTCGAATATGCTCTCGCCAATGGGATTATCAATAGTAAAGCTATTATTTTATCGAAGGTGGCAGCTACACCAACATACCAATAATCAGTTAATGGTTGAACTACTGGCGTTAACCAGAATCCAATTATTATTGCGGCAAGTATTGCAAATGCTATTTTAAACTTGTTTCTAAACATTAATCCCACAATTAATGCATTTGATGCTGGGCATAGTATGAATGGTAAGCCGAAGGGGTTTGCTCCACTATAGAAGAATGCTATTAATGTACCTACAAAAGCTGCTAAAGCCCCCACAAATGGCCCTAATATGAGTCCAAATACAGATGCTATTGCTGCTTCCAATTGTATCTTTACCTGTGGTAATCCGATAACTGGGATTCCTGGAAGTCTTGATAGAATGAAGTATAGTGCTGCGAAGGATGCTGCGAGGGCTATATCTCTACTCTTCATCTAGTTTCCACCTTTACACTGCTATTCCCTATTTTACACTGAATATATAAAGGTTTCCCATGGAAGATGAGAAATAAAAGTATGTGTATTAAGAGGTTATTGGTGATTTCGTGGAGTATTGGCCTTACATAATTCCACTACCATACAAATCAGTTTTACAGTATCGTACACTCACTTCCATATTCAGTTCTGAAGTTGCTTTAGACATACTTAGAAATATAAATTTGGATGGGAAAACTTATCAAAGGGATTTAATTAGAAAGCTCTCCCAACACTCAAACAAGTCTATCATCAAGTATTTGAAAACATTTGTTGAATTAGAGATATTGGAGGAAGATGTGGAGAAGGTTTTGGTTGATGGTAAATCCATGTGGGTTAAATGGTATAAACCAACGTTTCTGGGGAGATGGTTCATATTGCTGGTTAAACCGAGGGAAATGCTTTCACCAATGGATATAAAGAATGCCCTTGAAGATCTACTAAAATTGTATGCCAAAAGTATAGTTAAATTATGTTCAACATTCAATTTAGATGTGGAGTACTTCAGAAGGGTTTTCAATGAAGCTTTAGAGAAATGATTCTTGCGAATCTAGAAAAATGTGATCTCCCCTAATTAATCTCTTTTATGTATGAGGATGTATTCCTTCGCTTTCTTCCCAATCTCCATAGCCTCATCTATGGATAAGTGGACTTCTGGAATTCCACTTGAACTTGTGGCTTCAATTACCGCTAGGTCTGCCCCCTCAGCGAATTCCACCAATCTTTTGCAGTATCCCGTATCGCCACTTATAACTATCCTTTGATTTCCATACCTTATTGAGTATCCCACTGCTGGTATTGGCTCTAAGATTCCAGCATGCCTAATAGACCCCCTATGTATTACTTGAAATGCTTGGATGCTCATGCTCCCAACATTTACCTCTTCTCCATCCATGACTTCTCTTAAAATCACCTTATATGGCATTGTCTTCCCATATATCCCTAGAAAATCATGGACAACAGTTCTTACTTCACTGCAACCCTTTGGTGAAATTATGGTTAAATCCTTCCCCCTCCCGAGCATTCTGAGGAATCCAAGTATACTCCATAATCCACCCATGTGATCGTAATGTCCATGTGTTATGGCTATAGCCTCCAACCTATTGAAGTCGTATTTGTTTTCAAGTAAATCTCTTAAGACACCATCACCAACATCTACTAATAGGTCGCATTCATTTGTGGATACCAGTATCTGAGTGGCTACTCCAGCTTTAGAGTATAAAACTTTCAAACTCCAGTTTTCACCTTGCCACGAATTCTTCAAATGTAAACACCCGGGTTACATTTGTTCTTCATTTACTTATATTTGGTTTGTTTAATCTCAGCATTTTCAATCCTGTTTGGGATGGTTTTAGGTGCATGGGTTTGCCTTCTGGATTTATGTAAAATATGGGGGTTTAAATGTCTCCATTATTTATGTTCAATTTTACTCAATTGTTTTATTATATCCATATATTCTTGGTTTATTTTTGAGTATCTTTTCATAAGTACTTCCCTTGCCGCTTTCCAGTTTATGGCAACTTCATTTAGTCTCCTCCTAACCATTTTGTTAACATACTCTTTCATTTTATCTTCACGTTTAACTTTTCCATCAATCCAGCTTACGGATATAAGTCCCTCATTTTTCAAGTGTCTTAATGCTCTGTATACTTGTTTTGGATCTACCTGTTCTCCTAATTCATCCTCTAATTCCTCTATGAGTGTGTTTATTGGTATTTCCCTTTCTTCATGTAGGCATATTGTTGCTATTAAGTTTTGAGTTATCTTCTGGATGTTCTCGTAGTAAATTTTTGCTATTCTTCTACGGTATTGGAATTGTTCTAAGTATTTATCATACCTCTTATAGAATACCCTCTTTATTGCTTCTGCTAGGGATATATAGGTTAACAGTATTAGTGCCAATGCCATGTAGAATTGTGGTGGTGGTTGTACGAATTTGAAGTATCCACCTATGGGTGTTAATGGCAATATTAGTGCTGATGCAACTATTGCTAAATTGTTTATTAGTAGGTATCTGCTTGGAATACTCTTCCAGAATGGTCTCTTGGTTCTTATGGAGAATATTACTAGCGTTTGTGATGTTAGTGATTCCATGAACCATGCTGTTTGGAATAGTGCTTCTGAAGCTTTGAATATGAATAGCATTGTGAAGAATGTTATGAAGTCGAATAGTGAACTTACTGGCCCTAGGTATAGCATGAAGGCTCTAATGAATTTCATGTTCCACCTTTTAGGTTTCTCTATGTATTCTGGATCAACATTATCTGTTGGTAAAGCTGTTTGGGATATATCGTAGAGTAGGTTGTTGAGCAGTATCTGTATTGGTAGCATTGGTAAGAATGGTAGGAATATTGATCCTATGGCTACGCTGAGCATATTTCCAAAGTTTGAGCTTATCCCCATCATAATGTATTTCATGGTGTTCCCAAAGGTCTTCCTACCTTCCATTACACCTCTATACAGTACTGTTAAATCGTTCTTCAGTAGTATTATGTCTGCAGCTTCCTTTGCAACGTCCACAGCATTATCCACCGATATCCCTACATCTGCAGCCTTTATTGGTGGTGCATCATTTATTCCATCCCCGAGGAATCCAACCACATGCCCATTATCCCTTAAGGCTTTAATTATCCTCTCCTTTTGCACTGGTGTTAACCTACAGAATAGATTTGCTTCTTCAACTATTCTCGATAATGCTTCATCACTCATTTGAGCTATCTCTCTACCTGTAACAACCCCCTTAATTTCAAGACCCAGATATCTACATACATTTTTCGTTACAAGTTCATTGTCTCCCGTTAGTATTTTTATTTCTATACCAGCTTCCCTCAATAGCTTTATTGATTCCCTTGCAGTTTCCTTTGGTGGGTCTATGAATGCTATGAATCCTAGGAATATCATTTCCCTTTCATCTTCAGCTGAATACGCTTTCTTCTCATAATCAATTTGCTTGTAAGCTACTCCTAATACTCTAAACCCCCTTTCACTTAGTTCAAGGTATTTCTGCTCAATTCTCCCTCTAACTTCATCAGTCATTTCCATAATTGAATTCTTGTTTTCGTATTTTGTGCATATTTTCATGATCTCTTCTGGTGCGCCTTTGGTTATCATTAATGTTCTCCCATTGTTTTCCACTATTATGGATAGGCGTTTACGGATGGAATCGAAGGGTATTTCATCTATTTTCCTATACCCCTTAGCATCTATCTCCCTATAGCTTAGTATTGCATTGTCCAGTGGGCTTTTCAACCCAGTTTGGTAGTAGCTGTTTAGGTATGAGTAGAGTAATACTTTCTCATCATCTTCCCCATCTATGTTTATGTAGAGTATGAGTTTAACCTTATTTTCTGTGAGGGTTCCAGTTTTATCTGTGCATAGTATATCCATGCTTCCAAAGTCTTGTATTGAAACTAGTTTCTTCACGATTACCCCATGCTTGGACATTAGTATTGCTCCCTTGGAGAGGTTTATGCTTATTATCATTGGAAGTAATTCTGGTGTTAAGCCCACTGCCAGTGAAACTGCGAATAATAGTGATTCTACTACGTCACGTTTGTAGAATGCATTTATGAAGAATACAAATATTGTGAGTAGGAATGTCAATTCCATTATCATATAGCCGAAGTATCTTACTCCCCTCTCAAACTCCACCTCCCTCCCCCTTAATGTAAGTCCCCTTGCTATTTTCCCATACTCTGTACTGGTTCCAGTTCTAACCACTACAGCTGTTGCACTCCCACTAACTATTGATGTTCCCATGAATAGGTAATTGCTCCAATCAATTATGTCTGGGCTGTATGTTTTTAATGGCTCCCCATTCTTCTCCACGGGATAAGATTCTCCAGTTAATGCTGATTGATCTACGAATAGATCCTTTGCACTTATTATCCTAGCATCTGCTGGAACTATGTCTCCAGCTGAAAGTAGGATTATGTCTCCTGGAACTAGCTCTGACGTTTTCACTTCGCTTTTCACTCCATTTCTAATGACGGTGGCTGTTATTGCAACTCTTTCCCTAAGTTTCTCAACAGCCTTTTCAGCTTTATGTTCCTGATAGAAGTCTAGGGTTGTGCTCATGAGTATTATGGAGGTTATTATAATTGCACTGCTCATCTCTCCAGTCAATCCAGATATTAACGTTGCAAATAGCAATATTATTACTAGTGGATTTTTGAAGTGTGATAGAAATTCTATTATAATTCTCCTCTTCTTCCTCACTTCCAATTCATTATACCCATAAATGTTTAAACGTCTATCAACTTCACTGGGGCTGAGACCATTCATGGAGGTTCCTAGACGTTGAAGGACTTCGTCTGCAGGTAGGAGTAGTATTTCATCAATGCTTATGGAGGGTGCGCTAAGCCCCTCCTCATTTCCACCATTATTTCTGTAATTCCCTGGCATGTTATCATCTTCCTTACAACTCTCTCCTAAACAACAAATATTCATAATATTTTATATTTTTTATATATTTATTGTGAGTAGCGCTATTTGTGCTGGTATTATGCCCATGAGTATTAGTGGAATTATGTAGTTGGCTACTTCTATTCTCTTAATTATGCTATTCATAACGTCTTCTCCAACCATCTTCACCCTCACATTTACCGTTCCACTCATCAACTTCATTTTCTTAGAATTCCCCCTTGCTTCCCTTATAACACTTTTAACAGTCTCTATTATTTCATCGTAATCCTTTCTATTGAAATTTATTCCAACTGGATTTGCTGCTTCTCTAGGTCCAACGGTTTCATGCGTATCTGTTGTGGCTATTATTGGGTGGTATCCCTCACTCCTTACGATTTCGCTTATCGCATCCCTTAGCTCTGGTATCATATTGTTGGAGTCGAAGGATATGTATGCTGCTCCCCCTATCGTCACAGCTCTTATCCCCCCACTTCCAATGCTACCCCTCTTTATGCTTCTACTTGAGTATCCCACGTATACCTCTTCTTCCCCTTCGCTTTGTATGGCTTCTTCAACTGCTTTTAGTAATGCCTCTACTAGTTTATCCTCCTCCTTTGAGAATGGCTTCACCTTGACGGCTTGTTTTCCAGGGGTCAGTGAGTCATGTCTATCAATCACTATTGCTTTCACATTCATACCCTTTGCATTTAATATTTCATTTAATCTCTTCTCAGTGGTGTTTGGTATATCTTCGAAGCTTTCAAACTCCCTCCCACTCACCGTTGTCAATACTATTTTTCCAAATTTCTGTGCTGTTATTTCATATTCACCATCATTTCTCACCACAAGCTTTCCACACTTGCATTCTTCAACTCCACTTATGCATCTCTCCACTCCAGCTATAACCTTCTCTACTTCTTCTTGTGATGGTATGTCTTCGGAGTGTGTGCTTGCTGCTCTTAGGAATACTGGTTTAAACCCCCTTTCTTCAAGTATCTTCATTATTTTTGCTGGTGCATTGGAGCTTCCAGCTATTAGGGGTCCTGGATGGAAGTTTGCTGTTATCAGAGTTATATTCTCGGCCTTTATTGTTGATATTTGAACTTCCCCTTCCGGTGATAGTTTCTCAAGAACCTCCTCCAGAGGTTTTGGGTTTCCATCTATTAGTAGGTGTGTTGCAGGTTTTATTATGTCTTCACCTATGAACATGATTCTCTTAATAACCTCCCTCGTTAGTAATATTGATATTATGGCTGTTGATACTGCCGTTAACGTTGTTAATCCCCCATGGATCGATGGTATTATTGGCGATGCCATGAACACATATTTAGCAATCTTGTTATCCATTATCATGGCTACAAGTCCCGCTAGGTACATGGATGTGTATAATAGGGCATATGCATATCTTTCAAGCCCTATGGGCATCAATATCACTTGAGCTATGAGTTGTGGTGCAATTATTATAATTGATGCCCAAAGTGATCTCCTCACATTCATGAAGCTACTCGATTTATTAGCTGACAAAGTCATCAATGCTATTGACGCTGTGAATAATGCTGGCTTGATGAAGTCTTTTGCATATATTAAGTTTACCCCCCACATCAATGTGAGCATCACAGTAACTATTGCTATAGCAGTCTTCATGGATCCCAGTGAAAAAACCAGCTTAGCCCTCTCCTCAATAGTTTCATGTTTAATGTTCAATCCCCTTGCCCCCTAACTCAACATTTAAGAGCCATACCCCTCAGCTAAAATTATAATTAACTGTGTACATACCCCTAATATACTTCTATCCACATCACATATACCTTTCCCTAATAATTTAACTCAAATAATGATAAATTTTAATTACATGATGATTGGATAATATTCTTCATGCAAATTTTACATGTGAGAAACGTTGAGTTGCGTCGGCTTAGAAGGCGCTTCCTCTATCTTAGACTTCTTCAAAGAATCCTTCTCCTAATTGCATTGATACTATTGTTAATGAATCTTTTCATTCATAGTTGGGAGGTAAGAGTGTTCTCAATGGTTATACTTATTGTTTGGGCTATTACCTCAATAATCATTTTATACTATATGATTCGGGTGAGGAGGATTAGGCGTTCATATGCTACCAATCACATTTCATGAAAACTTTTAAAAGGTTTCTAAACATTAATATCTAGGTTGGTGTGTTTGGTTGGAATTGTAAATGAGCGTCGAGTTAAGCCGAAGGTTGACCCTGCCCTCGTCAGTAAAGTTAGAGCTATAGAGGATAAGTGGATGGATAGATGGATTAATAATGGAATTTTTAAAGCTGAGCCAGACCCATCAAAACCAAAGTTCTTTGTAACTTTCCCATATCCATACATCAATGGCCTTATACATCTCGGTGGAGCCTTCACCATACTTAGAGTTGACATTACTGCTAGGTATAAGAG
>Ga0272445_1000282_pt1 | contig 49754 bp, 57 predicted proteins | sample YNPCB0031_FD_194404 | JGI IMG/M metagenome (GOLD analysis project Ga0272445, IMG submission 194404) | Hot spring sediment microbial communities from Yellowstone National Park, WY, United States - YNP-CB-003-1 | ecosystem: Environmental > Aquatic > Thermal springs > Hot (42-90C) > Sediment... | reverse complement strand
TGTGCAATATTTTTCAGCAATTTTTTATTGATGCTGATAAGAAATTGAATTTATTTAATATAGTTCGCAGTCAAGATGTTATTTTGGGATTGCCTATTGATATATGTCATTTTACTTTGTTATATAATGTAATTTTAAACACTTTGAAAGCAGAAATCGATTCAGAAATCTCTCCAGGAGCATATTATCATATTATTTTAAATCCGCATTATTATTTAGAAGATGAGCATGTTGCAAATATTTTATTAAAATACGGTTTTGCGTTTATAGAGATAAAACATCCTGTAATGCAAATGACTCTTTCAGAAGCTACTAAATATGCAAATGCTGTAATTGAGGGAGCTATTACAGACAAATATCTCTCTACTCCTTATGCAGATTGGAATAAATTCTCAGATGAGTATTTTAAAAAAGTGTATAAAATATTTTATGAAAATTCTAATTGGAGGAATGCAAAAAAATGAGTAAACGTATAGGTTTTTATCTTTATGGTAGATTATCTGACAAAATTACTCCAGAGATGAAAAATACTCCTGAAGGACATAGTTGGGTATTTGGTCCACTATTTGATATTTTTCTCAAACAGGGATGGGAAGTGTATTATTTTTATCCTATGGAAACTACAGAGGTGCAGAATTATAAACTTTCTGCTTTTGCTGCTTTTGAATGCGATAAAAGATGGAAAGTGTATAACGCTATAGAGAAAATTTCAGATCCTTTAAAAGATCCTCTTCCTCCACTTGATGTATTAATAATGTATTATCGTTGGGACAGAGGAGAGTTTTATAAGCAAATTTATGGAGATATAGATTTACGTATTCAAGAGAAGTTAATTTCACACTATTCTAAATCTTCAAATACTGCTATATTTTTTTTAAATCCTGACTGTAAAATTCCTACAAATTTTTCAGATTCTCGTATTACAGGAGTGTTAAATCCATCTATTTTGCCAGATGAATTCTTTCAAAGCATTAACTTTAAATTTTATTCATACTATCCCCCGTATGCTTTATGGCCTGATTCTGAAATTTTGCCTTCTACAGAAAAAAATCCATTAAAAGATATTGTGTATGTAGGAAATAGATATGAGCGAGATGCTGAATTTGAAAAATGGTATGTAAATTATTCTAAATTAAATCCTTATAAAGTGCATGTGTATGGAAATTGGTTTAGAACATTTGAAGAAATTTTTACTATTAAAAAATGGTGGTTTGTCTGTTATCACGCAAGAATTGGTTTTCAGGAATTTTATGATGCTTACAAAGATGCAGTCAGTTGTGTTTTAATTACAAAACCTGAGTATTATCGTTGGGGTTTTATTACTCAACGTCCATTTGAATCTGTATATTTTGGAACTTTGCCTTTACTTCCTATTCAAGAGCCTTTTCCTTCTTATGAGAGTTTAATTCCTAAAAAATATCATTTACATGATTTTTCAGATTTACTTGATAAAATTTATGAACTTAAAAAACTTTCTTTAGAGGAGTATGATTTTCAACGCAAAAAATTATGGGATTATTTCAAATCTTTATGCAGTCCTATAAAATTTTATAACAAAATTCAGCAGTTAACAGAGAATAATAATTCTTTAATAGAGGATAACAAAAATGTTGATTGATATTTCTAAAACATTTAAAAGTTTATATTTTTACTTCACTTCAACTAAACTTATAAAGCCTCTCATAGTGTATCTAAATGTAGACGATACTGAAGCTGCTTTGACAATAGATATGTTTTTTATTGGGAAAGATATGCTGACAAATAAATTAATATCTATGCAGATTAAACCTGATGATACTCCAGAGATTTTTCAAGGCAATCAAATTAAGAAAATTTTAACAGAGCTTAAAAATCAAGAAAAGGTAGGTATGAAATGAAAATTAAGGGAATTATTTCTTGGACAATAGGAAGACAAGGAGGAATTGGATACCCCCCTTTAATTATAAAAGTTGGAAGAAAATGGTTTTGGGTGGAAGAATCAGAATTGCACGGTGGTAGCATTTGCCAAAAGTGTTCAAAAAAATATGCACAAAAAATGCAATGTATTGCAGAAGTTGTTCCTCGTTTAAGGAAAGAAAAACCAAAAATAGGGAAGTGGTCTTACATCACATGGGATGAGTTTGAAAGTTTAGTTAAAAAGCAATTCAATCAAGAATTAAAATCTTTGGGATTGAACTTAAATAATGAAGAACCAGAAAAAGAAAGGAGGTGAGAAAAAATGATGGAATTTCTAACACTTATTTGCTTGATAATTTTTATTGTGTTGATGCTTATAGATGATTTGTTGTTTGTAAAAAAACTTGAAAAAGCGCTAAAAACTCTTGAAGAAAAAATTTATGCAATGCTATTAAATGAACGAGAAAAGTTTATACAAGTTTATCAAAATCTTCAGCAGAGTTTAAAAGAATTAGAAGATGAGATAATAACTATTATTAAATACTCACAAAAAGAGAAATATGATTTGAAAAAATCTGTTAAATCTAAAATCAGAAATGAAAAATAAAATTCTAATTATTGGATATGTTTTATTAAGTGTATTTGTAATCGTATATTTACTTTGGTTACATTTTTCTATTTCTAAATCTGAAAAAATATATTGCTCTGATGATTTTACTCCTGCTTGGGTTGAATTACCCCCGCCTAAAGAAATTGTCAAAATTAAAATACAAAAATATCCTGTGTATATTACTCAAGTAGTTATTGTGCCCAAAGAGCAGATTGTAGAAAAAATTCAACTCCCAGAATGGTTGAAAAATGCCACAGATGTTGTTATTCTGAGTGTGGGAGAAGTCCCTCCGTATAAAGGCAAGACACAGGTATATTCTCTATTAAACACCAAAACAGGAAAAGGGCAATTATATATGAAAAGATTACCTTATCGAGAGCCTTTTATAGAGTTCAAAAAGGATTTACAACTCTTTGCAGGCTGGGATTTTGTTAATTCTTCAATGCTGGGAGAGTTAAATATTACTTTTTTACGAATATCAAAAATAAACTTCTCTCTATTTGGAATGGCTCAAAAAAATAAATTATCTGGTGGCTTGGGAGTATGGATAAGATTTTAAGAAGGGGGTAAAAAGTAAAAATGATTTTATACATAGGAGATAACCCTCAAATACAAACAGGAATGGGAATTGTGTCCCGGTATATTTTAAATGCTTTATCTCAATCTTATCCTGATGAGCAGATAATTGCTTTAGTTAGATATCCTTCAGTGAATGCTAAAATATATACATTACCCAAAAATGTGTCTTTGATTATACTTCCACAGGCAAAATTTTCTATTTCTGAGAGTGCTGAATTTATTTTAAATTACATTCAAGGGAATTTATACAGTATTAAATTCATTCTTTGTCAGGGAGATGTTTTTTATTTTGAATTCTTTCATTTTCTTCGTAGAGCAGGTATAGATGTGCCTATTGTGGGGTATTTGAATATAGACGCTGCAGATATCCCTGTAAAATCTTTAGAAACTTTAAGTTGTTTTGATGCTATAATATTTCCTACAGAATTTACTAAAAAAGAGTATGAAAAAATTTGTAGAAAATACGCATTTCCTATAAACAAAAATATATACATAATTCCTCATGGGTTATCTGATAATTTCATTCCTCCCAGAATTTCAGATAAAAAATACTCTGTGCTTACTTTTCTTACGGTTGCAAATAACATTTTGCGTAAAAATTGGAAATTGCTTTTTAAAGCCTTAAGCGAATTAAAAGAAAAATCTCAGTATCCTTTCCAATGGATTATAGTATCAAAAATTCGCGGAGATTCAGATTTATTAAAAGAAGCAATTTATTATAGATTATTAGAGAATATTATATTTCAAGAGAATGTTTCGGATGAGAAATTAAAAGAATTTTATTCTTTATCGCATTATCTTTTGCTGGGAAGTTTGGGAGAGGGGTTTTGTTTGCCGATTATTGAAAGTATTTCGCAAGGCACTCCGTGTATTTTACCTGATAATTCAGTATTTAAAGATGTTGCTAAAGACTGTGCTGTGTATTATCATGCTCCTTCTCCTCTTGCTACTATACATTCTTATGTATTTATGGCTCCTGCATTGCATTCTTTAATAGAGAAGTTAAATTTAATTTATACAGATTTCTATTTGGATGAACAAAAATTATATAGAAAGTTAATTAGAAACATTCAGGAATATCAGTCTAAACTTCTCTCAGGAAAAGCAATGGGGGAGAGGATTGTAAAAATTGTTTCTGAATGTTCTCCGCAAAAAAGTTTTATTTCAGAAGAACAATTATTGGCTAGACAATTAAATCAGCAAAACGTAGATTTAATTTTTATTCCTGTGATAACTTCTATTTCAGATATTTTAAATAAATGTGTGGTGTTATATTCTGCAAAACAGAAATTAAACAAAAAATTTATGCTTGTAAATTATTATGGAGCTCAATTTCAGCAAATTTTTAAACAGTTTGTTTTTAGCGGCATAGAGATTCCAGATTTGAAATATCTTGTATTTGAAAATAATTTTATAGATTTATCATTAATTCCTATAGAAGATTTAATTCAAAAATATGGTTTAAAAAAGGAGGAGATAACATTTTTTCCAGCTGAAACTTCTTTGAACGCAAATATTCTTCCTGCAATTTATATTTTATATCACCCAGGGATAATAGAACTTTCAGAAATAGATGCTATTATACATACATTTAAAGATAAGCAAGTGTTTATTAACATAGATTCATCATATATTCAAATTCCAGAAAAATATTTTGCTGAACATAGAGTGTCTACATTTCCCATTGGAATATTGTTAAATTCTCCTCAAGCTATAAAAATAGTTCCTTTAACAGAGCAAACATATCATTTGTATGTATTTGATTTTCCGAATACAATATACCTCTCTAAAATAGATATTCCTACAATGTTTTTAAAAGAGCAAAGCGTTATATTTAAAGATTCTCATTGGTTAGAAATGTTAAGTTTAAAGATAAAATAATGACAGGAACATTTTTATTTTTATTTGTATTAAATTTAAGTTTATGGATTACAGTTTTTTATTTAATAAAACGCATTGAGAAAATTGAAAAAGATATTCAAGAGTTAGTTAAAATTATTGATAAACTTTCAGCATTATTTTCTTTATTGAAATTTAGATTTTGATATTTATTTAAAAAATGAGTCCTAAACCTCCAAAACCTACAAAAGCCCCGGCAAATGTTCCATCAGGCGCGGGTTTAATTCGCACTGCTTTACATGCTGGAGCAAGAGTTGCAGCTCAAACAGTTGCTGCAGGCGGAGCCCCTACTATAGGACATTTTATTGGAGACATTGTTAATGTTGCAGAAGCATTATCTCATTCAGGGAAAAAAATTCAAGAATCTATAGAAAGAATAGATTTTTCAGATTTACAGAAAAAGCTTAAAGGTTCTGTTAATGAACTTGTAAATTCTTTGGATTTATGGAATAAACAATCTTCAGTTTTGCGAAATATCGGAGAGAAATTGCCTGAAATTCCAGAAACATTAGAATCAACTGCAGTATATTTACAATCAGTTTTAAAAAATTTTAATACTCTTTCTCAAGAATGGGAAAAGTATCCTGAAAAACTTAAAGAGTTTGCTCAAAGATTATCAAAAGAACAAGAAAATATAATTAATGTATTTGCAAAATATTCTGAAATCTTGCCTGAATGGTCAAAACCCACTGCAGCGTTAAATAATCTTGCGGAGTCAGCCAATGCAGCATCTGAGTCTTTGAAAACTTTAGAAACTTTAGAAAAAAAGGGTGGGGGATTGTTTGGGTTTTTAAGAGGAGGAATGGGAGGTTTGCTTGCACTGTTAGGAACTGAAATTGCTTTAATTACAACTGAATGGATGCGCGGAGCAGCATTGCGAGAAAGAATATCTATTCTTGCAGGATTAACTGGAGGCTATGCTGCAGGAGGGACTCCAGGAGTTTATGGTTATGAGTGGATAAGCACTATAGAGCGTATTACAGAAGCAGGTAGAAGATGGGGATATACTATAGAACAAGGAACTTCACAATTAACTGCTTTTGCTAAGACATTCGGATTTGTAGGGGATGCTATTTTAAATAATTTTCAAATGTATTCCCGAGCGCTGGGGCTTTCCGTTGAAGAGTTAATATCTGCTACAGCTCCTTTAAGAGAAGTTGCAAGAATCCCTACTGCTGGAGGGCTGAAAATAGATGATACTCGTATAGAGAATGTTTTGAATAAAACCATAACATTTGCTGCTTCTTTATACGCTACAGGCACAGGACAGATGACGCATAGATTCCTTCAAGCTGTATCCCAAGTTTATTCTGAGTTTGTAAGGTATGCAGGAATTTCTTTAAATAACTCTCAAAAAACTATTTCTACTTTGATGGGAATTTTGGTAAAAACAGGAGAGATTCCTGAAGAATTAGCTGGGGCATTATTGAGTTCCATCGGACGAACAATCGCAGAACCCAGAACTACAGGACAAGAAATCTGGATGTTACGAACTTTAGGTTGGGGAGGGGGATTTAATGAATATGTTCGTTTGAAAATGGCTATGGAAAGACCTTTTGAAGCAGGTCCAGGTGGAGTTGCTCCCGTGCAGAGAATTTTAGAGGATCTGCAAAATGAATTTAAACGTAGTAGAGTTAGTTGGGGAATGCAGGTTGCGATTTTACAGGATTTGTTTAAAATTTCCTGGAATCAGGCTGGAATGCTTGCAGATATTTTAAAAGGGAAAGGTATTTCTGAGGCTATGCAGGAATTACAAAATTTTGCTAAAGAACAAAAAGCAAGAGAAGATATGCAGTTAAATGCCTGGAAAAGTATGGCTGCTTTGGAACCCAATGTGATTATGGCTGCTTTAAAAAATTTAGAAACACACATTCAATTACACACAGGATTTCTTGATGTTATTGCAAATGCGCTTGTAAAAAAGGCTGGAGATAAAGAGCTTGAAGCTGCATTAAAGCGCATGGAAGAACAGCGTCAAAGAGAAGTTATTATACAAGAGTTGGAAAAACAGGGGAAAAAACCCACTGAAGAAAATATAGAGCAATATCGATGGGATTTAATGAAGAAAATAGAAGAAAATACAAGTTATTTAAAAAATCCACCAGCAATAAATGTAATTATTCAAAGCCCTTCTCAAGGAATATCAGTCACAATAGAAAAGAGTTCAGGAGAAAGAGAAACTTCTTCATATCCTGGAGGAATAACTGGTAAATAATTAAATGGCTGATATTTCTATAACTTTTTGGGACTTTGATTTTTCTAAGATTAAACTTGAGGATTTAAGAAAGAAAATTCCTACAAATTGGATACAAAGTTTATCTACTTTTGATTTTGCAGTTTGGAAAAATGCAACTAAACAACTAATCAATGCTGTCAGAACATTCCCTATTAAAACATATTCTTTACAATACTTAAACTCTTTAACTGTCACAAATAGCATTAACTTTCAAGACTCTGCTCAAATTACAATCCCTGCTAAAACTAATCGGGATTTATCTGAAATTATGAAAAATATCTATCCTGGAGCATTTTGTGAGATAGAACTTTTTAATTACTATTTTATAGGCGTTGTGTATTCAGTCTCTTTTACAGAATCTATTAGTGCTCAATACAACTATGAAATTACAGCGCGCATAATATTTCCCTTAAATTTAATGCATTCTGTTTCTTTGGGATTTTTTAGAAAATTTGCTACTATAGAACAAGATAACCTCTGGCAAGTTTTGCTTGGATATAAGCCCAATGAAAATTTAATGATTTTACAAACTGTTGAACAGTTTATAAAGTATTGGTTAAACCTGTGTTCTTCAGTTGTATTTTGTGTTAATCGTGAAGGTGGCTCTCTTTTTGATTTTATTGACACTGAAAATATAGAAGTAGAAGATTTTGATTCTGCATTTTTTAAGTCATATAAATTAATTCCTCTTAAAAATAAACGGGTGTATATTTACACTCCTGCTGTTAATTTAGAGGGAACTTTGGTAGATGTTTTACATAGTATTCTTCAAGATGATGAAATTGCGCTGGATTGTGCTTGGGTTCCTGCTGAACAAAAATTTAAAGTTCGTTTAATTAGAGTTCCTATGGCGCCTAAAGAATTATTAAACGGAATTTCAGAAAAAAATAAATTTAGCATTGAAAAACCTTCAAGAATATCTTTTTCTAGAGATACTTCTCGCAAATTATATTTTGCTTTAATACAACCCATTCAAATTCTAACTGAACCATTTGCAGAAACAACGTGGATATTGAATATTCTACACAAAAGCGGAAGAGCTCCCAGTTTTCTTTCTGCAAGAACATCTTTCGGCGTTGATAAACATGCTTGGACGACAATTCAGACAGATATCACCCCAACTGCTGAGGATTTAGAATATGCTTCTATGAGAGTGCAGATGAAAAATATGTCTGAAGGATTTGCTATGAAAGGCACTGTAGAGGAGCATGGAATTCAGAATAATTTAGATAATATTATTAATAGAGGGTTATACGTTGTAGAAATTCCTTCTGAAAATATAATTGGTTGGTGCACGGATATCTCTTACAGATTACAGCAAACGGGCACAGCTTTAAATGCTTTTACAGATTACTCTATACAATTTGCTTTTTATAAAGATGAACCTATTGTGCAATTTTTGAATGAAGTGTATAATGGATATTTTGGGATTAAATAAATGAGTGTTTATGTAGGAGTTATAGTTAAATTATATCCTGAATTAAATAAAGCTCTTGTAAAACTCATTAACGAATCTGAAGTTTATGCACATATTCCTGAAAAATTTACTTCCAGCACTTACTCTTTATTTACTCTACAAGAAGCTACAAAGTTTATTGAGCCTGCAGATAATACGCCCAAATCTTTCAACTTTTACTGGCAGTTTTCCAATGGAGATAAAGTTCTTGTATTAGAGAAACAATCGCCATATTTAAATAACTATGAAATTATCGGTATTGCTTCTGGATATATTGATAAGAATGCAGAGAAGTTTAACCAGCTTATTCAAAAATTAAAAGATAAATATCATTGGGAGAGTAAAAAACATTTTTATTTGCAAATCATTAACAACGTTTGTTTGATTATAGAGCCTTTAGATAATGGTAAATTCAATCGACTTGAAATTCTAATTCCAGATGCTGAGAATGAAATTAATAACCCAAAAGTGAGTATCAAAATAACATCTGCCGGAGATATATATATTAACACTACAGGAAAATTATACTTACATACTGAAAGTTCTGCACAACCCTATTTAAAAGGGAAAAGTTTTGTAGATGTTTTTTGTGCTCATACGCATCCTACAGGTGTCGGTCCCAGCGGACCTCCTTTATCTACATATTCTTCTCAAGCAGTTGCTGCTTTAAGTGATAAAACTTATGGAGAATAAAAATGGCATTAAATAAATCTACATTACAAATCTATCTATACAACTCTTTAAATTCTTATCCTTCTGCATCTCAAGCAGCTGCTGATTGGACAAATGCGTATTATAATTATGCTTCTCTTGCTACTGACCCTCAAAACGCATTCCCTCAAGGATTATCTTCAAAAACTGGGAGTTTGTATAATTCTTTATATAACATTTTTAACAATCCTACTACTGACCCTGCTACAGTTGCAGGAAATATGGCTAATGCTTTTAAAAATTTTTGGTCAGGAGTTCAATTTTTAGGAGCCGGTTGCGCTTCTTTTGTGAGTTCATCTGATTATTCTACTCTTTCTTCAAATTTATATTCTATTTTTACCGCTCTTTCAGGAGATTTTCAATCTAAATCTCAGGAGATTGCTGATAAACTGCATACTTTTACTCGTTCAGTATACGTTGTAGGAATAGATGCTCAAGGAAAACCTTATTCTGGAAATATCTCTTAATGAATGAAAAATATTTAATTTTGAAATAAAATGAGAGTTATACTTTTTAATAAAAATTTTGGCAAAGACATTAAAAAACTTTTAGGGCAGAAGTATTACGATTTACCTTATCAACTATTTTTTATATTCAAAAATGATTCTAAAGACCAGAATCCAAAAATTATTCAAGCAGTGCTGCCTCCTACAGAAATTTCTTACACAGAAACTCCTGCTACTAATATAATTCCCACTCTTTCAAGAACTAATTCCGCATATCAAGATTTTGTAAGATTAGTTGCTTCTCCTGTGCAAAGAGAATTGCGGCTGGTATTGATAGGCTATGCTGGAGATAGAATTAAAATTCCAGATGAAAATAAACCTCAAGAATTATTAAACTCTTTACAATCTTTGAAAAAAATTCAAGAATGGTTGCAAGATTATTATTTTTCTGCAGATATTGCGTATAAATATAATACAGAATATCCTGAGTTAATTTTATATTATGCTCCCTGGGACAGATATCTTTTTGTAGAGCCCAAATCTTTACATTTAACTGAAACTGCTACGAGAAAAGGAATTTATACTATGGATCTGAGTTTCTTTGTATATGCTGCAGTTGAGCCTGAAAATTTAAAACTATTTCAAGCACCTGCACGGAAAAAAGCGTGGTATGAAAGAGTTATTGGGAGTATTCGCTCTGCAAGAGATAAAGTTCGCAATTGGATGTCTGAATTAACATCTAAGATAAATAAAGTAATAATGTATGGCACAGAATTTTTTAATGCTGTTAATGATTTTATGAATCTTACAAATGATGCCATAGGGTATCTTGACCAGATTGTAAATACTGCAGAGGGTTTGAATAATGCTATTTTTAGAACTGCTACTTTACCTGCTGATATTGCTGTAAATGTTTTTAATACTGCATTTAAATGGAAAAAACAATTTGAACAAATCGCAGAACAATGGGCAAGTTTACCCAAATATTACTCTTCAGATAGGTTTAGAAATCCTGATGATGTGCAATATATTGTGTTAAGAACTTTAACAGAAACAAAATCTGCGTTAACTCAAGCACATTATGCTGTATCTCAATTGTGTTATGATTTATTAATAGGAATTGGAGCAACTTCTGTGCCCTCATTTCAAGAAACTGATGAATCTATTGTAGAGTTAATGAAAGAGTTAAATGTAAAAACAGATGCTTACACTTCATACACATTTCAAAATCCTGAACAATCTATTGCAGATGTCGCAAGAGAATTAGGAGTATCAGAAGAGAGTTTGATATTATTGAATCAATTAGAGCCCCCGTATATTTCAAAAGAACCTATTCCAGGAGTTAAAACTTTATATCCAGGAGCAAATTTTATAGTACCTGTTTATGCTGCATCGAAAATATACCAAAAAGCAAAAGAATTTAAACTTTCTGCTATAGAAACGTATGGTATAGATTTGCGCGTAGATTTACAAAATTTGAATTTAAAATGGTATTCTTGGCAAGATTCTTCAGGAAAAGTATATTATTTAACATATTATGTTTGGGGAAAAGAAACGCTATATCAGTGGTTAAATCTTTTCTTTGAGCAATCTTTAAATTTCCCTTCTCAAAATTATGGCTTAAAAAATATATCTTTCTCTGAACCTCTTCCTATGATTATATTTAAATTAAAAATGATGCTTTTGCAAGACCCTAGAATTAAAAATGTAGAAGATATTAAAATATCTAGAGATGGAAAAGTAGTGCAAATTATTATTAACGAATTACAATATATTCAAGCAATACAAACATGAAATTTTTAGATGAAATAAAACAGAGTCTATACGCAACCTTTGCAGCAGAGATACAGAACAAACTGGGCCTTCCAAGCACCCCTATTTTACACGAAGGGGATATTATTAAAACTATTCTTGATGTTATTGCTGAGTATTTGTGGACTATAGAATTAGAACAACAGAAATTAAAATTTTATGCTGATTATACAAAATACACTGGAGAAGAATTAGATGCAAAAGCTGCAGAATACGGTTTAACACGCTTTGCAGCCCAACCTGCAGTAGGAGAATTAAAATTTACACAACAACAATCTGGAAGTGGCATAATACAATCAGGTTTAGAAATTGTTTCAGGAACTAAACGGTATAGAGTTATACAAAACGTTGCTTTTAATGGAAACTCAGGATTAACTTATACAGTTCCTATACAAGCAGTTTCTCTGGGTGTAGAAGGAAATGCAATTGCAGAAGAAATTCAGGGTCAAATTTACTGTGATAATGTGCTGTTTACTTACATTAATCCGCTTCCCATTGCTGGAGGTAAAGATATTGAATCAGATGCAGATTTAAGAGCAAGATTAACTGCACGAGCAATTGCTTTAAATTCTAATGCTACCCAAGCATACTGGTTAGATAAATTATATGGACTTTCTTATAATAATTATACAATCAAATCTATAAATATATATGAAGACTTCTTAACATATTCCAACACTGCATATGTAGATATTGGTGTTTCAAATTATTCTGGATTTATTATGCCTAAAACAGAAGTGCATTTAATTACAGATAATATTTGTCCGAGAATATTTTTGACTGTGGGAAATATCTGGCCTTCTGGAAATACACCTAAAGTTTATTGGAAGTATGATTATTATAATGAGGGTGCTCCTTGGATTTTATTAACTCCTTATGCAAATGACCCCACTACTCCTTGGGATTATGCTTTAAATTTTGCGACTGGAGAAATTATTTTTAATTTAGATCTTAATACTCAATCAAATTTATCAGGAAACATTCCAGGAAGAGGTAATGGCATATCTTCAGATTTTTATTATCTTTCAGGAATTTACCAACTTGCTCAACAAACAATTAATGCTGAGAGAATTTTGGGGCTAAATTTAATCGTGCGCCCTTGTAAAGTTAAACTTATTGATTTGTGGATTAAAATTTACACTAAAAAAATTATAGATTTTACTACTTTTACTTCAGAATTAAAAAATAAAATTATTTCATTTGTAGAGAGCATTCCAGTTGGTCAAGATTTTGTTTTACAGCAGCTGTCTGCATATCTTTTAAATCAATATTCTGAAGAGATTGCTCAAATTGAATTTTTAAAAGAATATGCTTTAGTATCAAGAATTTCTGCTGCTCCCAATGAAAAAATAAGGATTAACACCGTAATAATTACATATGTATAATTTATTACAAAATATATTACCCAATGATAAAGTTTTAAAAGCATTACAATACACAGTTTTGTCAGAACTTGGGCGTCTTTCAGGGAGAAAAGTTTTCTTTATAGAATCTGCAAATTTTAATTCTGAAACTCAAATGTGGGAAATTTACTATTCTGAGATATATCCCCCAAATTTCCCCGATTATTTACTTTATAATGTGCGTTTGAATTTTTTGAACTTTTATGTGACTTCAGAAGACATTTATGCATGGAATACTTCAGAAAGAAAATTGATATTAAATATCCCTAACTCTATGCTTCAAATTCCAGAATTTTTTGTAGAAGAGACTCCTTTAGGGTTAACTATAGAAAATGAAACTACAGGTCTTGCTTATTTACGTGCTTTACAATTTCCTTTACTCTGCACCAATAAAGATATTTTAAAGTATTTTTATTTCTATCAAGCAAATGCTTCTCAAACTTTATACTCTGATATTAAAAACTCTTTTTTAAATTATGTTCATCAACTTAAAACAACTACAGTCACTAATCAACGTATTATAGATGCATATTATAATTATTTTTCTGGAAATTTGTGGGTTTGTGAGCCTCCATTTTTATTCAAACGAGGATTAGTATATTACTTAAAAATTAAAGAAATTACTCAACAGTCAGAAGTGGAGCAGTTATTAGAATTACAATGGGCACCTTATATCGGAGATTTATCTTATGGCTACAGCGGAGGTAAATCTTATTTAACTGATGGTTTACCACAGGGTTCTTATAATTATAATTTTTCAGGATTGGGTCATGGGGAGCCCTGGCCTCCAGAGAAAGTTTTCACAATCTTTAACTGGTTTGTAGAAGCAGAGTATATTCCTCAATTTATTACATCCTGGTCTAAGTTGTTTAAAAATTCTTCAGAATATACTCCTGCTATTTCAGGTTGTAATTGGTGGCTGTATAATAAAAATAAACTGACAATAAAACATCCAGATTGCTATTCTAATCAAAACATTCCTGGATATGGAAATATCTTTTTTAAAATTCATTTACCTGATACTAAACATAATGCTTTAAAAATTTTAAACATAGAGCAAATGTATGATGGTTTTGTTCGTTTTACATTTTATTATTTTAATACATCTCGCTATGCTGTAGAGAATGTGCATTTAGAGTGGTGGAGAGGTCCTGGAGATATAGAAGATATGGGTTATGCTCCCATTGAAAAAACTGAATCTTCAAATATATACACAGCTACTTTTTCCGGAATAGGGTTTGAACCAGAGCAATACGTGCGTTTGAATATCTCTGGAGATTTAATTTCGCCGAATGTATTTGTAAAAGTTTCTAATCCAAACGAAATTTTAAAAAATATTTATTAAAAAATGATAGGAGTAATAAACAATAATGGGAGACATTAATTATAATAGTTTAAGTAAAGTAAATTTTTATCCTTTAGAAAGATTAGAGCAAGCAGATTTATTCGAAAGTATTAACACATTTCTTTGGAATCTTGCTTCTCTTGTGGGAGCGTTAATTCCTTCTCAAGGTTGGTTAGGAGATATTCCTCAAATTTCAGTTTCATCTAGCACATACTTAACGATCACTATAAACTCTCCTATCATTGCAAGAACTTCTAATGATGCTATTTTAATCACTCGTGCTCTTGATATAAATGCTGATGGCAATGTGCAAAGCTTTTCGTTACAAATTGATTTCTCAGGGTATGCATCAGGAACTTATTTAGTATATTTTACTCCTGCTGTTAGTATAACTTCAGATACTAGATATTTTTTAGATTTACAAAATCAAGTTATTTATACTGCGACTAAAGACATTAAACAATACGAGAAAATTAACATAGTTGCAGAGTTATATACAGGTGCAACAAATTATGCATCTATTTTAAATTATCTTTCTTCAAATAATAAAAATGCTGTTTTACTTTGCACTGTAGATTGGGATGGTTTAAAACTTTCAAATCTTAATAGATTTTATAACACTCAAAATCAAGTTCTATCATTAGATTGGCTACTGCGCTCTATGAATTTTACAAATGGTGTGCTTTATGGCTGTCAAGCAACTTTAGGTTCTAACTCAATTTCATTTTCTGATGGTTATGCTTACATTAACGGAAGAGTAATAAAAGTCCCAGCAAAAGGATTTGCTTTTCTTGCATCTGGAGATTATCTTTTTAAAATTACTAAAGATGGAAATATCATTCAAACAATTTTACCAGATGATTGGGCTACGGGCACTACAGATTTATCTGATTCTATTCCTTTATATCGAGTAAATTCTAATGGTATAGTAATTACTGCTTCTGCTGATTTATCTTATAAAGCATTTCCTAAAAATTATGCTTTTTCTCAAATTGCTGGTCCTATAGAATATGGTTGGAGAACAGCTTCAAACAGCACAATGAAACATTTTTATCTTGCTTTCAACTGTCAGAATCCTACAATTTCAGGAGCAGATTTACCTACATCAGTATCAGTTTCAAGAGCATATCGCAATGCTTTCTGTATAATTTTTACTCCTAACTATGGCTTAAGTTTATGGGGATTTAATACAGCTGGTGCTACAGAGTTTTTAGGAACAATTTTTTTACAGAACATCTTTAAATTATATCGTGATACAGATAACAATTTCCATTTTGTTTTTAATCAAGTGATGTTAGATGCTATACCAAATTCTATTTCCGGAAGCGCAATTAAAGACGGAACTATAACTGAGTCTAAACTTGCTAATAATTCTGTTTCAACGAGGACAATTCAAACCAATGCAGTGACCGAGTCTAAACTTGCCGATGGAGCTGTTACTGGAGCTAAAATCGCTAATCACGTTGTGTCTACATTAAAGATATACCGCCATCCTTTTGTCGTTGCGACACCTGATGGAGATACTGTCGGTGATATTAGTGGTTGGTCGGGATTAAAAAGTCTAATTGAATCAGGTAATTTTAATGGAACTATTTTTCTAAAAACTGGATATTACTATGTGACTTCAACGATAAATGTGCCCGATGCAACAGATTATCTTCATATAGTCGGGGATGTAAATGTCAGATTGAAAGGAAATGTTCAGGCTTTTAATATAACGACTGATGGCTGGAAGTCAATTATATTCGAAAATGTTATTTTTGAAGTAACGGGAAATACAACAACATTGATAAATATACGTGTTCCAACTAATTATGGTTATTATGTGAGGTTCAGTAATTGTGCTTTCTGGGGAACGAGTAGCAATTATCAAGCACAAGTAATTCTTATGAATGGAAACAGCACTGATAATAGCAAATTGTATTTAGACCAGTGTGAATTTAGTCATTTTACAAAACCTTCTACAACCGATTCCGAGATGATTAGAGTTTTAAATACACAGGTATTTATGACTAATTGTGATTTTTGGACTATACCCAATAATACTCTTATATATGTTTCGGGTTGTGAAACATATATAACAAGTTGTCAACAAAGAACTGATACATCTCGAAGTGTTATAGTAGTAAATGGTGGATTTTTTAAAATGGTTAATAGTCGTTTTATGGGAAGTGAGTCTTCGGGGCTTATGCAGTTTTACAACGGAAATATAGCTTTAATAGGAAATTATTTAAGATATAAAGATGGAACTAATGATATAGGGTTATTCATAAAAGCGACTAGTTATCAATATCTTTGGATAATTGGCAATTATATCTTAGCTTCAGGAGATTGTTCCGTGTTACATTTTGATGTGGTTTCAGGCGGAAAAGTTAATGCTATTGTAAATGCTAATCAATTATGGTCTGGTGCTGGAAAGAATGTATTTTATGAAGATGTAAAAAGCGGTGGTCTTTTAAGTGGCATTGCAACAAATAATATATACTGGGGCAATTTTAATGTAAGTGCAAACTGGACTTCTGATAATAACAGAGGTGCTGTAGGTTAATAATGTATAAAAAAAGATAAAATGCGCAAAAGATTTTTAAAATTTAAACTTGTGCTAAATTTTTTATACGATGAGATTTATGGATTTTTTAATGACTCTTTGCACATTCATATTCCTTATTTCTTTGATTCTTTACAGAAACTCAAATATTTTCTCTCTCAATTTACAGGAAAATGCTATCGTGGAGTTAAATTTCCTTTCATTACAGATCCAAATTTAATTTGGAGAAAGCGGCATAATTCCATCTCAGATTTAGAGTTAGGGATATTTTTAATGAGCATATTCCCTGAGAGTTATAGTTATTTAGTGATTTATCGGGGATTGAAAAAAGTTATATTTGTGCTGCGGCATAATTCAGGATATACTTTAGTTGAGAATAAACTTTTAACGTATGTAAGAAATAAAGATGTTTTAGAGAGTTATTTAGAGCAATGGGGAGAGTATAAAATCTGTAAAAATTATTCAGGAATTTATAAAACACTTTGGCAATGCAGTTCATAACAGGAAGCATATTTACTATTCAGACGTTAATACCCTGGTCAAACTCTGGAGACGTGCAGTTTTTCATTTTAGATGCATCAGGAAATTTTTTATCTTCGGGAGAGATCTTAAATTATTCTTCAAATTATAATGGATACTACTCTGCTTTGACAAAATTTACTGCTCCTTCTCAAACTGGGAATTATTTTATAGAGTGTATTTCTCCTGTAGGAAGAGATTATTTAGAATTCCAAACAGTTTCAGAATTTAAAATGCCTGATATAGATTTCACTCCTGTGCTTACTATTCTTTCTGGATTGTATGATTTAGAGTATCACCGGCTGTCATATCTCCGTCAAATTCAATACGGTGGCTTAATTCCTGATATTACAGATATCAAATGCTTCAAAAATGATCTGTTCGAAGTGCAATTTACAATTACAGATTCTGAAGGGGCGCCTATAGATTTAACTGATTGGGATGTGTATATTGCTTCATATTTATTTTCAGGGAATCGTGTGCAATGCGAGAAAGTTAATCCTGTATCTGGGCTTGTTAAAGCTACTTTCATTCCCACAAAGGATGGCCGCTGGCCTGCGCAATGTGTGTTAATTAAAGATGTGTCTGGAAACACAATTAAGAAAACTATTTCAGAATTTGAGATATGGGTATATGAGGATTATTGGGCAAAAGAATCTTCTGAAGTATTACCTTTTGATGAAGAAGGGTAAGAAAAAATGCTGACAAGGGTAGACCTTATACGCATTTTAGTTCGGCGTAGCATAAAAAAATCCAATAAAATAGATTTAATTCCCATGCAAGTTCAAGTTACACACAAAGATCCGCGCACAGGTAAACCACAAATTTATATGATGACTGTTTACGTGTCTCCTGAAATGGCTGCGGCACACGGTAGAATCATGCCAAAAGAGAAATTTAGAGAAATTTCTCCTGAAAAAGAGACTGAGAGATTATATTCATACGCAGAAAGTTTATATGCTTCGGGAAAAATTGCTAAAGAAATTCCTGGACCAAAGATTCCAAAAGTAGGGAATATCTTTGAAAAATCTCTTGCTACTGCTTTAAAATATAATGAGTGTGACATTAATAGAATCATCTCAAAAACTTTAGAAGAACACAAAGATATTGCAAATTTTTGGAAAGAGTATACTCCTGAAGAGCAAAATTTAATTAAATACAATCTTGCTATTGCTATTGCTGATATACATACTTTTGCGTATAGAGAAGGTAAAATAATTCTGGGTGCTGAATTTACAGGGTCTATTGTAGGCACGGGAAAAAAAGCTGACATTGTCGTGTATTTTAAAGATAAAAAACAACCCATTACAAATTTATCAAAAATTCAATTAAATGAGAAAAATATGATTGGAATTTCTTTGAAAACAAAACAGGCAGGAGAATGGTTGGGACTACAAGAATCTTCATATGCTGCAATTTACAAACAAGCGCTGGCACCAAAAAACATTCAACTAAACATTCCACCCGATTATGCTCGCCCTGAAGCAATAGAATCTCGTAAAAAAATTCATCAGCAGTTATTAAACATTCCACAGCAAAAACTTCGAGAAGCATTAGAAGAGTTTATATCTAAAGCATTTAAAGATAAGAATTTTCCTGATTTGATGCTTTTTATTAGAGATTTTAAAAGAAACAAAACTTTCTATGGCAAAGAAAAAGATATTGAGAATAAATTTTTAGAGTTAATGAAAAAAGCAAAATTTGTTATAAAGCTTCGTGGAGATAAACAAGGAATTAGTTCTATAGAATGGCGAGACCCTGTGACAAATAAAATGCTGATATATGTAAATGCACATATAAAGTCTCGAGGCTCTATGTCATTTAGATTAAATTACAATGCTGTTATTAAAATTTTAGAGAGCATACAAAAATAAAAAATGCCTGGTATTGATATAACTCCTTCAGAGATTCGAATAAGATTAAAAGATCCTAAAAGATACAAAAAATTCAGATATTCAAATTATATCAAACCCGGATTAAGATTTGTTTATGGCATTACTCCTGACGGGAAAGTAGAAATTCAATCTTTACGCTTTGATAGAGATCAATGGACTGAAAAACAAGCAGAGAAATGGACTCTGGAGCATTTTGGAAATGTTATTAAAGGTGGTAAGAAAAATATAGGAAAGTTAGTTCCTAAAAAAATCTCTGTAGTTAGAAATGGTAAGCAATATTTAATGACTGTCTGGGTAAGACCTTACCACTACACCCCTATAAATCCAGACAGATTAAGAAAATTCGCTGAAAAATGGGAAATGCGCAGAGTTAAATGTGAATCTGAAGAAGAGTTATCTGCGCTGGAAGAAATTTTTTCAGATTTTAAAAAAGTATTTCCACATTTTTCAGGATTTGGTAAATTACAAATAGTAGTAATGGGAATTAAAGAAATTTTACAAGAATATCATTCTTCAGGTTGGAGTAAAGAGCCTGAAAAAATGCCCAAAAAACTTTGGCTTGTAGAGAATTCAGAATTTCGAAATTGGGGAGAATATGGCAAAGGAGAGCACTGTGAAATTTATTTGGGCGTTACTGCAGGACAAAACTTTTTCCATGAATATTCCCATTTTCTATACTCTCAAAGAGAATATAGTTGGTTTAAACCCGTATGGAATGATGTAGTGAAATTATTTAATAATTTTATGACTTATCTTAATAAACAAGGATGGCTAAAAAAAATATTGCAGAGATTAGAAGCAGATATTGATTCTGGATATTTAGATAAAGAAAAAGCGCAATATATTTTGCAACGAGCAGAGGCTTATGTGAATGATGAAGATGAACGGATGGCATTCTTTTTGGGAAGATATTGGTCATGGAAAGCAGGATATGAAGAACAATATGATCCTTTGTTTGGAAAATACTTTTTAATTGATGAGCAAACGTTAAAAAAATTTGATGAATGGCTAAAAACACAGTCTAAAAAATGAAAACCTCAGAGAAAGAAAAAATAGAAGCAATTATAAATGATCCTGAAAAATTAGAGACAATAATTTTTTATCTTCTTGCGGGAATGGAAGAAATTCAAATTGCTAAAAATCTTGGAGTGCCTGTGAGTTTTATTCGTGACATTACTCAGTCAGAACAATTTAATGAATTGTGGAATGATATTTTAACTACTATACGTCAAAAAATTATAGATAAATTAGACAAAGCCACAGATTCAGCGATTAATCGTCTTTTAGAATTAATGAATTCTACAGATGAGCGTGTTGCTTTAGAAGCTGTTAAGACAGCATTGAAATTAAAATTCGGGAATTTTGAAGGAAACAAATCTGCTATTTTTATTGCAAGTGGGATTCAAAGTAAAGAAACAGCAGGAATTTTACAATCTTCAAACCCTAAAACTATTACAGAATTAATTAAAGAATATCGAGAAAAAAGAAAATTACCTATAATTGATGTTGAAATAGAAGAGAAAAAATGAGCCTTGAAGAGAAATTAAAAAATCCTTATCAAATTCAACTTGCTGATGATTTAGATTTTGCTGCAAATATTGATGAAAAGTTAATTGAAAAATTACTTACAGATTATAAATTTTTTATGGAGACATTTCTTGTAATTAAAACTAAAGATAAACGATTAATTCCTTTTGTTTTGAACCCAATTCAGCAAGATTTATATTCTAAAATTCATGGAAAGCCATATTATTATGGAATCATTTTAAAAGCACGGCAGATGGGTTGCAGCACGTTTATTTTGGGATATTTTTTTACTGATTGTATTTTAAACCCCAATACTAATTGTGTTTGTGTTGCTCATGATCAAGAAAGTGTTAATAAACTGTTTGATATTATTCATTTATTTTATAATAATTTACCCGATATGTTAAAACCTAAGAGAAAATATTCTAATAGAAAAGAGTTGTATTTTTGTGACCCTTCAGATCCAAAAAGATCATTAGAGAGTAGATTTTTTGTAGGTTCTGCTCAGGGCAAGCATTTCGGGCGTTCTATGACTATTCAAAATCTACATTTATCAGAATATGCATTTTATCCAGATGTTGATAAATTCTTACCCGGAATTATTGATGCTGTGCCTTTAAAAAACTCTAGAATTATTATAGAATCAACTGCAAATGGTTTAAATCATTTTTATGAAGAGTTTAAATTGGCAATGGAGCATCAAGGAAGCATCTATGAGCCTATTTTTTATCCTTGGTGGATGTTCCCGGAGTATGAGCTTCCAGTGTCAGAAGAAGAAAGACAAAATTGGCAGGATATGGATGATGATGAAAGAGAGTTACGAGAAAAATATAAACTTTCATTAGAGAAATTAAAATTCCGTAGATTCCGTATTTCTTTATATGGCGGAGATAAATCTATTTTTAAAAGAGAATATCCTTCTAATTGGCAAGAAGCATTTTTAGCACAGTCTCAATATCGTTTTGGATTTACTCCAGATGTTTTGAAAAAACAAGAGAAATTTATTAAGCCTATAATAAACATTCAAAATTATCTTACTGTGAAATATCCTGTATTGAAACTGTGGGAAGATGTTGAAGATAAATTTGGATATGTAGTATGCGTTGATGTTGCTGAAGGTTCAGAAACAGGGCATTTATCAGCCATAGAAATTTTTAAACTTACAAATAAATTAACTTTACGTCAAGTAGGAGAATTTTCAGCGCATGTTGATTTAATAACATTCTCCAAAATCATTTACGATATTGCAGCATATTTTAATTCCGCTGTCGTGCTTGTTGAAAAGAATAACCACGGTTATACAATTATTAATAACTTGCTGTTATATAATTATCCTTATATTTTCAAAGAAAATGACAAAGAAGGCATATTTATGACGAAACAATTAAAAATTAAAGCTATTGATACTTTGATTTATTTATTAAACTCAGAAAAAATTGAAATTCAATCTGAATCATTACTTCAAGAAATTAAACTCTATGCTACTGTAGATACAAATACTAAAAAAGCATATGATGATGATATAGGTCATTTTGATAAACTTTCTGCGTTACTTTTACTCTCAGCAACTTATCCAGGCGTGTTGAATTGGATTACTGCAAACCCTATTAAATCAGAAGAGTGGGAATATTTTGAATTTCCAAAACCCAAAAAGATTCTTACAATCCCTGAAGTTAACCGCTTGCTACAGAAAAAGATATTAATTTGATATTTATTTTAAAAGATGAGAAATAAACAATGCATGATCTTAAAGAATATGTAACTTTAACTAATCTTTTTTTTACTAAGCCTGCTGAATCTTATCGTAGAGGATTATTAGAGATTAAAAAAATTCCTGAAGACATTCAGCCTTCTCCTAAGTCTGTTTTTACAGATGTGTTTTCTGCATTATCTGCAGTTGACAAAAAAGCATATTTGCATGGATTAGGGTATGACTTTTTGAAAAGAATTTCAGTTCAAGATCCTTTAATTGCAAGTATTATTAATACTAGAATCTCTCAGGTTTTAAATTTTGTTAAACCAGCTCCTATTGCCACAAATCCTTACTGTTTTGATTTTATGCCCTTAAATGTTGAGAAAGAAAATAAAGAATTAAAAGAGAGATTGTATAAATTTTTACTTCGCACAGGTTTGTTTTCAGAACCTGGTAGAGATACTTTTGCTGATTTTATTAAAAAGATTGTGCGTGACAGATTACGTTATGATCAAGTTAATTTTGAAATTGTGTATAATAAAGATGGAATTCCTGCAGCATTTTATGTAGTTGACCCGGCTACTATTCGACTGTATAAACCTACAGATAAAGAACGTCAGGAAGGGTGGTATACATTTCAGGTTATTAACGGTGAAGTTAATGCTAAATTTAAATTTCACGAAATGGCCTGGGGTGTATTCCACGCTCGTTCAGATATTGAGAATTATGGTTATGGAATGTCAGAGATAGAAATGGCATTGCATATTCTTGCTTCTAAAATTTACGCTGAAGAATATAATAAATATTATTTTTTACAAGGTGGAAGTAAAGGTATTCTATTTTTAAAGAAGACTGTCTTATCCCGAACGCAAATGTCTGGTTTTCAAGAAGAATGGCAAGCAACTGCTGCGGGATATCCTGCAGCTCATAGAATTCCAGTTTTATCCAGCCCATTTATAGACGATATAAAATATATTAATTTAGATAGAACTAACAAAGAAATGGAGTTTTCTAGATGGATAGATTATTGCGTTAACGTGCTTTGTGCAGTGTTTTGCATCTCACCTCAGGAAATAAATTTCCCTCCCAGAGGGTTGTCTGGTGCTGGGGGTATTTTACAATCTGAAGGCATGTATGCTCAAGTAATTAAACATTCTCGAGATAAAGGTTTACGTCCATTATTACAATTTATAGAGCATTTGATAAATACGTATCTAATATTCCCTCTTACAGGAGAAAGTTATGCGTTTGTTTTTAAAGGTTTAGATGAGCTTTCTCCTAAGGAAAAAATTGAACAGTTATACAGAGAATGCACAACTTGGAAGACTGTAAATGAAGTTCGGAAAGAACAAGGATTAAAGCCTTTACCAATGGGAAATTACATTGCAAGCCCAATATTTGTGCAAATTGCTTCTATGACAGGAACTATAGACAAAACTTTAGAGCCGTCATTGCAGGAAAATAAAGAAGTTGAAAAACCTGAAGAAACCGCTCCAGTTAAAGAAGAAAAATCTGAATCTGAAACAACTTCTGAAAGAGAATTTGCTGATTGGTTTGTTAATCGTTTAATGGAAACTGAAATTCCTGAAGAAGAGGAGGAAGATTAAAAATGCCATTATTTTTAGATACGCCAACTGTTAAATTATCAGATTTAACTCCAGAATTTCTTAAAAAACATTATTTTCATGGTATCAATCTTACAGATCAGCAAGGAAAGCCTATTCCTGATGAAACGTTTAAATATTATCTAAAAGTTGCTATTTCTCAAACTGAGCATGAATTAGATATTGATATTATACCTCAGACTTATTCAGGAGAAAGGCATCCTTATTTTCGTAATGATTTTTATCGTTTTGGTGCCATAAAATTAAATAAACGACCTATAAAATCAGTTGGTAAAGTTCAAATGATGATTACAGAATATAAAATTTTTGAAATTCCGCTTGATTGGTTACAAATAGATAATGCGCGTGGAACTATTTGGGTAATTCCTGCAATGCTGCGTTCTGTGCCTATGACTACAGAAGGATTTTTAATTTCTCCTTGGATTTTGGGAAATTTATGGGCGCCACAAATGTGGGTTATTGATTATTCTACAGGATATACTGCAGACGATTTAATTCCAGCAGATTTAGCAGATGTTATTTGCATGCGAGCAGCTATTCAAATTTTTAATGAGTTGGGTGATATTGTTATAGGCGCAGGTATTGCTAATTTTAGTTTAGGCTTGGATGGATATTCTCAAAGCATTGGCACCACAGCATCAGCAATGTATGCAGCTTATTCAGCACGTATAGAAATGTATAAAAAGAATATCCAAGAGCTCTTACCAAAATTATATTCATATTACCGAGGAATAGAATTGTATACTTTATAAAAAATGAATAGTTTAATTTTAAGTATTATCAATTCTGCGTTGATGATTATTCTTTATATTTTGGTTTATTTGGTTAATCGTAAAAATTCTGAAAGAGATAAATATGATGCTTTAATACAAAAACAATTAGATGAAGTAGAAAATGAAATACGTGAAATACAAAAAGAACTCCGAGACTTTCTTTTTACACTCGGGAGATTGTCTGGTTCAATCAATAAAGAATCTTCACGCTGATATTCGCGAGTTAATTTCTCTTGCTCGTAAAATGCTTCAGCAGATAGAAGTATCTAAAAATTCCGCAACTGAGTGATATTTATTTTAAAAGAAGCATGCTATTATATAAACAGAAGAGAATTAAAAATGTATGGTAAAAAAGATATAAGCAAATTAATTACAATAATTGACGGTGAACTTTCAATAAAATATGAATGGAAAGAAAAAAATGAGCATTAAAATTCCAGAAAATTTTGTTGCTCCTTTAGACAGATTTGTTTTAGAGAAATCTGAAGATTCTAAAAACTGGTATATTTCTGGGTATGCTTCGGTGCCCACAATAGATTCAGAAAATGAAAAAATTCTTGCTGAGGGTATAGATTTTACAGATTTTGTAGAGCATGGGTATTTTAATTGGGATCATTCTCATAAGCCTGAAGATATTATTGCTTTACCTATAGCAAAAGGATGCAAAATTGATAAATCAGGATTTTTTGTGACGGGTAAACTATTAAATACCCCTTCTGCTCAAAGAGTTATAGAGTTGTGGGAAGCGTTAAAAGCTGAAGGAAGAAACCTTTTAGGAATGTCTGTAGAAGGTAAAATTTTGAAAAGAAATGAATTGAATCCAAACATTATCGAAAAAGCAGAAATAAAATGGGTTGCAATTACTCCTCGTGCTGTTAATAGAGACACAGTAAAAAGTTTTCAAATCTTTGCGAAAAGTTTAATTCCAGAACTTGCTGATGAAAATAAAGAGCCCTTAATAACTCAAGATTTAGAAAGCGATTTAAAAATACAAACTTACTCTGTAAAATATAAAAAGCCCTCAAATATAGAAACAGAGATTTTAGTGCCCGATTTATTTACTTGGGCAGTTGTGGAGTTAATGTTAAATAATGGACTAAATAAAAAAGAAGCTGAAATTATAGCCAAAAAATTCGAGAGTATTATACAACCTTTAAATTTAAAAGGAGGAAAAAGATAAAATGGCAGGAAAAAAAGATATTTCTAAGTTAATTCCAATGAAAATAGTTGATCGGTTGGGTAGAGTAATGACAGTATATGTTCATCCTCGGGAATATCCCAGAACTGAATATCCCCACGCCAAAAAACTTTCTATGAAAATTAAAGACACAGAGCAGTTGGTTTTGCATGGAGCTAAAAAATGGTATTTTGAAGGCGCAGATTTTGAACTTGACAAGCCTGCTTCTCTAGATGGAACTGTTAGAATTATTGACAATGCATCTAAGCAACTCATCTGGGAAGGAAAAATTCGCAGCGGAGAGAAAAAAGTTTCATCTACAATCACATCAGCAAGAGAATTTCATTCCCCTACTGGTGTGCTTGTAAGAGTATCTCCTCATTTGAAAGGTGGAACATTTAAAATGAATTATAGGCTTAAGGAGGAGGGCTAAGAAAAAATGGATTTAAAAGTTTTATTTAAAGCTGAGAATGGAAAAGAAATAGAAATTACCACACAAGATCCTTTTGTTTGGGCTGTGCTGGAGTTAATGCTGAATAATGGTTTTTCCAAAAAAGAGGCTGAAATAATCGCTCAAAAATTTGAAAACATTATTACTCCTTTGCTTGAGAGTGTAGAGTCTAAATCTAAGAATAAATAATGCCCGATTTTAAGAAAGTTGATTACAATATTAACCCTTATGCTTTGCCCAGAGTAGAAGTATACAGCGCAATTTTATCTATCTCTGCTGGAATTAATTCTTTGGGCACATTTGATACTGCTGGTGCAGATGGATTATTAATTCAAATATCTCCTTCTGCTTTAGGGAATTATACAGTGCAATTTTATAATGTTATTAATGATTTAATAGATTCAACTTCCTTCGCTTCTAATACTTTTTCTTCTGTAGCATCTGGATCTGTAGTAAGTTATTATTTGGGCACAATTCAAGCCCCACAAACTAAAATTATTTTATCTGGGAGTGTAAATGCAGATATAAAAATTAACATTGCTGTTATAAAGAAAACTTATAGAGTGTAATGCAGAATTATTATCTATATACACCTTTAAATGATAACGATTATGCATCTTGGAAAGTTTATTCCGGGAATAAATTATGCAAAATCATTGGAGTATTTAGATATTTCTGTGCTTTTTTTGCTTTGAGAGTTTTTAACTTTTATGCGATTACTTTAACGCCGTATATTATTTCTACGGGATCGCTTTCTAGAAACATATTTCATCATGAATTTACTCATATTAAACAGCAGTCTGCTGAAGGATTTTTGAAATTCTGTGTAAAGTATGTTTTATATTTTTTATATAATTTCTTTTTAAACTCCAAAACATTTTTAAAATTCTATGATGCTTATTGTGAAATCCCTTACGAAAAAGAAGCTTACGCTATCCAAAAAGATAATATTTATACTTTTAAATAAATTCTTGTTAACTATTTGTAATTTTTTCTTGATGTGTAAAATATTTTTTTAAAAGATGTTTAAAGAAATATGGAGGATAAACAAGCAATGGCAGAGAAAGAAAATATATTAGAACAGCTAAAGAACAAAATTGAAAAGATGCTTAAAACGTTAGAAAACGAATCTGTGGAAGCTGAAGAGGAGGAAGAGCTTGAAGAAGAAAAATCCGCAAAGGAATCTGATTCCACACCCGAAAAGGAAGATGAGAAAAAATCTGAAATTTCTGAAGCTGATTTAGAAAAAGCTATAGAACTTTGCGAAAAAGCTGGTTATGTTGTTGGAATTCCTGTAGAAGAGTCTGAGGAAACTGAAAAATCTGAAAAAGAGAAGGAAATTGAAAAGGCTATAGATTTACTAGAATCTGAAGGGTATGTAGTAGGAATTCCTGCGAAAGAAACTGAGCAAAAATCTGACTCTGAGACAATAGAACTAATTAAATCTTTAAAGAATGAACTGAATGATATTAGAAAAATTCTGGATGAATTAAAATCCAGGCAAGGAGTTGTTAGAAAATCTGTAGAAGCTGGAGAAAAAGATAACATACTTTCTAAAAAAGAAATTGCAGAAAAACTGTTTGAAAAAGCTCAAAAGGGTGAGATTCCTCCTGAAGCTGTAGTGCTTTATGAATCAACTGGAATTTTACCTGAGACAATTAAAATAAAGTTAAGTTAAAAAGGAGGGATAAATAAAAATGGCTGATAAAGAAATGAAAGAATTGTTAAGCAAAGGATTCCAGGGCTTTGGAATAGGAAGCTGGGAAGACGTTGATTATATTAACAAGGCTCTAAATCCATCCTGGACGTATGATGTAACTTCTACTGCTGCTACCGCTGGAGATGCTTTAAGGGTTCAGAGCTTAGAATACACTCTTAAGATCGTAACTTATCAAACAAAACATTTTACCGTATGGAAGGAGTTGCCTAAACTCCCAGCATTCAGCACCATTGAAGAGTATACCCGCTTAGAGAAAGTTGGTGGAAGACCAGGTGCTGCGTTCTTTACGGGAGGAGCTGAATTACCTCCAGCTGAAGATTCTCAATACTCCAGGCAATATGCAATTGTGAAATTCCTGGGAACAACCAGGGCTATAACTCTTGCTATGGCAAGAACAAGGACAATTCTGGGAGACCTTGCAGGATTAATAGCCCAGGAAAATATCAACGCTACAAACTGGATTTTGAGAAACGTAGAATGGGGTCTTTTCCACGGATATTCTAAAGGTAGAAATAATACAGAGTTTATACATTTTGACGGATTTCCTTATTTAATTGACCCTGCAAACGTAATTAACGCAAGAGATTATAATTCAGACGGAACTTTAACTGAAGCCATGCTGAATGACGCTGCCCAAGTTGTTCTTGATAATTTTGGAGTGCCTACTCACGTAATTCTTTCATATAAAAACCAAGCTGATTTAATGAAACTTTTTGCTGATAGACAAAGAGTATTCCTCCCCACTCAGGGTGGAGGTTATACTGCTGGAGTATTATTAACAGAGTATGTTCTTCAGAGCGGAGTTGTTAAGCTGCTTCCCAATCTGTTCTGTGATAAAACTGAACAGCCTGTCAGCACTGTGTCAGAAACAGCTAATGTAGCTGTAGAAGCAGTATCTGGCGGAGTTCTTCCTGAAGGGAATTATGTAGTAGGTGTAGAGTTTATAGATTTTAACGGCGCAATTATTAACGAGAAAGTATACAAATCTTCAGCAATATCTTTAAGCGGAGCAAATAAATCCATTCAAGTTACTGTGAATAATATTCCTTCAACCGCTCATCAAATTTGGGTGTATATGACTGAATCTAATGGTAGCACTCTGTATCAAGTTAAGAAACTTGCTGCACCCAATGGCACTTCTATATCTTTCAAACTTGACGGAACTCCAGCTACTCAGGTTCTTCCTAACACTTATTCAATTTACGTTGGAGAGCTTACTCCGGATGTTATTGCTTTCAAACAACTTGCTCCTTTGGTGAAGATGGACCTTGCAGTTATTGGCCCTGCGTATAGGTGGATGGTGCTCCTTTACGGAACTCCCGTAATTTACGCACCCAGAAAGTGGTGCAGAATCATTAACGTTAAGTAAGCTTCTCTAACACTTAACTTTCAATGCACAGGGGCGCCTTTTCCGGCGCCCTTTTTATTTTTGCTAAATTTATTTTCAATCTTGAGCCGACGGCCCGACTTGAACGGGCAACCTACTGATTACAAGTCAGTTGCTCTACCGGTTGAGCTACGTCGGCATAATTTACTAAATGGAGCAGGAAACGGGACTTGAACCCGCGACCCTCAGCTTAGAAGGCTGATGCTCTATCCAACTGAGCTACTCCCGCCCTAGAAATCTATCTGGCAAGGGAGGGATTCGAACCTCCGACTTTCGGGTTATGAGCCCGACGAGCTTCCTGGCTGCTCTACCTCGCGTCAAAAGCATCTTTATAATACTCCCACATCGCTACAATTTCATCTCCCGTAAAATCAGATTCTTTTAATGCACTTACACATTTTAAATTTTCTATAGTTAAAGAAAGATTTATTTTCTGAAGAATCTCTGCGCAATCTTTCGGGTTCTTTATCTCCTGAGTTTTGAGATTGATTAACCCAATTTTAAACACCTCAGAGTCTCCAGTCTGCTTAAACATTATAATGAACGGATCCCAATACGCATAATCTACAGGATATTTTTTCGCAGTTATTGCTATGCACACATTTGCGATTTCAGTTTCATTCTCCCTTACAAAAGTCCAAATATCATACGCAACCTGTGAACGCTGTAAATTTACTTTCAAATCAGATATTAAGGCGTGATATTTTTTCCTCAAATCATTCTTATTTATTCCACCATTATCCGTTGCTTTTTTGAATTCTTTAACAATTTTTGCGGTGATGGGTACTTCATAACCATTTGAGAAATAACACGCAATGCTCAAAATCCTTTCATGTATAATCTCTTCTGCTACATCTTTAGGATAATTTCCCCTGATCACCTGCTCATACGAGATTTTATTCGCAGAAGTATTTCCTTTGCTTTCCCGAACTTCTCCCGTCATTACTCCATTCAACGATTTCCAATTTTTTAAAGTCTCTTTAAAATCTTCTACAGACTCTGCGGAATTTATAAACTCTCCCAAAATCTGTTCTTTAATTAACTTCTCAAAATCTTCCTTCATAACTTTCCATTTATTTATAAACTCTACTACATCCCAATTTAAAATCTTTACAATCTGCTCTGCCGAAAGATGTTTAAAAATTAACTGAGAAAAGGCCCTCAAATTATCTTTATCCGTGCCTGAAGGTAATTCCTTTATAAACTTAAAATATGCGTTATAAACATCTTCAAACCTCTCATCAAAAAATACTGCGGAGCATGACAAACATACACCACACGCTTTATCTACTTTATTCTGAAATTCAATTGCTTTTAAAATCTTTTCAATCGGCTGCTGAGGGAATTCCGTAAGAAGCATATTTATTTCCCGACAAAGATCTCTCTTTTTGGATAATGAAATTCCTTCCTGAGACTTCAACCATTTTGCTACAACTTTCAATTGTGCAACATTGAGACGCTTAATCAAATCTGCGTGAGAAATCCCTGCAAATAAAATATCAACAAAATCTTCATAAGTTATATCAGGCTTTAATAAAATCTCATCAGAATATCTTAACATCTCTTTAACATCATACTGGGAATATTCTTTAACTGAGATATTACAATATTGCTTAAACTTTTCCACTCCCCACCTTTTATACACTTCAACAAAAGTATCAAAATCATAATGAAAATACGCTATTAAAGTATTCCTTTCCTTTAAGGAGTCAATCATCTTTTCTGCTTCATCCTCCCCTACTGTTTTGATAAGGAATATAACGCTTTCCGCATTCCACCCCGATTTTCCTTTTAATTCTTTGATTTTTTCTACATCTACTATCATCTTTACCTCCTGCTTTTTCATATTATTTAATACTATACCTGTTAACTGAGTATTCACCCTGGGCACTCTGGATCCCTTCCCAACCATCAATCTACCATCACAGAAACCATTCTCTCGTGCACTGGCGTGCGTCTGGTCACATTTTCTCTGATTACCCCTATTCTATACCACTGCAGTTTATGGGTTTTAATTTTTTTCTCTCAGAAATTCTCCTTTCAGTATAAAATAAAAAGGCCCCTTTCGGGGCCGGATAAAGGAGGTTAAAGATGAGTTTTTTATTTTTAGAACTTTTTACATCCTTTTAAAATGTAAATACAATAATAACAATACGCTAATCAAAGTTAAGTTTAAATTCCCGCAAAACAATCCCAAAAATGCAAAGCCCACAGCAAAAAGCCATATTAGCTTAGAATTGTTTTTTATCCAGAATTCTATTCTGTATAGAATCTCTCTTAACATTTTTTATCACCTCCTTTTAAAAATGGTATGAACTTTATGAGTATTTAAATAATATACTTTCCACTTAAAATCCATAGCAAGAAACTCCTCTTTTAGCATTATATTTTTACCTCCTGAATTACTTTCTTTAATTCATCGACAGCCTTCATTATTTTGGTGCTTTTTAGAATTTGAGGGAGAAATGCCTTATTAACAGCTATCATAGAGATTAACACCATTTTAAATTCATTATCTACAATATCCATCATCTTCTCTATTTTCTTGATTTCTGGGTTTAAAGCAACTTGAGCTACGACATAATGCTTTTTGGATTGAGATAAAGAATTCCATTCTACTTTTCCATTTAACACATCTTCCACACCTGGCATTTCAGACTGAATAAACGCAACAAAATCAAACGCAGTATCGCCCAGAACTCCTTTTAATAACTCAGCGATTTTGGGATGATTTTTACCGAAGATTTTTATTAACTTATCTGCTTTTTCTATGCTTCTGGGAGAAGTAAAAGGTTCCCCATTAAAATTCTCAAATGATGTTCTTGTGATTAAATGCTCATTCTGAGTGAAAAATGCGATTGTTTCAGGTTCATAATTATGATTGATTGCATAATCTATAAAATCTTTTGCACTATATTCTATTTCCACTTTTACAATTCTATTTATAGTCGCAGGGAGAAAAGCATTCAAAATGTTTTCACCAACCCTATTTCCAGCAAGAACAATTATCCATCCTTCAGGAAGAGTGTATTCACCCAGTCTTCTATCCAAAATCAAATCATGGACAGCAGCTTGGACAATTTGAGGCGCAGAAGGGAATTCATCCAAAAACAAAATTCCTTTAGAATCTGGATCTTTTGGAAGAATTGAAAAATTAACTATTTCTCTGAATCCTGTGCTATCTTTTTCAGGTTCTGGGATAAAAAATGATGTAGGCTTCTTAGTTACGAGTTCGACGATCTTGCATTCAATTCCAAGTTCCTGAGCAATCTCTTTTACAAGAGACGACTTTCCTATTCCCGGAGGACCTTCAAGATAAATTACTATTGACCTATCGGTCTCATACAACTTTTTTATTATTTCTTTTGCTTCATTCAGTCTCATCTTTAACCTCCTATTTTTTTCATATTAAATAATACTATAATTGTTAACTGCTTTGAATCTTTAAAAGAATTTTAAAAGTTTCTATACAAATAACTTTTTTCAAATCTAAAATTGTTCCCAGAAACCATTGCTACGTGCATCAGAATTCACTTAGACATATTTTTTCTTTTAAAAAGGGAAATTTAAATAATTTCTGTAAGTTTTAAATATTGTAAAAATAATTTAGGATTCTTTCTTAGCTTTTCAGTATTTTCTTTTAAAAATGATTTAATTATGTGCACTTTATGTTTTGTATCTGCATATTTTAAAATTTCTTTTAACCATTCTTGCGGAATTATTTCATTTGGGAATGTTTCTGAAAATATCTCTTTATACACGACTCTTTCATTATCATCCAACGTTAATAAATACCAGCGCATGAATTTTTTGTTAATTTGTTTTTTCTCCAAAGCCCATGCGTATAATTTCTCTAAAAATCTCATACACTTTACTAAATGCAACTCTTCAAAAGGTTTATCTTCTTTTTGAATTTGCAGAAGTTTCTTTTTTAAAAGATTTAGAAACGTCATTGTAAACTGATACTTAAATTCATCGCTCAAAATAATGCACCCTTTATCAATTGAAATTAACATTCTTATAAACACTTTTAAATATCTACATTGAGAAACATCTGAAAGAGATTGGGGCCAAGTATTCGGAGAAAAGTATTTTTTTAGTTTTAAAAGTTTTTTTAGAATTTCATCTGCATAAGCATAAGAAAGAAATTTTACATCCCCTTCAAAGTATAATTCTTTTAAAATACTATCTACAACTTTATCATTCTGAAAAGGAATTTTTTTACTTAACAAGTTCATTTAATTTTCTTAAATTCCTTCTCAACTTAATTGCTTCTTTTAAATTAGAAATATTCATGAATATCTCGTAGTTTTTATTCACAATCATTTTTAATTTTTTCCATTTTGTAGCTTTGCGAATGTTATATAAATTTGTCCATTGCTCTAAAGAATATTTTTGAATTAACTCTTTCCAGGAATGATTAGAATCGGCGAAATAAAAAATTAACCGCAAAATATGCGGAGAATAAATTAAACATTTTAAATACTCAGGTGGAAGAAGATGAGGGTTTAAATCTTCGGATAAATAATCAAGATAGTCATTTTCGTGTTTATGTGCTAAAATTAAAGCCCTATGAAATATTTCTTGAATTTTTTCTTTACGATTTAATTTTTTATTTAAGTTTAAATTTAATAAAATCCATAAAATTTTCTTTTTTGTAATCTCTTTAGCATAAGTGTATTTTAAAAGGACATCAAATGTATCTTCAAACGTATGTGAGTCTAAAATAACATACTCTGAAAAATTTTGTATTATGTATTTTAAAAAGTAATATACGATTTTTCTTGAATATATTAAACCATATACCTTTGATATTACATGAGAAGGAGATATTGTGAATTTAATAGATGTAGTATCAGATAAAGGAAAAGAAATGTAATAATGTGGAAAATCTCCCAATATTTCTATTTTGTAATCTTTGTCAAAAATCTTTTCTCCTTCTTCTAAAGGCGCGTATTTTAAAAGAAAATCTATATCCGAAATAGCATTATTTAATACATGAGTTTTTACATTATTCATAATCTCACCTCCACAGTTTTTCCTATGGGTGCTTTTTTGCCTTTATTTGTAGACAACCATACAAGAGGCTTTCTAACAATTTTAGGGAATTCTCCTTCTAAATCAGTAAGATAGAAAATCATATCTGGGTTCAATTTCTCTGCAACTTCGATTGCTTTTCTGAAATCAGTTCCGCCACCACCTTTTATCGCTTTTTTAATTTTGGGTATGTCAAATTTATCTACTTCTACAGGGGGAGTGGGTTCAGTGTCACAACCAATCACATAGAATTTACTCCCTGAGAAAGTTTTTGAATAATTTTTAAGTAACCCTAAAAATATGCCTATCTCTCCTTCCCCAATGCTTCCAGAAGTATCTATAATAAAACAAACTTTAGAGCCTTCTTTATTATCTACAGCGGGCACCCTGCGGTTCCATAAAATTCTCTCTTCTTCATCTAGATAATCTTTCCATTCCATATCATTTAGAATAGTAAGTTGATTATACAGGAATTTTCTCCAATCAAAGTAAACATCTTTAATCTCATTAACCCACCTATCCCAACCTGCTGGAATATTCCCTCTTTGCTTTGAATAATTCTGAGCATTTTCGAATAATTTTCCTGCTTGTTTCTCTTTAACCGGATCTATCTTAGAGATTTTCTTTCCTAAACCTGGAAGTTCTTCCGCTTCTTTCTTGCTCTGTTCTGAATTTCCTTGCTCTTTTTGATACTGCTCTGACTTTTTTACCCTTTGATTTTGAAGAAATTGTTGCTTTTCAGCATTATTTAATAACTCTTTATAAACTTCCTCCGCAGATTTTCCTTCCACAGAGGAATCATACAATCCATACTTTCTGAATTCAGGGTCACCAAATTCTTTATTTATTTCATAGTTAATAACTAAATCAGTAGCTATATTCCACAATTCTGGATTTTTTCCTTGTCCTCTGTAATGATGCTGAAGAGCAAGATGCAAAATCTCATGATAAAGAATAGAAATTACAAAACCACCTGAGAATTTTGAAATGAATTCCGGGTTATAATATAATTTGCCATCTTCTGAGATTCCTGCGGTTGAGACTGAATCTGAAGGAATTATTTCAATAGAAGAAAACAGATACCCAATCCCAGGTTTTTTTGAAAGTAAGGCAACCTTAAGTTTTTTTAACCTCTCTTGCTGGGATTCTTTTTTATCGATCTCCTTCATGTTATTTTAATACTATTCTTGTTAACCGTAGAGAACCTTTATTCCCAGTATAAAACCATTAGCAACCATTCACAAGAACCGGTGCTACGTGCACTCTCGTGCATTCTAGCACATTTTTTTCATTCGGATGAGGAAATTCCTTACCAGCAGCAAGAAAATGTGTCTGAGTGCATTCTGGTGCATACAGAATCAACATAATCCATACTTGAAGTTCTGCTGAAGAAAGTTGAAATATTTTTATCATATCCTCATCTGGAATAAGATATAGAAAAAAATATAATGGCTCAGCATTGTATTGAAAAAACTTTTTTAAAGTAATGTTTATTTGTAAATTTTATGATTTTAGAAATAAATTTTCTTACTTGAGAAGGTAAAAGATAAAGCAAATGGAATTCTTTGAAAATTAAATATCGAGCAAAAGCATGCAAAAACGCTTCATCAGGCTTAGAATCCAATTTACGCAGAAATTTATTTTGCTGATAAATTTCAAGCCATTCTGATTTCCAAGGCTCTTGGTGAATTAACTTATCATATATGCTTAAATGTAGCAACTCATGAATTAAAATAGATACAGGTAGCCCAGAATCCCAGTCAACTATATACACTTTATTTCCCAAGACATGCGCCCAGAAACGAGATTTAAATTTGCGTTTAAATTTAGCAGAAGAGAATTTTATTGTGATGAATTTGATTTTAGATTTTAAAGGCACAAATTGTAAAAGATTTTTTAAATTTTTAGATCTCATATTTAAAGTATATTATTTATAGTTAACTTTTTACGTGCAGTAAAGGATAAATTTCTATTTTTTCAGGAGGGACATCCACGCAGCGTAATAACTCATAAACTCGTCCATAATACCCAGGAATTTTAGGAATTCTGAAATTATATTGAATCCAAGAAGAAGGATTATGTTCTAAAATTTTAAATAGCACAGGAAGTTTCATGTAATTTTTAATGTCAAACGTAATAAAATCTATCATGCCATATTGAAAAATTTCATCTATGGGTTCTAGCAAAGTAGCATTGGTGTGAATTTTGATGAGTTTTTCAGGAAATACAGTTTTAATTTGAGTAATAACAGTTCGTAAGTTCTCCCATTGCACTAAAGGTTCTCCCCCCGTAAAAACAACAGCATCTATATATTCTCTATGAGAGTTTAAATACTCCCAAAAATCCCAAAGTTTATTATTTTTTAATTGCACAATAGGAATTAAATGCGAGTTATAACAATACTCACAAGATAAATTACATCCCTGTAAAAACACAACCACAGACACTTTATCAGGAACTTCTATTAAAGAATCTATAAAATCAAAAACTTGTAACGTCATATTCTGTTCTATAACGAAATTCTGCCTGTTTTCCACGATTCCATACTGATACAGGACGATAGTATCCTACAACTCGTGAATAAATTAACATCTCTTTAGAACATTTAGGACATTTTTCATGCTTTCCTGCAAAGTATCCATGTGTAGAACAAATGCTAAAAGTAGGAGTAAATGTAAAATAAGGAATTGTAGAATTTTCACAGATTTTAAATATTACATTTTTTAACGCTTTAACAGAAATTTTAGAAAATTCTTCTCCCATCCAAAAATGTAAAACAGTGCCTCCGGTATATTTTGATTGTAAAGACTCTTGATGAGCTAAAACGTCCCATAATTTTCCAGAATAATTCACAGGCAATTGAGTAGAGTTTGTATAAAATGGATTCTCTCTGTCAATTATGTATGCTTTATCACCATAAACTTCTAAATCTTTTTTAGCAAATCTGTATGAAATTCCTTCCCCCGGAGTTGCTTCTAAATTGTATAAATGCCCGGTTTCTTTTTGAAATTTAAGCAATTGCTCTCGAATAATATCTAATACTTTCTCCATAAACTTTTTTCCCCGCTCAGACTCTATACCTTGATGAAATAAATTCATACACGCCTCATGCCCAGCAATCACACCAATCGTAGAAAAATGCTGTGCAAAATATGCTCCTTTAGATTGTTTTACTCTACGAAGATAAAATTTAGAGTAAGGATATAAATCTTTCTCCATAAAATTCTCTATAATTTTTCTTTTTAATTCTAATGCTTGTTTAGCAAGATTTAAAGTATGTTTTAGAATATCTATAAATTTCTCTTCTGAACCTTCAGCCATCAAAGCAATTCTTGCTAAATTAATTGTCACAACGCCAATGCTCCCTGTTAAAGGATTTGCCCCAAATAATCCTCCACCTTTGTTTTTTAACTCAGATAAGTCTAAACGCAGTCTACAACACATACTCCGCACATCAGAAGGAGATAGTGTAGAGTTAATAAAATTAGCAAAATAAAAATTTCCATATTTTACAGTTAATTTAGCAATTAAATCCCAGAGTGGATAATCTTTTAAATCTTTAGAAATGTTAATTGTCGGAATAGGAAAAGCAAAAATTTTACCATTCGCATCTCCTTCTAAAAGAACTTCAAAAAACGCTCTATCAAACATCAACATCTCTTCATAGCAATCATTCGGGTAATATGTTTTCCCTTTAATTGTCAAAGGTAAATTATACTCTTTAACAGGAATTAAATCTAAAGTAATGTTAGAAAAAGGAGTTTGTCCTCCTATACGAGTAGGAACATTCATGTTAAAAATAAACTCTTGCACAGTTTGTTTTACTTGAGTATAATTTAATTTCTCTGCTTTAATAAAAGGTGCCATAAAAGTATCTAAAGAGCTCACAGCAACTGCTCCTGCATTCTCTTGCTGTATAGTAAATAGAAAATTACACACTTGTAATAACGCAGAGCTTAAATGCTGAGGGGGAGTAGATTCTATTTTATCAGAAACTCCTTTAAATCCTGTAATTAACAAATCATATAAATCCCAGCCAGAGCAATAATTACTCAACATTCCAAGATTGTGCAGATGCAACAAACCTTCTTTATGCGCCTTTTTAATTGCAGAAGGATATAATTTTAACCAATACTCCGCAGTAAGAGCAGATGAAAGATAATTATTCAATCCCTGCAAAGAGAAATTTAAATTAGAATTCTCTTTAACCCGCCAAGTTTCTAAACCAACATATTTTTGAAATAACTCTTCAGCAACTGCTTCAATCTTTTCGGACATGGGTTATTTCTCCTCCTTTTTTGTTTGATAATGCTGCAATAAACTAAAAAATTCTTCGTCTAATTGTTCTCTAATTTGCTCTTTAGTTTGTGGATTGAAGATATTACACAGATGCTCAATTGCTTTTTGAAATCTCTCTTCATAACTCTCTCCTTCTTGAATTTGAATCTGTTTTTGAATCCAAAATCGTAACAGCTGGCGAGGAGTTAAATCTAAAAAATTCATAGGGGGCACATCCCAGATAGAATTCCACAAAGAAGCATAAAAATCTATTTCTGAGTTGATAGCAAGAATCTGTTCAATTGCTTTTTGAAATTCATATAGATTGTTCGACTTCGACTTCAATAGGTCGAAAAAAGTTTATTTCTTTAAGAATTATTTCATTCAATTTATCTATTAGAGGTAAATATTCAGGAGAAAGTTTATCAATATCAAACCACTGAGGTTTCTCAATCAACAAAATCATTAACCTTGCAATTTTAAGATTCTGCTCCCGAGTAAAATCATCCACTGCAAATCCACCAGACATAGAACTTGCAAGATTTTGAATTTTCAATAAATCTCCCATTGTAGGAATTTTAAATGTGAATTTTGCTTTCTCTATACTGCCATCTTTTTTCTTAAGCCTTAAAGAGACAGTTTTGGTTTCCATACACAATCACCTCCATTTTAATAATGTTTTATATACTATAAGCTGTTAACTGTTATAAAAGAGATTATTTTTCTAAAGATGTTACGCAATAAATAGCATTAAAAGTCACATCCTCTCCCCAAACTCCTCTAGAATCAACATCAAAACTACGAGAAACAGGTATAATATTAGTTAATGTTAATATAGTTTTTCCTTCTATTGCATCTTGAATTAACACAGTCAAACCGGAAGCATTAAGTCTATTAAATATATCATACACAGTTTCAGGAAATATATCTCCCTTTATTGATGGTTGACCATCAAAAGAAAGTAATCTAAAAAATCTACATCTAAAAGTTACTCTATAAGAAGTAGGTGCATAATCAACAGTTTCTAAGGTTCCTAACACATTGATAGGTTCCATAGTATACTCCTCAGTTCCTGATACTCCTCGAGCATAACCAACTATTTGTGCACCGATTTTAAAAATTGCTCTTGCTCCTGTAAAATATTGTTTACCTGGTCCTGAACTTTTACTTATTGTCATTGTTTATGTTTTAAACCTCCCCATAATTAACTCTGATATGGAATCGCATATAATACAGTGAAAATCCATTCAACTCCGGTCACAAGGATTAAATCAGCAGTAATTCTTGCAATTTTTCCTGAAATCTGCACAACAACATTAGAATACGCAGGCTTTTTCAAAGAATCTACAATATATCCTCGCTGTTTCCACTGCTCAAATTTTTGTAGCGCAGCATCTTTCAAAGTTGTTTCATTAACTACAGGTTGAATCCTTCCAGGAATAGGAGATGCTGAAATATCATGCCCTATAAAAGTATCCATCATATTGCTAAAATCTTGCTGTAAATATAACCCCAATAACACTAATGCAGGATCTGTATACCCATCGTTATCAGAAGCAGTATAAACTGTAGAACCTTTGCGAATTTCAATTTGCCCAGACCGCTTATCAAGCCAATAATACAAAATTCCATCTAATATCAATTTCTCTCTATCAGATTTTTTAGTAATATCCAATGCATATTTTGTCGGAAATCTGATATCAGAACAAGCCATTTTCTTTCCTGTAAGATTTGTCCCTAAAGGTAATCCTGCAAGCAATCCCGCAACTTGAACTGCTTGATACAAAGCACTCTTCCATTCGGAACCAATTTTAATATCTTGAATGCAAACGATAAAATATGGCGTTTGTAAACTTCTAACAAATGATTTTAAAGAAGCATAATCTGGCTTATCTAGATTTAATACTGCCATAAACGGCGTATCACCTTCTACAGAGTTAGTTTTATCAAAATAAGATTTTAGCCAAAGTATAAAAGCATCTTTGTTTGTAGCAACTAAACCTTCTCCTAAATTCTCTCCACCTGTAGTAGGTTCTGATAAAAGCACAATAATCCCAGAGGGTAATTGCATCAATACTTTATTTAATTTCTCTTGAAATTCAGAAGAGCTCAAATCTATATTTGACCCTATAGTTCCTGTTAAGAATATAGATTTAGTCCCACCAGTAAGATATGTGTGATTATTATTAACTAACTCTAATTTTATCAAAGCACTTTCAGAATTAATTTTCTCTAAAGCATCGTAAATTAAAGAATGCGGAGCAGCGCCAGAGTAATTTGCAGCAAGTCGTGCAGAAGGATATAATGGCTCTCCTTTTAAATCTACCAAAGTTACTCCCAAATCAGACTGATTAACAGCATTGATAAGTTGCTGAATTGTAGGATACACTGCGTAAGCAAAATCTCCAGAATTTTCACCTTTAACAACTGTAATTTTTTCAGAGTCTGTTAAAATATAATCTGCGTCTCCTGAAATTCTCGCACCTGTAATAGAGAAATTTTCAGAACTTCCATCTGGAGAGAGAATTCTAAAAGTTAATTCTGAATCTGAAAGTGTATAAGTTAATTTTATAGATTTTCTAGAATGCTGTTTTGCATAAACGTTGTATATGATATCTTCTGTATTTGTGCCATATACAGTCCCCGAACCGGGAGTAGAGTCATTAATTTTAATACAAACAACTTGCCCTGGAGAAGGATTTCCGGGCTCCACAGAAGGAGAAAAAACAATATCTGCAACTTTATAAAAATATGAATTCTCATCAAACACAGATTTTATATCTATAGAATTAGAGAAAACATACGGCGTCCAAGGTTCTCCAGTTTCTGCAGCTCCTAAAAGCACCACAGGAAATAAAGATGTAATAGGTATATTCTGAAATTTAGAAAAATCTACAACTGTATATGCTCCAGGCTCTATAAATACTTTAGAATAAAATGTAGTTTTCAAAGGCATTTTTAATTACCTCCATTTGCTAAATGTTTTTTAATCATTGTTTAAATACTTCTTTTTAACTCTTGCATAAAATCTTTTAAATAAATATCTTCAGACATTCAAATTTTTGGTGAATTCGAACTTTGCTTTTATTATAGGAGATTTTACACTTTCTAAAATACTCTCAAAAACATTAAACCCAATCGAAATTATACGTGTAAAAACATTAACGGGAATTAATTGATTCTCTCCCATAACGCCTACTTCTGCAATTTGAAAATCTGAAATAGAACCCTCTTCCTGCCAAAGATAAATTAACTCCCATAATACTGTTTTCACAATATAATATGCAATAGTTGTAATCAACTCGTTATCAGAGCAAATGTAAATCTGAAATTGCTTTCTGACTAACGCTTGAAAATAGGATTCTGGATATTGAGGAGAATATAAAGTGAAATTTACTGTATAAATATCTCCAGAATGTAGTATGACAGTAGGTAAAGTAATAGTATAAATATCTCCAGATACGTCCCAGACAAATTTTACAGGGGAATCGTTAACAAACACTGAAGAGATATTATATATATTTTGAGAACTGAGAGTAATGATATTTGTGTCTTGAGTTGCTTGAGATGTGATAGAGCTTTTTGAAAGTTTTAAAGATTCAGTTTCATATCCCATTCCCAAAGGATACTCTATAATATTATCTTGAGAAGGATATATCGCAATTAAAGGTAAAAATTCAGGAGAGTTAAAGTTTTGTAAAGGAAATGACAGAAATGTTTTGAATTGATTATTTTGAAGATAATTTTCTGCAGCTTTAAAAATATCTTCTGGAAGATTTAATCCTGACAAATACTCTAAATATCTTTCCTTAAAAACTGATTCTAGTTTAGTTTTAATTTCAATTTCCCAAATATACATTTTTTCTCATAGTTTAAATAAATCGCCTCTGCGGCAGATTACACTTTGAGGAAGTTTAACTTTGTATTTTCTGTCAAAATGCTCTGACACATATTGCATTCTGTAAAAATGAATTAAATCGGTAACATAAAACCAAGGACGTCCAAGATATTTTACTGAAAGATTATACACCGGAGGTAAATTTGCTTTGCGAATTTCTAAAGTATCAGTATTATAATCAACAATCCAATCTGATGGAGATAATTGCTCTACTATGCTTTTAGAAGGATCATTCTTATTCGGAGCATATAAATACACAAATTCAACTTTCACAGGATTATGCGCAAGATGATATTTGTTATCTATAGAATTAGAGAATAACTCATTCACAGGAATCTCAACATCAATTAAATAAAATCTATCTAAATAATCTACGGTTAATTCAGAATGTAAAGTTGCCATATATGTGCCTACATCTACTCTTCCAATTTGGCGAAGATATTCTAAAACTCTACGATTTAAAGCAGAAATAATTCCCATGCTTTCAACTCCAGGTTGATAAATTCTCCCAGTTCCTTGACATTGTGGACAAGAAGGATTGGGCTGTCCTGTGCCACTCTCTATAGAAAATCCTTGGGATGTGACAAGAGAAATACAGGGGCAAAAAACCATTTTTTCGTATATTAATCTGTAACCATGCTGACGAATAATTAAATCTGCATAACCAATTCGTTCACCAAAGTCAAGATTCATAAAATTCTCAGGAAATACAATAGTCTTTTCTGGAATTCTTTGAGGTTTAGAACTCATTATTTTCTATTAACTCTGTATTTTCTAAAATTTTTTCTGGATTTTGATATCTTTTACTGAGTTCTAACAATACTTTAAGCAAAATTCGCAAAGAATGATACATTTGCTTTTTATTCTGAGGAATGCTTTTTTGAATACTTGATAAAAGAATGTTTTCTAAATACTCATACATTTTTTATTTCTTATTCTCACCTATATTTATATATCTTTGATTAATTTCATCAACAATTCCACACAAATCTTTCTCTTTAAAAATAAAAATGGCGCCTGATTCTTCTATATCATAAATTTTACCACTTTGAATATTCTTCGCAAGTTCAGCAGGGGTCAAGTCAGGAAAAGTCTTACGATATGCTGACCATATATATAAAGGCATATTAGAAATTGCTGGAGTTTCGTTCAAAATGATATTAGAAAGGGGTTGAGTTTTTACTTTAGCAAGAGTTGTTAAAACTTTAGCAATTTTCTGCTCGGCTCTTTCAGCAGCTTTTTTAACACCAACATAAGAAATTCCCAATTCTCCAGCAACTATTCGCAAACTCCCACCTTCAATTTTTACACGCTTATATGCTTCTAATTCTAAAGGAGAGAGAAATTTTTCAGCAATCATATAAAACATTACTCTATATGGGAATTTATCATCGGTCTCAGGTTCTTCTTCATAAATGATATCCGTAACTTTTCTTAACATTTTTCTCCCAAACATCCGTTCAGTTTCATCTTCAGACTCTTCGTTAAGTAAAGGAACTATTTTTGCCACAGTTTCATATCTTTCTGGAGTTTCTTGATGCTCTTTATCTATTTTTTGTTTATATTTTACAGCAAGTCCCATTGTTTCTGCATTTTCAGTAATAAAGTTTTGCATTGATTTAAAAGCATATGCAGTAATTTTGGGCTTCAACTCTTGAGTAGTTTTTAATTTAGGATTTCTGTGGATTGCTTCTATTGCTCCCAAAACTGCTTGCTGATACAAATCATCAACATCAAACATAGGGAACTTCCTTTTCATTTTAAATGCATAAGCATGAAGATAACTCAGAAAAGGAGTTACTCGTGCGGATACTTCTTCTTTGGATAATACGGGCTTAAATGAACTTTCAATTTCAGGTTTGTTCTGAATTGTAACATTTTTATATTTTTGTTTTAATTCTTTAATTTTATATGGATTAACCCATACTCTTTTAGTAAAAGTAGAGATTTTTCCTGTTTTAGGGTCTTTACGCTTAGATTGAATAATAACAGGCACTAAACCAAATCTGGAATGTAAATCAGACATAAAAAAATTTTAAAATGTGTAAAAACTAAATAATCAGCTCCAAAATTTCGTCTGAACTGTAATTTAAAGATTTAAATAACTCAACTGGATGCAGACCAGTTAGAATAGAACTTCTGAGAATATCAGCAGCGGAGAGCTTGAATTCAGTAAGAGATTTTTCAGTTTCTTCTTTATCTTTTTTGCAATGTCTTTCGTAGAGTTCTCTTGCTTTTTTCTCTACAGATGCATAACCATGCTGAGCAGCACGCACAATGGCAGCTCTAAGAAGATTGCAATTTATTGTTCCATCTTTGTTTCTGTAAGGGAATTTTCTCTCTTCAGGAAGTAAAAAATTTCTAGCAGGAGCTTCTTTTCTCTCTTTTTGAGATTCTATGTATTTTACTTCTGATACTGGAACGTTTCTAACTTTTGCTTTACTCATTTTAAATTTTACCCCTCCTTTAATTTATTTTCAATATATTTTTCTTTATTGTCATAATATTCATTTAATTTAGATAAATATTCCTGAAATTTTTCATTACGTTTTAATTTAGAATATCTCTCTTTCCAATCATCTCCGAATCTTCTTTGAATTTCTTTCTCTTCTCTGTCAGTTAAAACCCCAGAAGATAAGATAGCTCCTCTAACGTAATTATATAACTCAATATCCTCAGCAGAAACTCCTTCAGGAGGTTTTGGTTTAGAATATTTTTCTTCAAATTCTTTTTCATACTTTTCTTTTAATCTTTCTCTTTGTGCTCTTTGTCGCAACCATTCTTCTCTTTTTTTCTTTGCTTCCATTTCTATCATTTGTTTTTTCTTTTTCTCTGGGTCTACATACACAGTTACAATTCTACCACGCTTATCTGTTACTTTTACAGGTATCAATTTAGAAATATCTTTTTTGCCTTTCATTTAATGCAACCTCCTTTGCTGTTTAATTTCTTTTAATTTTTGCTGAACTTTCTTTCTTGTGTAATACGCATTTAATTGTTCAGGAGAAATATACACAGTCACAATATGTCCTTGACGAGTTACTATTTTAATAGGAATAAGTTTAGAATAATCTTTGTTCTTTCTTAACATCTTTTATTTAAATATCATTGTTATTTCACAATTTTAGGATGTCGAAGTTCTTTCAGAATATAAAATAAACTTTTCAACTCCGGAGAGATATCTAAACGTTTATGTGTGTCAGGTTTTAAAGCACCATAAGGCAGTGGGTCTTGAGATAAAATAGATATTCCTGAAGATACATCATACGCAAGATATATGTTATTGAAGAAAGTTATTGGTGTTCGTGGGTCTTCTTCAACCCACTTCCAGTCGTATAAACTCTCATGCGAAGAATCATACATTATAGCAATAATTGAATTCTTGATAATACTCTGATTTAGCCCGTTATCACCATGATATGCAGATTGTATTTGCCAGTTTGGAGTCAATATAATAAAACAATTATCTATGATTAAATTTCCAAAAGATTTTATTGCAGGTAATGGGGATGGAGGGTGCTGAGTAGGCATTCCAAAAAAGTATGAACTTGCAATTATAATTATGCTATTTTCTATTTTCATCAATGGCTGTGTGATTAAAAACCATGGAAAAGCAGGTGTGAGTATTCCGCCTGAAATATTATGGTCACCATCAAAGGGGCATATCTGGAAAATAAGACAATTTTTAAAGTGTGCTTCTGCTCTTGCTTCTATCCCGTAATACCCATTGCGTGGATAATCTATGACGAAACCTAAATTTTCATATACACAACCATTGTTATCCAGAATAAATGCAGAATTACCATTCAAATTACCCTCAAAGCCATTATATATATCTAAAAAAGATAAATTTTGGTAAAATAATGCAATTGGATTGTTTTTTGCTTCAGTTAGAGTAGTAGCCCCACGAATTCTTTGAAATTTATTTATTGTTAATGAATCATTTCCATAATGAACCTGCCAGTGCGGGTATATAATCAATTCATCGAGAGGACCTGTATCTGGGCTCTGCAATGCTTGAAGAAAATTTGAAAATCCAGTCCTCCAGCATTTACCATCATTTGGAGGCTGCCATAATAAAGGATTTAGATAAAACTTATAAGGCATTATTCTACACTCCTTACAATATCTTCAATAATTTGCACTTCATTAGATAGTGCATCCAGTTTCGTTTTCAAGTTATTCAATTTCACAGTCGTGAGTTCATCAACCACTTCATCTTCTCTAACACTCTGCAAGAATGCACCTGCAGTGTCGGGTGCAATAACCGTAATGAGTGGACCTAAGACTGCGGAAACATAATAGTAATCATAATATAAAACTTTATAAACACCCAGTCCAACTTCAAAAAATCCAGTTGTATATTCTGTAAATGAGTCGTCAGTTGCTCTTTTGAAATAAATATGAACATCATATTGAGTCAACCCGGTTTTAGGATTGCCTGAACTGTCAACAATGTAGTAATAAAGTGTGAAAGATGTGTTTTGTTTTATCTCCATTACCGCTGAAATCCTCCTCTCATGTTAATTATTACTGTTCCAGTCTCGGGTGGATACTCACTTTCAATTGCCCCTATATCTCTCACACCAATAGGCTCTCTGCCATACAAATCTTTCAGGTCGGGCTGTCCCTCAGGGTAAAACTCACCTGAAACTTCATTACCTATGCTGATTGTGGGTTCAGTCGCAATATATTTCCTAACAATAATCCAATCATAATAAGCATATCTTCCCGAAACTCCATCCACATAATGGTCAAAACCGACATAATAGTTGTCATAATTATTGTAATGCACAACATCACCGAGACCATTTATGAGAATCCTGTTTTCAGTATACCATCTTGTTCCGACTGTATCAGTTCGTAGCACAATGGCATTGATATATTTTGTATCTAATGAGAGTGTTTGCGGTGCTGAAAATTGTGTAGTTGTGCCATCTGGATTGTGTATCCATAAATATATATTTGACCCATCAGTGTGTGAACGATATGAATAATAATTTATATTTGGGACACCAGTTTTTTTGTAATAAAATAATCCAAGTGAGTAAGTTCCCCACGCAACTGTATTTCTACATTTCGCTTCAATTATTATAGGACGAGTAAAGGTTTTCCATCTTGAACATACTTGATGATAACCAATTGAATTGTGCCTCAATTCACCTGGCCAGGCAGGATACAAATCTTCATTTCCTGCAACAAAAGTTTCTGAAAATGTATTATCCGCAGTTTGAACATGCCATTTGTTATAGTTATCTGTTTTGTAAACAAAATCATCAAAGAACTCAAAAGTATTGTATCCATCACTTCTACGAGGCATATAGGGATTTCCATAATACATTCTTATTGTAGTGCTTCCAGAAGCAGGCAAAGAAGGGATTTTCACCCAGATAATCGTATTTGCAGTATTCTCGCCATATTCAATCCAGAATGGAATAGATGTGCCATCTTCAAGTGTAAATCTCAAATCCTCGCAGAAACTCCTCAATTTTCCTGCACTTACTAAAGAAGCAGTGTCAACAACAATCTTAATTTGAATATCTGAATAATTGGTAGCATCATTGTTTTGAATAGTAATGGGTTTGTAATATAACCATTTGTAAAGAGAAAGGTCAATGTTTGGAATAGTTGCTTCCTTGTAAAGTGGAGTGATTGTTAAAGATTTGCTTTTCAGTATGATTTCCTCTTTTCTAATGATATCAAAAAAAGTTCGTTTGTTAATGCAATTGTAGCGAGTGTAATTAGAGGGAGCACTTCCACCATACATACAATTTGCCATTATGACTTTTTCATTTGAAGATAAACCTGGGTTAGTTATGATGGAATTTATTGTGGAACAGGCAAGTTTACTTGCATCCACAATTAGTCCCCAGAGAATTCTTAATACTGCAAATGGTGTGTTTACAATACATCTGTCAAATAGCATAGAAGCTGGGTATCCCCCTTCCGCATTATTTCCAACATATCCCATCCCCCATATATAACAATTTTTGAACCGATAATTCAGTCCCCATCTCGTTCCCTGTGGGTAATTCGGATAAATAATACAATTCTCAAATTCTGTATTTTCACCATATCCTAATTGATACAAAAAACAATTTTTAAATTTCAAATTATATACTCCACCATAATAAACAAAAGAGTGTGTATAATTGATGAAGCAATTCTCAAAGTATAAGTTGTTTATATAACCCATATTGTTAAAAATTCGCAAATTATAGATTGACGGAACAAAAAACAAATTCTTAAAAGTCAAATTAGTTTTTGGAACTGAAAACTCAAAAAATCTAAAATCCTGACAATATATATACACCCATCCTTTTATTCCCCACTTTTCACCATTTACATCACCAATCCACTGAACATTTGAAGGAATATTTAAGGCACTTCCGTGTATATCTGAATAATAAACCCCCGGCTTAATCCATAAGATATCTCCCTCTTGCATAACGGAACAGGCTTTAGTGAATGTTTTGAAAGCAGAGGTCGGTGAAGTGCCCGAATTCGTATCATTCCCAAACTCACCATCTACAAACCACTCAGCCATTCCTAAATCTCCTCAATCAAATATTTTATCTCTTTCACTACAAGGCAAGGGATGTATGGAATTCCTGCGTTGCAATCCTCAATGTAGGGCTCATAAATATATTGCTTCCGAACCCTTATCCTTTGTGGCAACACTTCATCTGTCTCAATAGGATTTCCCGTCTGGTATAAGTCAACATAAATTTTATTTCCCGTAGGTTTCCCGATAACCCCTTCTACAATCTCCTCTTGAATGTATCCAATTTCGTTTTTGACAATTTGAATGGAATACCCTCTACCTATTAGGT
>Ga0272445_1000281_pt1 | contig 49905 bp, 49 predicted proteins | sample YNPCB0031_FD_194404 | JGI IMG/M metagenome (GOLD analysis project Ga0272445, IMG submission 194404) | Hot spring sediment microbial communities from Yellowstone National Park, WY, United States - YNP-CB-003-1 | ecosystem: Environmental > Aquatic > Thermal springs > Hot (42-90C) > Sediment... | reverse complement strand
TGGCGACAACCCTCGCGTACTCGCTCGCGATCATCGTTGCTAGAAGCTCCCTGCGCGCCCTCTGCAGCTCCTGGTGGAGCCCTCCGACCCTCGATATCAGCTCCCTCTGGAGCCGAGCAACCTCTTCTAGCTTATCGAGCAGCCTCCTCTCCAGCTCGAGCATCGCTCTCTGCTGTTGAGAGCTCATTTCACCACCCCGCTTTCGCGCCCGCTCCATCTGGCTTCAGACAGGATGGACACGGCTTCCGAGACGCCGAGCGCTGCAGCTATCGCCGTAAGCCCCTGCTCGTAATGTTCCAGCTCCTTCAGCTCGTCTTCGATAGCTTCCTTCTTGCTCTCGAACTCGTGCACGATGCCCTCGTAAGCGCCTAACCCCGTCTTCCTCTGATCCTTCGACAGCCTGGACTGGTTAACGGACAGCCTTATCGTCTCGGACTTTTGGAACAGCTTATCGAGGAACTCGTAGAGCAGTGCAGCGTAGGCTTTCACGAAGGGCACCTTCAGGGAAGGCACCTTGTAGGCGGTTTCCTGGTTCAACTGGGAGCCGCACCTCCTGCACGTGAGCACAGGCTCGCTGAACGGGTTCTTCAGCAAAGGTACCACGCTCCTGTCCGCCCCGCTGAGCAGCACCGCGTAGCTGCTCAGCCCTTGAGAGTAGAGCTTGAGCGCTTCTTCCAGCTCGGGCGGGGCACCTTCCTCGAGCCCCGGCAGCGGGCTCCTCGTAACGAGCAGGCTCTGCAGCTGCTTGTAAGCTTCCCTAACATCCTCTTTAAAGCGCTCCGGCGGCACCACTATGTCGGGGTCCTCGCTCACCCCACCGATCACGTTGACTTCAATCCACCTCAACAGGTCGAGCTTGCCCTTCAGCTCCTCGGCTTCCCTGCCAGCGCACTTCGCGCAGTAGACTCGCTCAGCAACCCTTAACGGCTGCTCAAGAGGTAATGTGTACCTAACCAGCTCGAGCATCCTACCGAACAGGTCTCTATAGCTCTCTGCCCTCTCGAGGGCTTCCCCAGCTTCCCGCGCGAAATCCTCCATTTGGGCTAGAACCTCCGCTGCGCCCTTGAGCTCCTCGATGTTGGTGAACGCCCCGCTCAACTCGAGCTCGCCCTCGACTTGCGCCCCGTCCGGCCTGCCCGGCGCGGAGGCTGAGAGAGCCTCCTTCAGGAAGTCCATATTGTCTCTATCCGGTTCGAGGAGAGGTAACTCCAGCTTTATGCTCTGAGTTACGAGAGAAACGCTCTTCACGTCGCGGGAGATCTCTTCAAGAAGGAGGTGCTCGGGCGATCTAGCGGCTTGCACCTTGCTCCACAACCCCTGCTTCTCCAAGTCGCCGACTATCTTCGCGCCATCCCACCTCTCCCGCACGAAAGTCCCTCTGTAGAAGCGGTCAAGGCGCGCGATGGTGTCGATGGCTTTCAGTACCTGGTCGGTCCCCGGCAACAGCTCGATCTCCAACCGCGCCTTCTTCACCGGCGGGGCTAAAGCGATAAGCCTCCCATCGAAGTCCGCGAAACCAACGGGGATGAAAACCTTGTACGCTTTCACCTTCATCGCTGGAAGCTTAAAGCCAGCTAACCTTCTTCTAACTTCGCTAAGCTTCTTCTCTAATTCCGGTATCGCTTGAGAGAGCCGCTTGTTCTCCTCGCCCAGCTTCTGCATATCTGATTGGGTTCCAGAAGCCATCGAGTAGTAGGCTAGCAGAGCTACAGCGCACACGCCAAGGATCAGCAGGAAAAAGAGGTTTTGAGTCGCTAAAAGCAAAAGAAGGGAAAGCGCCGCAACTACAGCGCTTATCTGCCAGTACATGGTGTACCTTTGGTAATTGTTGGCGAGCATTTCTATTTGCTTCCTATTGCTTTCGAACCTCTTTTTAGAATCTACAACTCTTTGGGTAAGATCCCTCTCTAGATTGCGCAGATTGTTAAACTCTTCAAGACGAGACGAAAGAGTACCCGAGACAGCTTTAAAAACAGCCTCGGCGACCTCGCCGAAGGGGGTTTGCAAAGTCGCATTTAAAAACTTCAATTCACCTCCTTCTAGCTCCATCAGAAAATAAAAATTAAGGAACCATATAAATGGGTGACGTCGCGCGCTCCCCTTTACGCTCGCTTCAGCGTCCAATCAAAGCGTTTTCGAGAAGCTCCAAGGCGGTTTACAAGGCCTCCACTTTTAGCTCGCCTTTCTCGATTACGGCTACGGCGCGCTTAACGCCCTCGTAGGCGCCGCTGCTGAAAATTGTTAGGACGAGCCCCTTGAAACCTTTGGGCGGCTTCGGCTTCAGGAAACCCTTTTCCTCGCGACGGGGGAAGCTGAAGCGGTAACCCTCCTCCACGACCTCGTGTGACCTGACGATCCCGGCGAGCCTGTTCCTTTCGAGGAAGGTTTCCGCAGGCTTCCGACCGAAGAAGTAGATGCCCTCCCCCCGGTCGCTCGGCTCGAACATTTCAACGCTTTCGGACGGGTCGTTCCAGAGGAGCTGGAACGCCGTCTCGTCGGTGGGGATAAGGTCCTTCCTCGGCAGCTTCTCCAGCTCGCCCAGCTTCGGCAGCGAGCTGGGGATCCCGCCGTGCACGAGCAGGATCCTGTGGGGCTCGAGGAGGGCCGCGTAGGGGAGGGCGGCGAGAACCTCGTTGAACCTTACGAAGAGCTCGAACGCCCTCTCGGGCATCTTCCTCGCGAGCTCGTAGTAGAAGCCGTAACGCTGGTTCACCAGCATCGACTCGTGGTTCCCCCTCAACAGGAACACCCTGCGGGGGTAGAGCAGCTTAAGGGCGAGAAGGTAGGAAGCGTTCTCCAGCGAGCGGCCACCCCTATCAACGTAGTCCCCGAGGAAGACCAAATTGAAGCGTTCCACGTACCTCCCCGCGGCAGCCAACGAGGCATCGAGATCTCCATGCGTGTCACCGACAACCGCGACGGGACCGTTAAGCTCCAGCAGCGTCGGCTCTCCAGCAATAACCCGCTCAACGCGGCGGAGGAGCTCCAAAAGGACGCTCACCTCCGGCAAAACCCCTTTTTCGATACTTTTCATCACAGCCTCTGCTGTGCTAAAGCGCCGCAAACGCATACGTAGAGCAACGGTGTATTCTTTAAAATCTGTTTCGCTGCAGCAACGCTGTTTAAAAGTAGATGCCTACAACATCTCTTCAGTTTTCACAGCGCATCGCGAGAATCTTTAAAAGGATCTCTGCTAGAGAGCGCGCTAGAATAGAGAAGCGAGCAAGTTAATTTTAAATAGGGACTCGGGGAAAAAGCCAAGGCTAGTTGGGGTGTGCGCATGCGCTTACTTGGCGTTTGGCGCTTACGCGCTGCCTGGACGGTGTTGAGCATAATCTGCATCTCACTCCTCCTATCCACATCCTGCTCCACAGCCTTACCAGAGGGGGAGCAAGCTTCAGACTCCAGCCAGTTTCATGGAGATGAAAGACACGCCGGCTTCATAGCAACAGTTGGACCAACCTCTCCGCTCCTCGCCTGGAAAATAAGCGAAAAAAGTGACTGCTTAATAGCATCTAGTGGAAGATTACTTACAGTAAAGACTTCATATGTTAGTGCGTTACATATATTTAATGAAACAAACGGCGTAATGTTAAATGATATATGGGTTCCTAATGAAATCCGAACACGCTATCCAGCGATAGGAGCGGGCTATATATTTGTGTTTTCTCAATATGGCGATATGTACAGTAAGGGAATAAATCTTTTTTCGACAGACTGCAAATGGTCTGAAAAAATATCAGCAACTTGGATTGATAAATTTCGTGCTATTCAATTACCTTACAATATTTTTTTGCTCACTTATTCAAAAGGAAAGTTATTCGAAGCATACACCTATGATTCTGATGGTTTGCTTCATGCCCGCATAGCAAGTAGTGGAACTATTGCATGGGAAGTTAAGTTTGAGGGTTACACGATTGGTACCATTCCTACTGTAGCTGATGACCTGGTAGTTATTGGTTTCTTGAATGTTCCTAAGATTGTAGCTTTATCTGTTGATGATGGGAAAGTTCTTTGGAGCTTTACGTTGGACTCTCCTATAGCTTCAGATTCTATAGCTTATTCTACTAACTTTTATTTTGGTTCTTCTAATGGTGTTGTTTATGCTGTATCGAAGGATGGGAGGGAGGTTTGGCATGCAAAGCTTGGGGGTGGTGTTGAGACTACTCCAGCTGTGGCCTTTGGTAGGGTTTATGTTGGGGCTGGTGATAGTAGCCTCTACGTGTTGAACGCTTCGAATGGGAAGATCCTGTGGAAGTACACTACCGGTGGACCGATTGTCGCCTCCCCGATCGTATCGCTGAACGGCATCGTGTACGTTGGCAGCACTGACGGCAGGATATACGCTTTGGACGCCAAAAATGGGGAATTAGTTTGGAGCGACAATACTGGCGCCTCTATCGAGGTTACACCCGTACTCGATAACGGGATGCTCTTTGTAGCGAGCTCAGACGGGACTATTAGAGCCTACGGCAGGCCGAGCCCATCCTCCAACCTACCAGGCTGGAGCCTGCCCTCACCCCCGAGGAACCTTACAGCGGCAGCTGGCCCGGGCTATGTTCTTCTTAGCTGGAAGCCTCCAGTTTCGAGTGGTGCGCCAGAGAACCGCAGCTACACTATCATGTACAATGTTTTTAGGGGCACTGGCCCTGGGGGGGAGAAGTTTCTCGCCCAAGTTAACGGGACAAGCTACACCGACCTCTCTGTGGAGCCTGGGAAAACCTACTACTACGTGGTTGTAGCTGTCAACCCTGCAGGCGCGAGCGATTTTTCAAACGAAGCTTCAATAACAGCTTTAGCAGCAACCCCACCCTCCACCGTCTCCAACTTCACCGTCACTGTTGTAGGCGAGTCGATAAGGCTTTCTTGGAATCCTCCAGCGTACACTGGCGGGCTACCGGTTACACAGTATATTGTTTACAGAGGTGTTGACCCGAACTCGCTGAGCGTCTACCAGACGCTACCGGGTAACGCAACCACCTTCACTGACTCGAACTTGGAGCCCGGTAAAACCTACTACTACAGGGTTCAAGCAGTTAACGCTCAAGGGAAGGGAGAGCTATCCACTATGGCGGCAGCAGTAGCTCCAGTGAAAAACCCCGTATCCTGGATCTTAAACAACCCGTTACTGATGATCGCCTTTCTTATCGCGGTAGTTATAGCGGTAATGCTGCGGCAGCACCCACGAAAGCGTGAACCTGAAATCCCGGTTGAAATATATGCTGGTAAAACTGTGAATGTGATGTTGAGAGGACCTGAACTAAAACCGTTGGATAAGCGTTTAGTAATTCACGGTTACGAGTGCCGTTCGCTGCTCGGTAAGACCGCTCTTTCCGCTACGCTGCTCTGCACCGATTACGTGGGGAGGAACCGCGTTTTGAAAATCCCAGTAGAGTTTTACGATTGGAAAGTTCACGGAGAGCGAATGGGCGGTCGGAGAACAATGTACAGTAGTTTCGGTGGAGAGGTTAAGGTGCTTGAGAGAGTATCTAGCCTAGGTCACCCGTGCATCGTGAAGTTTGAGAAAGCGTTTGAAGCTTACGGCGAGGAACCGCCAACGCTTGTTTTCGAGTTTTGCGAGGGTGGTTCTCTCGCCGACTTGCTGGAGAAGTATGGGAAGCTCGATCCTGTTACAGCGGTTGAGATTATCGTGCAGATCGCCGGTGCTCTAGCTGCGATCCACGAGCTCGGCTACGCGCACGGAGACGTGAAACCTGAAAACATTCTTTTCACAAATAATGGGATTCCCAAGCTTGCAGACTTCAACTCTGCGCGGGCGATCGCTTCCACTACGAGAAGTATAGCTCCCTTCACGCCAGGCTATGCTGCACCCGAGCACATGAAAGGGATACCGAGCCAGAAGGGTGACGTCTGGTCTCTCGCACTAGTCCTCTACGAGACTGTAACAGGTAGAAACCTCTTTTCATCCGATAAGAACGAGTACGAAAAGGAGCTCAAACGATTAGAGATAGGTGGGAAAGTGGAAATCCGAACTGGAGACAGCGACCTCGATGCGATAATCGAAAAGTGTATTAAACTGAATCCCGACAAGCGGCCGAGCATGAGAGAGTTTGAAGAAATGCTCCGCAACTATCTGAAGATGAAGAGCGGCAAAAGAAGGAAAGGATAGCGCACGTACCCTCGCCTACGTGCGGCATGGAGAAACAGCTAAAGCCTTCTTCATTTCAACCTTTTTCAACGCAGCTGTGAACGCCGTAACGCTAGCTTCTCCGATACTTCTCGTGCACTACTACATTGAAGCGCATGCTCGCGCGCGGGCAGAGCGGTTCACGAGAGACCTTTTCGCCGCCGTGAAGAGCGGCAATGTTGCTGAAGTTGAAAAGCTCCTAAAGAATGGCGCAGGCGCGAACGCTAAAGATAATGACGGCGCTACACCGCTATATGCTGCAGCTCAAGAGGGGCATGTAAAGGTTGCTGAGCTACTCATCAAGAATGGTACAGACATAAACGCTAAGGTTAATGACGGCTGGACCCCCACTACACTATGCAACTTTCCATAGTCGTGTTGATGTAGCGGAGCTACTTATCAAGCATGGTGCAGACGTGAACGCTCAGGCGCGCGCTAACACAGCTCTCCGTTTCTCAAAGGTTTTCTATTATTAGAGAAGTTAGGTCTCTGTCCCACCTTATTAGCCACACGCCATTGTCCCTGGCGACTTCTATAGCATCAGGAGTCACATAGTCCGCATAAATCACCTTTACAAGCCTCTTCCTCAGCAACTCGGGTCTATTCCTCTTGATAAAGTCAACCTTGCCCAGGAGCTCTTCGACAAGGTTTTTACCCAGCCTCACAGTTGCCTCCCCAATGACACAGAGGTCTCCCGTAGCCCCATAGATGTTTATCTCCTGGGAATCAACAAATATATCGGTCAGCTCCACATCCACATTCAGCACCTGTTTTAGCCTGTACCTAATCACGCTCCTAGCCTCATCCTCCACAGTAAGCGTAAGCCTCTCCAGCGTCGCAGACATCCTGCTAACAGTAGCCTGCACCCTCTTCGTGTCTTCCCTCAAAACCCTCATCTCAGCACGGAGGTCGTCCTGCGTATCCCTAAGCGCTTTAACTTCTTTCCACAGTCTTTCATCGTTCTCTCTCAGCAATTTTACTTCCACCCAAAGCTTCTCCTGGTTTTCCCTCAGCGCCTTGACTTCTTCCCATAGTTTTTCCTGGTTCTCACGCAGACTCTTTACCTCCTCCCATAGCTTCCTCATGCTCTCCTCTAAACTGTCCAGCCTCTTAAGCGTCTCAGAAAGCCCCAAGTACCCCGCCACAGCGTACCTAAACTCCATGTCCTCCTCGAGGGCCCTCAAGAACCTCTTCTTCTCACTAGCAGTCAGAGACATCTAACTATGTCAACCTCCAAGGCACTATTAAAAATTTGCGAACGGTATGGCATTGGAGGCAAAGAGGGCAAACCCCTATACGACACAGGCTTCTTCAAACCCTGGAAAAGGCTCCTCAAAAGCGGTAAAAATACCTAAAACAAGGGAAGCCGTAGAATTCGCCCTTGAGGAATCAATAAGAAAACTCGCCAGAGCCTACGCCGCAAGACTACTAATACTCCAAGAAGACTGCTACAATGCAATGGTAAACTCCACACAGGCACTACTCATGCTCATGGACATCGACCCCATCTCACCCAGCCAGCTATACGAAAACGCCAAAACAATCCTTGTCGAGAACGAACACACTAGAAAACCTAAAAAGCCATAGACTCCCTCCAAATAAGAACACTAGAGCACGCAACTATATCCGTGCAACCAAAAACTTTGCCAGCGTGTCTCTTATCTGCTGAGCGCTAGACCTCTCCGCTGGGTTTACTTTTAAGCAGGATTCTACGAGTTCATCAATCTCCCTTACGCCAGTAGATTCAAAGGTAAGTTTTTCTTTCTCAAGTCTCGCCACAGCTTCTCTGTATCCTAGGGCGTCCAGTGGCAGAAGCAGCTTCCCCGTCACAGCCTCATAGAGCACAAGTCCCATCGCCCAAGAATCAGCCTTCTCGGTAACTTTCTCTTCCATCGCGCGCTGGAGCATCTTTTTTCGACTGTTCATCCCTGCATAGGTATAGCACGATTTCTTTGGGCAAAAGCCCACCGCCTCTGAAAATATGAAGACAAACTACGATTAATTTTTACGCGCGCTCTGTAACGCGCCTAAGACGTTAGAGAAAGATCTTCTTTTTCTCTTTTCTTCTCAAGTAGTCTACGAGCTTCTCTTCGAATTGCTGCATTGTTGGCCTGTCTTCAGGCTTTATTTTGATGCATTCCTTGAGTATAGCGTCGAGTGCCATGTCTTTCTTTCACTGGCTTCGCTCATCGCCTATCGCAAATACCTCCAAGAGAAAGTACTTCTAACATGTAGAGCGCGCGCAAAGTCTAGATCACAAGCTTCGGCTTCTCTTACCGCCGCCTGCTGTACTCTTCGATTACTCTAGCGGTTTCCGCGTCGTTTCTCATTTGGGCGATTTCTAGAGGTGTTAGATCATCGTCATCCCTAATGTTTGGGTTTGCGCCCCGCTCGAGGAGTATTTTAGCGATTTCAGCGTAACCCTTGTATGCTGCGAGGTGTAGTGGTGTGACAACGCTGTAGGTAGACTCTGTAAAGATGCCGGCATACTCCTCCATGACAACGATGGCGCCAGTTGTCCTCACGTTTACATCCGCGCCGTGCTCCAAAAGCTTCTTGACAGCGTTGATTTTACCGCTGAGCGTTGCGTCGTGTAGCGGTGTCGCGCCAACCGAATCCCTCACGTTCGGGTTTGCACCGTACTCTAAAAGCAGCTCTAGGATGCCAGCGCAGATAGACTCGTCAGCCATAGCGACCATGTGCAAAGCGCTCAAACTGCCCTGCTTCACGTTCGGGTCTGCACCCATCTCCAAGAGCTCGCGAACCCTATCGATATCGCATATCTGAACAGCGAAAAAGAGCTCATCATCCAAACCCATAAGCCGGCAGCCAAGATCGATATAATTAAGCTTTATGTAGCGCGCGGCTATGAGTGCAGGTCGGTGCTGGGTAAGGCGTGCCTCTCTGCTACAATGCTCTGTGCTTATAAGGAGGGGGTGCCCATGTCCTCAAGGTTCCGGCGGTCTGGTACGAGTTCGCTATGGGTATGCTACCGCCCGCAGAGGTGGAGAAAGCTTGGAGGACGCTGGATAAGATAGGGGTTCTGAGGAAGGAGGCAAAGGTTCTGGAGGCTGTAGCGCACGCTAATTCATCCAAAATAAGCTTCAATGGACAAAAGTTTGTTCTAAAGATTCCTTTACCCATATTTACAATCGCGTGTACGCGCGCGTTGTTTTTTTAACTGAGTGGCAGGTCTCAGTATGTTGAGCTTTTTCTACCGCGATTGAGGAAGACTTATATATCGGGTGTCAGAGTTTTAATGGTGCTTAGCTTTGAAGCAAGCACTTTTTGCTATGGTTTTGTTCGCCCTTGTTTCCCTACAACCTTTAGCTGCATCGGTTCGAATGCTGGGCGAACTTTATAACGCTGATACTACGCCTCTTTTATCGCTGTTTAACTTTAACGTCTCTTCTCTTCCTGACAGGGTAGGCGATGTGCCTGGCCAGTACGGGTATATTGACGTGGTTTACGCTGAGGTTCGTCAAATAAACTTAGATACTCTACAATTCGAAATGAAGGTTAGATCGGCAATCCCGCTCGACCCTGGGAATGGCACGGTTGCCTACCTTTGGATGATCGATACTGATCTGGATCCGAACACGGGACAGAGGCACTTTTTCGTGGGGAGCGAGTACAATGTAAGGTTGGCTTTTTACGATGGTCACTGGCAAGGGTGGGTTGACCCTATAGGTGAGAGACCTGGCGGCGGGCAGTGCCCGGTGTTTGTCGACAACGATACAGTCTCCATACTGGTGAGGAGGAGCCAAATCGGGAATGCAACGCGCTTCAGTTGGGAGGTCTCCGCTTCTGACGATAGGGGTGGTTTCGACGGGGCCGACGCGTACGCTGTCTGCCAGGTTCGAACGGAAATCCCGGCTGCCGGCGTGGTGTCAGAGATTCTGCTCAAACCGTTCCAGCTTGTTCTCTCAAACGGAGTTGCAAGCGGGAAGCTCTCTATAAGCGTGAGGGATGTTTATGGAAAGAAGCTTTCATTTTCAACCGTCAAGTTCTTCTCCGATACTCCCTCGATAGTGAACGTTACTGATCGCGGAGAGGTGCTGGCTATCCCTGGGAAGGTCGGCCACTGCTGGATTACCGCGAAGCTGGATGGTATAGTCAGTAGCAACCACGTTGAAGTATCTGTCGGAAGAGCGGTTTTGCTGCCTCCGATACTGTTGCTGTCCCCAGATAATCCGGAGGGGAAACTTAGAGTGGAAGCGTACGACGCTTACGGGAATAGGGTTCTCCCGAGAGTGATCGAGTTCTCCAGCAGCAACCCCAGCGTCGCTACAGTAGACAATACAGGCTTGGTTACCGCCGTTAGACCTCCCCAAACGTTTGGGGAAACGCCCTACATTACTGTAAAGGTGGATAGAATCCCTTTACCCAATGCCGCGGTGGTGCGGGTTACAAGGGACAACCTGGGTATAACAATGAAGCTTTTATCGGGTAAGCACATAGCTTTCTATATTCCTGAGCAGCCGATTCAAGGGTTCGACTATCAGAGCATATTTAGAGATTACGATATTGTTCGGATAACTGATATTGCGTACGAGCTTGAATCCGAGGCTACCGGTATCGTTCCCTATGGAGGGAGCACTCTGTTTCTGGTGAACGACCCGGGCCACGAGGATGGGACTGTTCCGTACGGGCTATCGGGGAATCCTATAAGGCTCGGTTCGAGCGTTGATATACCCAACAGCGGTATGATCGTGTGCCGAGGCTTCGGTTTTCCGCAATGGTTTGTCTACTTTCATGAGATGGGGCACGACTTTACCCTTGAAGGGGTCAAGCCCGTGCAATTCTTCTTTGGAGGTGCTGAACATACATTCGTGTACGTGGAGGGCTTAGCTACAGCTTTGGGCATGTACGCGGCGAAAATGATGAAGGAGCGTTCTTCGATGTTCAACATTTCAGACTACGTAATGGTTAACTTGATGTCCTTATGGCACTTCGGTTCGACTCCAAGCCTCGATGCCTACGTTAGAAACGGTGCGCACTACAGTGAAATGACGCCAGATGTCCTCGACGAAATGATCGATGTCATCTGCTCGCGATACGGTTACGATAGCTTGTCTAGGTTCTACTCGCTCTTCCTCCCGAGGGACGTCCCGTTCACGTTTACGATAGACTCTGACGCTAAGCAAGCCACTGTGTTCGTCGCCGCTTTAAGCGCTGCAACTGGAGCCGATTTGAGACCGCAATTTAGAGAGTGGGGTTTCCCGGTAGATGACAGCTTTTACGCGAGAGTATGGGATGAAGTAAGCATGCTGGTAAACCAAAGAGTACATACTTTAACTGTTAGAGTACCTTTATCGAGTCCGGCGTTTTGGATAAAAGCAGATAGCATCAACAAGACCGGCTCTCCAGTAACCTTCCGATTGCTGGAGGGTGAGCATACGCTTTACGTAGCACCGCAGGTCGGTGTTGGAGGCTTCCGCTATATTTTCGAACAATGGGATGACGGCTCGTTTGCAAACCCACGCTTAATAGAGTTGGTAGATGACTTAAGCCTTACAGCAAAGTACGTTGTTCAGGTTCAAGTTACGGTTTGCACAAACTATGGAGCGCCCATCTCGTCCGGGTGGTACGAAATTGGTAAAAACATAACTTTTTCGATATCGCAAGCTGTTATCGACTACAAAAATAGAACTAGAATGGTTTTTCAAGGTTGGTACGAGAACAATACTTTGTTAAGCACTGAACTGAACTTTTCAATTGTAGCCGATAAGCCTCGGACGGTAGTCGCATGCTGGGAAACAGAGTACGAAGTGAATGTGACGAGCGATAGGGGGAGGGTGAACGGTTCCGGCTGGTATAAAGCTGGCACAAAAGCATCGATTACAGTATCACCTACCCAGATTGAAAAAGACCTATTCACAAACTATGTTTTCGAAGGCTGGAGGGTCGGTGGTGATATAGTCTCGAACTCACCAAACTACACGTTTACAGTAAAAAAGCCGGCTACCCTAGTTGCCAGTTGGAAAATCGCGCCAAACTTAACAAATCTAAGCATAGTCGCGGTAACACTTTCAGCAATAATAGTAACTTTAGCAGTGATATGGCGCAAACATGGAGCACAGAGAGCTAGTGCACCTCGAAGAAGTAATCCTACAAAGTGAGCGCCGCGGATCGTTCTCAGAAGCACGCTACACTCCGCGCGCTTAAAGTTGCTGAAAAGCTGGGGTTTTTGCCCGACCTCCCAAAGGATGCGATTCCCGAGATCTACGATACCGCGAGTGGGCCCACCAGGGTCTACAGGGTGAGGCTCGCTGAGGGGGTGGAGGCCGTCGCCGACGCGGTGATATCCCCGATAGAAGTGGAGGTTCTGACAAGCGGTAAGCTAGCCGACGAGCTCATGATAGCCATAGAGGAGCCCGGCGAGGGTTTGTGGAGCTGAGAGGGGAGAGCACCGTGAGGCGAAGCGAGAAACCCGAGATCTGGCTTTAAGTTCGGAGATCCGCCGCGTCCAGCAGCCACGCGCGAGATCTGAGGGGGCGCATGCTCGCAAGCTGAAGGTCTCGCCGGGATCCATATGGGTTGCGTGGGGGTTTCCCTTCCGATGCTGCTGGAGTGCGGTACCGAAAGCTTGAAATGTCCTGTTTTGCAGACAGTATTTGCGAATATTGTCTGGAATCGGTGACATTATGGACGTTAGGGCTGTGAGGAGGTACCTGGAGGATTGGTATAGAGCTGAGCTGCCGGAGGTTGTGGAGCGCGAGCTCAAGGTCCAAGAGGTGCCGCGCAAGGCTGTAGCGGTTGTGGGGCCGAGGAGGGCGGGGAAAACCTTCTACTTCTTCCAGCTGCTGAGGGGTGCTAGGGCTGGCTCGCTCTACCTCAACTTCGAGGACCCTCTCCTGGTGAGCGTGAGGGGCGCTGACATTCTAGACGTGGTGAACCTTTACGCGGAGGTGGCGGGCGAGCGCGTGCGCCGCGTTTTCCTCGACGAGGTCCAGAACCTGGACGGGTGGGTGGTCGCAGTGAGGGGGCTTTTGGACAGGGGGTACAGCGTCTTCCTGACGGGCTCATCCTCGAGGCTGCTGCCCCGCGAGGTTGCCACCCAGCTGCGGGGGCGGACGCTCACCTACTACCTGCTGCCCTTCAGCTTCCGCGAGTACTTGAGGGCGCGCGGCTTCCGCCTGCCTGGCGTGCTCAGCCAGGAGGAGAAGGCGCTGCTTAGGCGCGAGCTGCAGAGGTACGTGGACTACGGGGGTTACCCGGAGGTGGTGCTGATGCCGGAGCTCGCGGACCGGCTGCTGCGCGAGTACGCGGAAGCGGTCTTCTACAAGGATTTCGTCGAGAGGCACGGCGTCAGGGACATCGGCCTCGCCAGGTACGTTTACCACTTCGTCCTCCAGAACTTCGCGCGCGAGCTCAGCGTGAGGAGGATCGTCGATTGGGTTAAGTCGCAGGGTTTGCGCTTCGATAGGAACAAGGTCTACGAGTACGTCGCCGGCCTCCAGGACACGATGGCGGTGTTCTTCCTGAGGAGGTACAGCGAGAAGGTGAGCTTGAGGGAGTCTTGGCCTAGGAAGGTTTACGTTTGCGATACCGGCTTGACGAGGCTGTTCAGGAGGGGGGAGGAGGTGGGGAGGCTTTTGGAGAACGTTGTATTCCTCGAGCTGCTGAGGAGGAGCAACGAGAACCCGCTGTGGGACATCTACTACTTCAGGGACCAGCGCCAGAGGGAAGTTGACTTCGTGGTCAAGGAGGGGCCCCGCGTAATCCAGCTCATCCAGGTCACCTACGCGAGCTCCCCAGACGAGCTGGAGAGGAGGGAGCTTGAAAGCCTCGTGAAAGCCTCTGAAGCTCTCCGCTGCGGCGATCTCCTCCTCTTAACTTGGGACCTCGAGGGCGAGCTCGTACGCGATGGCAAGCGGATCAGGGCAGTACCTCTTTGGCGGTGGCTCCTCCAGCGAGCGAGTCCACCGGCGTCGAAAAGCTAGAAGCCAAGCAGCGAGCAGCGCACGGGGAAAGCCCGCTGGCGCTTTTCAGCCGTCGGGGTGCGCCGCGCGTTGGCTGAGCCCCTTGGTCGGCCGGCGCGTCCTACACCCCTTTCCTGGAGTGGCGCACCATGGAGTTTCTGGCTCTCGTGCGGTTGGGGTAACGCTTATGAACACGCTCATCATGAACGCATTCATCATGAACATGTTCATAGATAGGGGTAGGGAGCTGGCCTTCCTGGAGAAGAGGTTCCAGTCGGGTAAGGCTGAGCTCGTGGTGGTTTACGGGCGTAGGAGGGTTGGTAAGACGTTCTTGCTGAGGAGGTTTCTCGCCGGAAAGAGGGGAGTGTACTTCGTGGTAACCAAGCTGGGCGACATCCTCCGGGAGCTGTCGGAGGCTATAGGTGAGCAGCTGGGCGTGCACCCTCCCCTTCTGCGCAGCTACAGGGAGCTCTTCAAGTACGTCGCCGAGCAGTGCAGGGAAAGCAGGCTGGTCCTCGTGGTCGACGAGTTCCAGCGGTTGGCGGAGCACGATCCAGCTTTCCTGATGGAGCTCCAGACAGCCTGGGACGAGTTTCTACGCGACACGAAGGTATTCCTGGTTCTCAGCGGCTCCTCGGTCGGCGTAGTCGAGCGAACCGCTCTCTCATCGTCATCCCCCATTTTCGGCAGGCGCACGGGGCAGCTCAAGGTGAAACCCTTCGCTTTCTCGTGCGCGAAGGAGTTTACCCCCGGGTGGTCTTGCGAGGATAAGGTCAGGGCTTACGCGGTGTTCGGGGGCACCCCCGCTTACCTAACTCTCCTCGACAGCTCTAAGAGCCTACTGGAGAACATCAAGAGCCTTGTTCTAGAACTTGGAGGACCTTTACGCGAGGAACCCTACTTCCTGCTGGCGGCTGAGACGAGAGAGCCCTTGAGGTACACGGCGATACTGGAGGCTATGGCGTCCGGCGCGACGACCCTCGGCGAGATCGCGTCGAAAAGCGGGTTATCCTCGAGCGAGCTGCCCAGGTACATGAGGGTCTTAGAGGCGCTGCTCGACATCGTGGAGAGGAGCTACCCGCTGCTGGAGGAGGGGAAACGCGGTCGAGCGAGGTACCGGATAAAGGATAACTTCCTCCGTTTCTGGTTCAAGTTCGTGAGACCCAACCTGTACTTGCTGGAGCTCGGCGAGGTCGAGCGCGTCGTGTCGAGGATCGCGGAGCAGCTGGACGAGTACGTTTCCGCAGTCTTCGAAGACGTAGCGCTCGAGCACTTCTCCCGCGCGGTACCAGCGCTGAGAGTCGGCCGGTGGTGGAGAGGCGATGTGGAGATCGACGGGGTGGCGATCGACGAGAAGAGCAAGGTCGCCTATTTCATGGAAGCGAAGTGGTCGAAGCACCCCCTGGACAAGCGCGTGCTCCGGGAGCTGGAAAGGAAAGCCGAAGCGTTCGATTGGAAGATTGGAGAGCGGAGGGAAGTCTACTTCCTCTACTCCAGGAGCGGGTTCGCGTTCGAAGCGGAAGAGAACGTGAAGCTCATCAACCTTGAGGAGCTCTGCGCCCAGCCGTGCACGTAGCGCGCGCCGCCCCGTTACCCCGCCCTTAACGCAAGGCTACCGCTCCTCTTTCCGTTGACCGCTACGACCCCGTTCGCGCGCTCGAGGGCAAGCTCGTACGCGACGGCAAGCGGATCGGGGCGGTGGCTGCTCGAGCTCTCCGCGCGAGGCGCTGGGATCTACCAGCTCTCTTCGACGGCGAGCGGCGTAAGGTCCTCGTCCCACTTTAGCACCCATACTTTGGCTTTTTTCGCGGCTTCCAGGGCTTCTGGGGTAGCGTAGTCCGCGTAGATCACCTTGACGATCCTCCTCCTGAGGAGGTCGGGTCGGTTCCTCTTAATCGCCTCGATCCTGCTCAGGAGCTCGCTCACGAGTGTTGGGCCGAGCCTCACTGTAGCTTCCCCGACTACGCAGAGATCGCCCGCTGCGCCGTAGATGTTCACTTCCATCGAGTCCACGAAGATCCTGTCGAGCTCGACGTCGACGTTCAACCGCTCCCTCACCCTGTGCCTCACCACGCTCCTCGCTTCCTCCTCGATCGTCAGCGTCAACCTTTCGAGGGTGGTGCGGATCGCACCAGTCTCCTTTTTCAACGCGTTCACGCCGCTCCTTATCGCTGCCACGCGCGCGCCTCGCTCTTCCGCCCGCCTAGCTCCGCCGGAACGTTCTCCGTAGTATGTTAGAGTATTCTTTATTCTTTTCTTTAACTTTCTGTTTAGAAAAGATTACTTTCAGGCTTCTCAACATCGAATTTATAAAGCCCCGCCTCGCCTTTCGACCCGTGAGCCGCGGGAACGGCGCGGTAAGGGCGCGAGCGGTGAGGGGGCTTGAGCCCCGGGCCCTTGAGCAGGAGGTTGTCCCGTTGAACGCTTGGGCCCGGCTCCTCCTGGAGCTTTGTGGTGACCCCCGCTGCAGCGGGGGGAGTGGGGCCCAAGCGGTGCAGAGGGTTCGCGTGCAGCGGACGGACACCTTGCGCCTACTCACTACGCCTGAGCTGGAAGATTTCCTGCGGCGCGTCGGCGACGCTACAGCCAAGCTGATCAACATGGAGAACTACCGGCGTAGACACCTGTTCTTCGAGACAGGGAAGATCGACTGTAGCTGGATGAGCGCGTGGGCGCGGCGGAAGGCGGAGTACTTCGAGATCTACAAGCTGCTTGGTTCGATGAACTTCCACGATGCTTGCCGGCTGATCAGCGATCAATGGAAGAGCTTCCTCGGGCTCTTGAGGGCGGCGAAGGAGGGGAAGTTGGAGCCTTGGCAGAAGGTTCGCCTGCCAGGCTACAGGAAGGATAGGGACGGCCAGCGAGTACCGATCGTCGTGGTGAGGTTCGACAACTACAGGATCGACCTCGAAAAGAGGGTAATTCACCTCGGCTACTGGAACCTGAGCATACCCTTCACGGGTAAGCCCCGCTGGTTGACGAGGCCGGGAGCGAAGCAAGGTCGGCTAATCATCGTGTACGACCCGGTGAGGAAGCGCTGGTACGCTCGCGCGAGCGTGGAGGTGACGCTGGAGCGGAAGCGTAGCGGAAACTTGAAGGCTAGCGTCGACCTTGGCAGGGAGCGCCTGATCGCCCTCGTCACGGAGCCCTTGAACGAGAGCGGCGAGGGCGTGGCTTTGCTGTACAGGGGTGGACCTTTGAAGGCGGACTACTTCTACTTCGAGAAGAAAATTGCTAAGATCGATAAAATGCTATCCGATCCCAAGCTCGAGGAAGCGGATAGGGCTGTGTTGAAGGAGGTTCGGAGGCGCTTCTACGAGAGGAGGAGGAAGCGTAGAGAGCAGATCTTCGCCAACGCGGCGGCGCACTTGATCAGGGTGTGCCTGGAGCTCGGCGTGGCTGTGCTGCTCCTCGGCTACCCGCGCGGCGTAGCCCAGGATAAGCCGGGGAAGGGGAATTCGAACATGTGGAGCTATAGGAGGTTCAAGCAGAGGTTGGCGGTCACGGCTGAGAACTACGGCATACCTGCCTTCGAGATTTCAGAGGACAACACCTCGAAGGTGTGCGCGAGGCACGGGTGCGAGGTTGAGCGGGGGCCGCGCGGCTTGGTGCGCTGCCCCCACGGTCACGCGATGCACGCGGACGTGAACGCGGCGATGAACATCCTGGCGCGAGGCGGAGGAAGGGTGCCGATGCGAGTGAAGGTGCTCAGCTTCATACCCACGGCGAGCAAAGTCATAGCGGTCAACGAGAAGAGGAACAGTAACCCCGCGTAAAGGCGGGGTAACCTGGATGGCGCGCGCTAGCTTGCTCCCTCCACAGCTTCACCATCGCCCTTTCGAGCTTCACCATCCTCTCCCCTAGGGCGTCGAGCCTCTTCAGCACTTCAAGCACCCCCAGGTAGCCGGCTACCGCGTACCTGAACTCTCGAGGAGGATAAGGAGCTTTCAGGAACCTTTCCTTCTCCTCAGCCGTGAGGGCCATGCGCGGTTACTGCGCGAGCCGTTATTTAAACCTAGCACGCGGCCGCTTGTCTCCTGGGGGAGCTCGGGGGCTGGCGGCGCGGTCACACGCCTATGTACGCGTACCTCTGCTTGAGCACCACGTTGACCACTACGATTGCGGTGAGCTGGAGCGTTATCAGGAGGACGCCGAGCGCGGCGACGATGTGCGGCCCGCCGATCCTGCTGAGGTAGTCCATCATGATGAACGTGATGGGGGCCTTGTGGCCCTCGCCGACGCCGCCTAAGCCGCCGAGCGTGACGCTCGTGCTCGTCTCGCCGACGCAGTAGACGAAGCTGACGAGGGCGCCGCTCAGCACGCTCAAGCCGATCAGGGGGAGCACGACGCTCATGAGGGTTCTCAGCCTCCCCGCGCCTAAGTTCATCGAAGCCTCCTCGAGCGCCACGTGAACCTGCTGGAGGCCCGCGAACACGGCTCTCGCGGTGAAGGGGAGCCTACGGACGCTGTACGCTAGGATAAGCAGGAGGCTGGGGCCAGCCGAGATGGGGTCGAGCGGCGTCCCCCTGAAGAACGTGGAGAAGAAGTAGAAGTAGCCCACGGCTACGGCCAATCCTGGTATCGCGACCGGCGACGTGACGAGTAGGTCCAGAAGCTCGAGCCCCTTAAGCCTAGCTCTAGCGATCACGTAGGGTGCGGAAACGCCTAGCAGCACGATCAGCGCGAGCGCCGCTGCCGAGTAGATCAGGCTGTTGTAGACAGCCCGGGAGACGAGGGGGTCGGCCACGATCGAACGCAAGTGCTCGAGGGTGAAGCCTTCCGGAAGCGGACCTGTCCAGCGCTCCGCAAAGGCGTAGGCGAAGACGGCGATCTGCGGGAAAGCCAAGAAGAGGAGGAGGGGCAGAAGCCCCAGGTACACGGCCGCGAGCCCGAGGGGGCCCAGCCCCCTGGTGCGAGGCTTCCACCTACCACCTCTGCTCAGCATCGCGTACTGCTTCAGCGACACGTACCTCCTGATGCCGGCGAACACCGAGAGCGCAAGCGCGAGCAGCAGGAGAGCGAGGCTCGCCGCCGCCGGCGACAGCCTCCCCGTCGTGGCCTCGACGAACCGGGTGAAAATCTGGTACGACATCAGCCTCTGCTCGTTGAAGACGATAGGGGCTCCCACGTCCTCGAGGGAGAAGATGAAGACGAGAGCCGCTCCAGCCGCCAAGCCGGGCAGCGAGAGGGGGAGGGTGACCGTCCTGAACAGCTTGAAGCCCCTTGCTCCCAGGTTCTCCGCCTGCTCCTCCAAGCTGGGGTCGATGCCCACCATGCTCGCGTAGACGTTGAGGTAGACGATGGGGAAGAAGGTCATGATCTGCGCGGCTGCAACCGCTGCGAGCCCCTCCAAGCCGACCCTGACGGGGAGACCGATAACGTCACAGAGGAGCCAGGAGATGAGCCCATCCCTCCAATCGAACAGCTTCTTGATGACGAAGGAGTTGATGAAGGGCGTCTGCAGCAGGGGGACGGTTGCGAGAATCCTCAGCGCGTTTCTACCGGGGAACGTGTAGCGAGCCATAACGAAGGCTACGAGAACTCCGAGCACGCTGGCGAAGACCGTCACGACCGCAGCCACGATGAGCGAGTTGGCGATCACACCGTAGCTGGCGCCCACCAGCCTTGCGATCGTCACCTCGCGACCCCTAAAGACGGTCTTAACGGTGAAGAGGAGCTCGCCCTGCGGCTTCGAGCTGAAGTATGTAGGATCGCTGAACAGGAGGAGCGGGTTGTACTGGACTGCCACGTAAGCTACTGAAGCTAAGGGGGCGACGAGCAGCACGAGGAGGAGAGCAACCGAGAGCAGCAGCTGCGAAAGCAGCGTAAAGTCCAAATAGAAAAACAACTTCATTCGTGCCTGCCCCATCGGCTACCCCTTCAGCAGGTTAAGCAGCCTCGTGTACCTTTCTACAGCAGCCTGCTTCCACGCCGCTATGAGCGAATCCCTGTAGGAAGCATCGCTCTGGAACTTATCGCTGATCGAGATCGCGTAGTCCATAGTGAGAGTCGCTTGCTTGCCCGTAGCCGGGTCGGTGAACGTTAGGGGAGCCGTCAGGTTGGCGATGTAAGCTTCGAACTGCTCCCTGGAGATCGCGCCAGCGAAGTACTTTGAGAGAAGCGCTTTCCAAGCGGCTTTCAGGTAGTCGTTCACCTCGACGAGCGCCGCCCTAAAGTACCACTGCATCACCGGCTCGTACATCAGAGCCAGCGTGTCGTTGAACTCGATCGAGGGGGTCTTCAGCGTTACCTCGTACGCGCTTTTAAGATCGTTCCTCTTCGCTCCTTCAGGGGTGTCGAAGACCTTCGGGTTGGCGGGTAGCCTGTTGATCGCGGGGTCGAGCCAGACCTTCTGGCCCTCCGTCAGCACCCACGCGATGAATGCTTGAGCTGCCTCTGGGTACTTCGAGCCGTTGACGAGCGCGATGGGGTCGCCGTTAACGATGCTCTCGCCGGGCGGTATGATGTACTTGCAGTCGGGGTTCACCTGCTGGGCCGTGTAGCCGTAGAAGTCGATCGTTATGCCTACAGCCACGTCGCCCTGGATCACTGCGTCCCTAGCCGCCTCGCTCCCAGAGTACACATTGGCGTTCGCGGCCATAAGCGCGAGGATCTTCCAACCCTCCTCCCAGCCGTACCGTTGGAGGATGATCTCGTACATCCTCGTGTGACTGGTGCTCTGGGTCGGGTCTGCGATGGAGAGGGCGGCTACACCGTACTGCACTAGAGGCTTGCCCAGCTCGGGCGAGGCGAGGTCCCTCCAGCTGCGCGGCGTTGTTAGGTTGTAATCGCTCAACCGCTTAGTGTTGACGGTGAAGCCAAAGCTGGAGATCGCCGCCGCAACCCAGTACACTTTCCCGTCCTTGACGCGCTTCATCGGTACGCCCATTATGGAGTCCGGGATCTGCGCCGCCGCGTCCAAAGCGTCCCTGCTGGTTAAGGGGGCAAGTAGGCCCCTCTGGAACAGCGAATCGAAAAGCGTGGGCCCGCCGCCCCAAGCGACGTCGGCTTCACCCCTCTTGATGTACTGCTCCCAGAGGCCCGCCGGGATCACTATTGTTTTCAAATCGGTTATATTGTATTTTTTGGCGACATCGCTGGCGAGAAACATGGCGCGAGCTTTAACCAAGATGTCGGTCGGGTGCCTGGATATTACCGTAAGGGTAATGCCCTGAGCCGGCTGGGTGGGTTGGCTGGGCTGCTCGGGTTGGGTTGGCTGGGAAGGCGATGGCGGCTTCATTAGCGAGGGAATGATAAAAGCTGCAGCGACGACGACCACCACAGCTATCGCGATCAACGCGAAAGTTTTAGCCTCGAGCACCACGAGCTTACCGGAGCGCTTCATCGCGGTTACTGCGTTAGGGGGTAAATAAGCTTCGCGACCAGCTTCAGCGATAAGCTCTTATACTGAACGGGTGTAAACACCCACGTGAAGGCGAAAACTATTGCCACGGTTTTGTTAATTGCGGCGGCTCTCGCCGTGCCCGCGATCCCCGCTCCCGTCGGCTTCCCCGTTCTCGTCGATCTATCCCACAAGCAGCCGCTGCTCGGCCTCGACGTGATCATACGGACTGTGCCCGAAGCCCAGTGGTACGTCCTCGTGAAAACGCCTGAAGACGCGCAAGCGCTACCCTCATCCATCGCGAGCAACGCGGTTGTGCTGGTTGGAGACCTCTCCAATGTCGACTTGGAAAAGCTCGGCATCGTGATGGTGATCTTCGGCCAGCCGCAAGCACCGCCGAGCCCGGAGGAGATAGCAGCGCTGGCTAAGTGGCTCACAGCGGCGCCCGGGAGGGCGCTTTGGGTCGCCGCCGACAGCGACTACCCGGCTCAAGGAGGCCCGCAGTCCCAGGAGTGGGCCAACATGATCATGGAGGCGGTCGGCGCCCACCTCAGGATCGATTACGCCTCGGCCGAGGACCGCGTCAGCAACGCGAGCGCCGGCTACAGGGTTCTAGCCTTCGCCAACGTCAGCGAGATACCCGTGCTGAGGTACGGGGTGGACAGGGTGCTCTTCCACGGGCCCGGCCCCGTCGCGTGGGTTGACGACACAGGCAAGTGGCACAAGCTGACATCCGCCGAGAAGCCGGCGAACGTTTACATCATCGCCACGACCTCTCCGAGGGGCGAAATAGTCAAGAACTCGCAGGTGAAGCTCCCGAACGCCTACCAGCCGGGCGACAAGGGCGCGATCGCGCTGATGGCGGCCGAGCTGATACCCGTGAAGGGCGGTTACGCTACCGTGCTTCTCTCCGGCGAGTCGCCGTACGGCGCTTACCAGCCGATCGCCACCTGGATGTACTACGGTAACATCCTCAGCGGCCCGCGCTTCATCAGGAACGTGATCCTCTGGGCCACCGGCTACATGGGCGAGCTGAAGGAGTACGCCAAGCTTGCGACCCTACCGGACCAGATTCGGTCCGAGGTTAACGCGCTCGCCAGCCAGCTGAGGAGCGACGTCGACGCCAGGCTCTCCAAGGTTGAATCCGCGATCGCCGGCGTCTCCTCGACGCTCAACATGGCGCTCGGCCTCGCCGCCCTAGCGCTGATACTGGCGATCGTCGCCCTAGCCCTCTCGCTGAGGAAGCCCAAGGCGGCGCAGGAGACTGTTGTAAAGAAAGAGTAAAACCTTTAATTTCTTTTTATTTTTCAATATCTCGAGACACTCGCACGCTCCGTCTTGAACATCCGAAGTTTAACGTCAGCCAGCCCTCTGAAGTTTGCGGGAAGCGCGCTCCAGTTCCGCAAGCGAGCCGGTCAACCCCCCGACACGACTGGGATTAGCTTAAGCGTGGCCCCGCCGTCAATGGGCTCGTCCTCCGGCACGATCCTCCCGTCGAGCACCGCCACGTACTCGACCGGGTTCAGACCGAGGGCCTTGATCGCGTCCTCCACTTTGGCGCCCTTCGGGAGCTTGAGCGTACGTGAGCCCCTCCTCAGCACCACGACTGCGAGCTCGATCTCCTCCGCCGGCATAGCTGGAAAAGGGCTACGGAATCCGCTATTAAATTTCGCGCAGGGGGAGCTTCACCACCTGCCCCGTCCTGCCCGAGAGGTAGATGGCCCTTATCAGCTCCAGGCTCCTCCTGCCCTCCCAGCCGTCCACTCTCGGCCTCCGGTCCTCCCTCACGGCTTGGGCGAAGTCGCGAATAAGCCTCACGTGGTTGTCGACGGGGACCGCCTCGGGCCTAGCCCACGAAGCCAGCCCTGAGGGCCTCTCGCCCTCCGCCCTCGCCTCCTCGCCCTTTATCGCGAGAAGCTTCAGCGCTCCTCCCTCGATGATCGCCGTCCCCTCCGTCCCGTGTATCTCGAGCCTGGTGGGGAGACCCGGGTAGACCGCCGTGCTGCCCTGTACCACGCCGAAAGCTCCGTTTCTGAACCGCACGGCCGCCACCGCGAGATCTTCGATCTCGATGCTGTGGGCGAACGTGCCGGTGAGCGCCCACAGCTCCTCGGCGTCGCCCATTAGCCACAGGAGGAGGTCGATCGTGTGGATCGCCTGGTTGATGAGCGCACCACCCCCCTCAGTCGCCCACCTCCCCCTCCAGTCGCTCCCCGCGTAGTACTCCTGGGTCCTGTACCACTCCACGACTGCTTCGCCGAGGATCAACCTGCCGAGCCGACCGGCGTCCACCACCTCCTTCACCTTCCCGACCACGGGGTCGAACCTGTACTCGAAGACGACGCCCAGCTTCACGCCCTTCCGCTCGGCTCTAGCGATCATCTCGTCCGTCTCCCTAAGCGTGGTCGCCATCGGCTTATCGACGAGAACGTGCTTCCCAGCGTCGATCGCCGCGACCGCCTGGGGGAAGTGCAGGTAGTGGGGGGTGGAGATCGCGACCGCCTCGACCTCGGGGTCGCTCAGCAGCTGCTCGAAGCTCGTGTACCAGCGCTTAGCCCCGTGCTTCCTGGCGAACTCCTCGGTCTTCGCCCCCCTCCTGCCGGCCACCGCGACGAGCTCCGCCACCCCCTCAGCCTTCAGCTGGGCTAGAGCTCGAGCGATAAAGTCGCCGCCCACCCCCGTTCCGGCAAGACCGAACTTGAGCACGTTTCCGCGCTGAAAGCCGAAGGTAAATAAAGGTAGTTGAGACCCGGCTTTTCGGTCAGCGCCGCTTAGGTTGCCAATAACCTCTTTAAGGGCATTCGCGTAGCCGACACGGTTGGCGTGGGCGGTAGCGGCCGTTCAAGCATAGGCCCCGATGTGGTCCGGCTGGCGAGGAAGCTGGCGCTCGGCTACAGGCTGTACTTCTCCGGCGATCTTCTCAACTCGGAGGGCAGGAAGGTTTTCGAGGAGATGGCCCGCATGCTGGTCTACGAGCACCCCGAGCTCAAGGGCGTGGTGACGAGGGCTCGGCGCAACCCCACGCTGGGCAACGTGCTGAAGGTTTTAGAGAGAATCCTCGGCGAGGAAGCCGAGAAGCTCGTGAGGGAGGGGGTTGAGGGGCCCTACTCGTGGTAGGAAACGCCTAAGGGGCACCACCGGTACTCCTAATCCTCAGCTCGGAGCCCTCCCAAAGACGCGGCTAGCTCAGGAGCCTGGATGCGCTCACACATCGCTGCTTTCAACCTTCATCATCGCCGATCGGCCTTGGATCTGCCGGCCTTGAAGATTGCGTACTTCGCAAGCTCGATCGCAACCAGGGGGATCAGGACGTAAGGCGCGAGCATCGCCAGCTCGCTCAAATCAAACGGTACCAGGTCGAAGACTGCGGCTAGCGGAGTGTACATGGGCGCTAGGGACAGCGCCGCCCCCACCGCGACGCTCGCTAGGAGCAACTTATTGGTCGTCTTGAGCTTGATGAACGGCAGGCGCTCGCTCCTGAAAGCTAGAGCTCTCAGCACTTCGCCCAACGTGAAGACCCCGAAAGCGGCCGTCCTGGCTGCGTTCACGCCAAAAGGTAGGAAGGCGCGGAGCATGTAAACGGTCAAGCCGGCGGTGAGAGCGCCTATAGCCGTGTAAGCGGCGATCCTCGCGGGGGTGATCAAGCGCTCGCCCTTACCTCTCGGCGGCTGCTCCATGATGCCCGGTTCCTCTGGCTCGAGGCCGAGCGCAAAAGCGGGAAGCGAGTCTGTCACCAGGTTGACCCAGAGGATCTGGACCGGGGTCAGGGGGGTTGGGAGGTCGAGCAGCTCGGCGGCCATGACGGCGAACACTTCGCCCAGGTTGCAGGACAGGAGGTAGTCGATGGGCTTCTTCACGTTCTCGTATATGATCCTTCCCTGCTTCACCGCCTCCACGATCGTCACGAAGTTGTCGTCGGCGAGGATGAGGTCGGATACCTCCTTCGCCACGTCGGTGCCGCGGATCCCCATCGCCACCCCCACGTCCGCGGCCTTGAGCGCCGGCGCGTCGTTGACCCCGTCGCCAGTCATCGCGACCACGTAGCCCCTCTTCTTCAGGGCTTTCACCAGGCGGAGCTTGTGGTTGGGTGTAACCCTCGCGAACACGTTGACCCTCTCCGCGGCGAGCTCCAGCTCCCCGTCGCTCATCCTGTCGAGCTGCGCCCCGCTCACAACCTCACCAGCGTCGAGGCCTATCTCCCTCGCGATGGCGGCGGCAGTTAGCTCGTGGTCCCCGGTGACCATCACGACTCGGATCCCAGCCCGCCTAGCGGCTTCAACGGCCTCGCGCACGCCCTCCCTCGGCGGGTCGCTGATCGCGAGCACCGCCAGGAGGGTCAGGTCGCGCTCGACCTCGTCGACCTCCGCCTCCACGAGCTCCCGCCCCCCAACCCTGTACGCTGCCCCCAGCGTCCTATAGCCCCTCGAAGCGTAGTCGGCAATGGCGCGAAGCACCGCCTCCCTCACCTCCGGCGTTAACGGTACGACCTTGCCGTCCAACTCGATCGACGTGCACTTCTCCAAGAGCAGCTCTGGGGCTCCGAAGACCGCGACGAAAACACGCTCGTCCGGGAGCTCGTGGAGCGTGCTCTTCCTCTTCCTAACCCTGTCGAAGTGGATGGTCCTCAGCCGCGGGTACCCTCCGTCCCGCAAGCCGGCCCTCAGGGCGAGCTCCTTCAACGCCGCCTCCGTCGGCTGCCCCCTGACCACCACCCTCCCGCCGGCCTCCTCCACCTCGGCGTCCGAGAACATCGCGCACATCCACAGCAGCTTCCCGAGACCGTTGCTGTTGAGGAGGTCGCCCTCAACCCTTAGCCTACCTTCGAGACCTAGGTCCTGTAGGTTTACATAAGCGCGTCGCGCGCTCATCTCGCCCCTTGTTATCGTGCCCGTCTTGTCGCTGCATATCACGTTGCACGCCCCCAAAGTCTCGATTGCAGCCAGCTTCCTCACGATCGCGTTCCTCGCGGCCATCCTCAAAGCGCCAACCGCCAGGATGGCCGTGGCGATCGCCGGGAGTCCCTCGGGCACCGCCGCGACGGCGAGCGCCGCAGCCGTGAGCAGCGAATCCAAGGGGCTGCCACCCCGAACGACCATCAAGAGGAAAACGACAGCGCAGAGGGCTAGGAGGACGCCGCCGATCCACTTCCCGAAGCGGTCGAGCTCAACCTCGAACAGCGTTTTCTCGGCTTCCACCTCCTCCAAGCTGGCGGCGATCCTGCCCAGCTCGGTCGACATGCCTGTCGCGACGACGACACCCTTGCCCCTCCCGCGCACGACGTAGGTGCCCATGAACGCCATATTCACCCGCTCGTAAACCGGCGCTTCAGGGGAGAGAACTGCTTCTGGATCCTTCTCGACAGGCGCGCTCTCTCCCGTAAGGGGCGATTCGTCCACTTCCAGCTCCTCAGTTTCGATCAGCCTAAGGTCAGCCGGGACCCTGTCGCCCTCCTCTAGTAGAACGATATCGCCGGGAACGAGCTCTCTCGCATCGACCTGTTGAACGGCACCGCCTCTCACAACCTTCGCGCGGGGAGCCGCCATCTCCTTCAGCTTCTCGACAGCCCTCTCCGCCTTGTACTCCTGGAAGAATCCGGCGAAGCCCATGAGCACGAGTATGGCCGCTATCAGAGCTGCATCCAGCACCTCGCCGAGGAGGATGGAAAGTGCCGCGGCGGCGAGCAGTATGTAGACCAGGAAGCTCTTGAACTGCCTGAGGAACATGACGATAGGGTTGATCCGCTTCTCGGCGATTTCGTTAGGCCCGTACTCGCGCAGCCTCCTCGCCACCTCCCCCTCATTGAGGCCGCTAGGCCCAGTGCCCAGCTTTTGGAAAACCTCCTCGACCCTAAGCGCGTGCCACATCGCCGCGCCCCCTCCTCGTCGGCTCCGCTTTCAAAAGCTTTCCTTTGCGGAGCGCTCGCGGTTCAGCGCGAACCCGCTCCCGCCAGGGCTTTCGGTCGGGCTCCCCGCGCGCTAAATCTCGGTGGGGAAGTACTTCTCGAGGATGCGCTGCGGCTCTTCACGCAGAATGCGGACAGCTGCCGGCAGCCGCGCCAGTATATCGTCTGGCGTGACCCCGTCCTCGCCCAGCTCCTCCGCCGCCAGGTCGCCCGCTAGCCCGTGGACGAGCACGCCCATCCTCGCGGCGAGGCCGGGGTCGCGGTACCCGATGCCGTACATCGCCGCGATCGTGCCCGTCAGCACGTCGCCTGAGCCGGCTTTCGCCATCCCCGGGTTCCCCGTCATGTTCACGTAAACCCTACCGTCCGGGTAGCCCACGAGCGTGTGCGCCCCCTTGAGCGCGATGTACGCGTTCAGCTCCCTGCAAGCCCTCCTCAGCGAGCCCACCGGGTCCTCCTGCACCTCGGCCGGCTTGAGCCCCGTTAAGCGCGAGAACTCGACGAGGTGGGGGGTGATAATCGTCGGCGCCCTCCTCTTCTTCACGGCGTCAGGCTCCCTCACGATAGCTGTTATCCCGTCCCCGTCCACGATGACGGGGACCTCGAGCCTAGCCACTAGCTCCCTGACGAGCTGCTGGGTCTCCTCGTTCAGCGAAGTGCCTGGGCCCACCGCCGCGATGTCGATGCCGTACTCGGTGACCAGCTCGAGCAGGTGATCGAGGTTTGAAAGAGCGATCGTCCCCTCCCCCGTCTCCTCCAAGGGCACGTAGACGACCTCGCTGCACTTCGCCGCTATGAAGGGCACCACGGACTTGGGCGCGGCGAGGCGCGAGTAGCCTCCCCCGGCCTTCAGGAACGAGTAGGAAGCGTAGTAGGGCGCTCCATAGTAGTAGCGGGCGCCCGCGACGGCGAGGAACTTGCCGAACATCCCCTTATGCCCCCACCTCACCCTCTCCGGCGGCGGCACGGGCGCGTTCAGCTCCACGCTCACCCCCTCAAAGAGCTGGGGAGGGTAGGAGAGCTTCGAAACGTAGAGCTTCCCGCAGTAGTGGAAGCCAGGGTAGAGCACGTTCCCGACCTTGGGCGCCCCGAAGGTGACGGTCGCCGCTGACTTCACCGCAACGCCGCGCACCAGCCCATTGTCCGGGTCGACCCCCGATGGGATGTCGACGCTCACGACCGGCTTCCCGCACCCGTTCACGAGCTCGATCGCCGCTCTGTACACACCTCTAACCTCTCCCTTGAGACCGAGCCCGATGAGCCCCACAACAGCCACCGCGCACCACCCTAGCACCTCCCTCAGAACGTCGAGCTCGCCCTCCAACCTCGCGTGAGCGACCGGCACTCCGGCTTTCTCGAGAAGCTCAAGCTGCCTCTTCGCCAGCTCCGTCATCCTCGCTGGATCGCCGACCACGACGACACGCACCTCGTAGCCGGCAGCGTGGAGCCTGCGCGCCGCTACCATCGCGTCACCACCGTTGTTTCCCGTCCCTGCGATAACCGCTACGCGCCTCTCCACTGTGCCAAAGTGCTTCTTGACAACCTCGTACACTGCAGAACCCGCATCCTCCATGAGGAGTAAGGGGTCGATCCCGAATTTCTCCGAAGCTTCAACGTCTATCCTGCGGGCCTCCTCAGAGCTGCATACCTTCATGGTCGGCGAAATCACAGGCGTAAGCGGTTACGAGCTGCTTAAGCTTAGCGGTTGTGAGTCAGAACTAGACAGCTAGTGCGCGTTAGGAGAAAACGTCTATATGTGTATACATTACTACATTATCACATGAGTAGATACACCACGATTAGAGTATCCATCGAGGAAAAGCAAAGGCTTGAGCGGCTTGCAAGGTTGGCCGGCAAAAAGAGCTTGACGGAAGCCCTAAGGTTCGCCCTTACAGTGGCAGAAAAGGAGCTCGAGCGCGTTAAGGTGGATCCCGGCGAAGTACTATCATCGCTAACTTACGCTAGGGACGTGGGGGATACGAATGCCGAGAAAGTGGACGAGTACCTTTACGGCGTGAGCGAATGACAGCCCTTGTGGATACTGGGGTTTTCTTCGCTTTCTACAGCTTGCGCGACAAGCACCATCTCGATTCCCTTGCGCTAGTGATCCACCTTCTAGAAGGCAAGTGGGGTCAGGGGTACGTGACGGACCACATACTAGATGAAATTCTCACGCTCCTCAAGTGTAGAGTTTCGGGGGAAACTGCGTAAGCATTCATTGAATCCGTCATAGATACAGGAGCAGTTAGGGTGTTGTACCTGAACGAGGACGACGAGAATGAAGCATTGCTTCTCTTCAAAGAAAACGTTGTTAAAAAGGGGTTTAGCTATACCGATGCGACCACGATAGTCGCAATGAGAAGATACAAGATCGGTTTCTTGCTTTCTTTCGACCAGCGATCGTTCAGTGGGCTCGTTGAGAGAATCATAGGTCCTAGCTACTGGAATGCACTACCTGAAAACGAGCGGGATAGAATCCTTAAGATGGTCGAAAAGTATAAAGCGCGGCACGGTGGCGAGCACGGCAAAAGCCTAAATGTTTAAGGGTTAGTCGATCCTTACCTGAACATAAAATCTAAAAAACCTTATGGCCTACGAGGGTATTTACCTGTATCCTAGGATCATTTGTCTTCGTTCGGTGAGATCTCGATGCTCTCTTAGTAGGTTGAATAGCGCGGTTCTAATCGCTTCACTCCTATTATTGAAAACACCCATCTCCACAAGCTGATCCAAAGCATCCAACAAAGCCCTAGGAATATGGAACGAAACAATGTGCGTTCTAGGGTTCTCAATCGCTTCTTTGTCCTTCCTCACGGATTTCGACATCGCCTAGATTTGGGGCGCGAGGTAGAAGAGGCTGCCCCACAGCCCAGCATTTACTATGAGCGTAAGAAAGCGGTAGGACGCTTGTAGTCTCGCTCTCAGGATGCACATCCTACGCGGGTTGAGGCTTCGAAAGCCAACTTCCGAACTCCCTATTTCCTGCCCTTCAAACCCCTTAGCTCGAGGATTAAAGAGACCGCTTCGACATCCTCTTTCCGCCTGACCGGAAGCGCTACCTCAGGCGGATTGCCGCCTACAACGAGAACCCAGCCCGGCTCGCGCTGCTGGAGGTTCACGCTGAGCATCGAGGGTAAGCGGTAGGGTGGAGCGTAGACTTCGGCTGGAACCCTGCTCAACCCTCTCTCCTTTGCGACAACCACGCGAGCGCAGCCTTTATCGACAGCGTAGAGAACCTCGCCGAGGATTGTTTCGAAAGCTACTAGCAGGGGTGGAGAGGCCTTCAGGTAGCTGTCGTAGCCGTTCGGGTCTACGGCTCGCGGCTCATCCAGCTCCGAGGGGTTACTGTCCCACGGGCCTGAGAGCACGTTGCGCAGCGGCACCCTGCTCACCACTTTCCGCCGCTTCGCCAGCCTATCCTCGAGCTCCACCGTGCACATAAGCGCTCTCACGAGGGTTTCGAAGAGCGCTCTATCTCGAGCGCACGCTTCGGAAACCTTCCTTATGCGATCCTCCATCTCGCCCACAACAACTCCAACGTATCGCTGAAATCGGGCCGATAAACCTTCACTCGTAGTACGCTTTCACCTTAAAACCAGTGCGTTCTAGCTCTTTCACGAACGCCTCAAAGAGGTGGCGAGGTGGTTTCGACACTCCGCTGAGCTTCGGGGGTCTGTATGCTGTGTACACGTGGACTTCGTCCAGCTCGACACCGTTCAACACGCGGGCAAGAGCTTCCGCGTCCTCGCGGGTAGAGTTCGTAAAAAGACCGGTGTCCACCAGCATTACCTGTACGGCCAGCACGCCCTCGTAGTTCTTCCTAAGGCTTCTCAAACCCTCGACGATTCGCTGGAGGCTCAAACCCTCCGCGGGCCTGTTCAAAGCCTCGAATTTGATTGGGTCGACTGTGTCCAATTTAGCTTCCACGTGGTCAAGATGCCCTAGCGCCTCAGCAACTCTTCGCTGGTTAAGGGTAGATGAGTTCGTGAAAACACCCAAGCTAGCCGGGATCCCGTACCGATCGGCTACAGCTCGCACCACACTAACGAACTCCGCGAAGCTTCGGTGCAGCGTGGGCTCGCCGTTCCCCGAGAAATCGATAGAGCTGACGTCAACGGAATCCTTAAGCGCCAGCTCAAGAGCTTCTTCGAGGTCGCGGGGCTTTGGGTACCCAGGGTCCACTGGGAACGGCGTTTTCACAATAGTAGGCCCCCTGAAGCAGTAGATGCAATCGAAGCTGCACACCTTCCAGCCCGGGTAGAGGTTCACCCCGAGGCTGTCGCCCCTCCTCCTCGACTTTAGTCGGTAGACGAGGGGGAGGTTGCGGTATGGGCAAACGTTGCAATCACCGGGGCATCGGGCGTAGAGCACGTTTCAAGCCCCGTGCACGCGCTCCCAGAGCAGGAAGAGCTCGTCCACAACGTGGACGTCCTCCACCCGCTCGATCTTTCCGCTCCTCACCAGCTCGACGAGGCACCCGCTTCGCTCCTTCACCCGTCCAACCACGGCCGCCTCCGCTCCAGCGAGTTTAACGGCTTGGAGCGCTCGGTCGACCTTATCGGGGGGTACTGCAGCTAGGAGCGCGCCCGAGCTGATGAGCCTCAACACGTCCAGGCCCACAGCCTTAGCGGCCAGCTTCGTCTCCTCGAGCACGGGGACCTTGTCAGCCCATAGCTCCACCGTCGTCCCCGACGCGTAGGCCAGCTCCGCCGCCCCGCCGAGCACCCCGCCCTCGGTCGGATCGTGCATAGCTGTGGTCAAGCCGCGCTCGGCGAGCGCCAATGCCTCTTTGACGACGCTCACTCTTTCGACGAACCGAGCGCCCCTCTCGATGACAGCCCTAGGTACCCCCCGCTTCTCCAGCTCGCTGGCGAAGTCTGTGCACAGGATGGCGGTCCCTTCTATGCCCGCCGCCTTCGTGAGGATTAGGTAGTCCCCCGCTCTAGCGCCGCGGGTGGCAACGATCTTGGAGAGAGCGGCCACCCCGATCGCGGTTGTGCCGACGATCGGCCTATCGAGACCGGGAGTGGTCTCGGTGTGCCCACCTACCACCATCATCCCCAGCTCTTTTGCTGCAGCGTCAACCTGGGGCATGATCTCCGCCAGAAGTTCCTCTCCATCCCTATCCGGAAGGAAGAGGGACATTAGAAACCAGCGAGGTTTCGCGCCTCTAGTCGCCACGTCGTTCGCGACGATGTGGACAGCCAGCCAGCCGAGCAGCTTCGAGGCTCCTGTTATCGCGTCGTTGTGGACGACGAGAGCTACCCCTCCTCCCAGGTCTATCACGGCGGCATCTTCCCCTACAGCTGGGCCTACGATCACGGCGGGATCGCTAGAACCCAGCCTTGTGAAAACAAGCTTCTCCAGCAGCTTTGGCGGTACCTTGCCGACCACGCCCACCTTCAGCGAGAGCTCATCTTAAACAGTTCGCGCACGTTTACATCCACCGCTTCGACGGGCTCCGCCACCACTTAAGCTTCGAGCGTTCAGACAGCCTAAAACCGGAAGCGGTGGAGGCTTGTTGCGCGGTAACGCTTTTATAAGGGGGTTGCGCCGATACTGTGCCAGGAAGCTGGCCTGCGGGATAGGATGAGTAGGTATAGCGGAAGAGGTAGAGGCAGGTTCGGGGGCGAGGGGCCCGGCAGCCTTGAGGTTGGCGAGGAACTTACGCTCCGAATTTTCGGCGTGAGTAGGCGCGGAGACGGGATGGGTAAAGCCAAGGGTTACACGATATTCGTCCCCAACACGAAAGCTGGGGACGTAGTTAAGGTCCGAGTAACGAGGGTTTGGTCTAGGTTCGCTACAGCTGAAGTAGTCTCAACCGGGGAATCATCGGAAGAAGCTTAACCCAGCTCCGCCGGATAACCCGTGTAAGCGGGAAGAGCATCGCGGCACGCGTTAACCACGTTACGTTTTTATCAATCGTTTTCTATTACACTCCTTGAGGATGAGGAAGAGACGAGCTGAGCTGTGATGTGCATCCATCTCACGCTGATTAGCTGCCGGCTTCCGCGCTGGGTTTAAAAGGGGTCGGCTTCAGCTCTAGCGGTGCGCTGGAGGCTAGCGTTAACCCTTGCCTACGCGATCTTGGCTGCGGCGTTGAGCGCAAGCGCGCTGGCGCCGCTTCAGGCTTCCGGCTCGAGGCTCCATATCGCGTTTGACTTTAGGTTGATCGTAGTCGCGCTGATCGTCGTGATAGCGGCTTTGATGCCCTTCTTCCAAGAAGGATTCAAGGAGCTGTTCCGGGAGGCGCTGTATCGCCGCAAAGGCTCGTGGAAGCGTATGGCCCTTGCAGCGCTCTTTCAAACGGTACTGCTGATAGCGCCTCTCATCCTCCTCATGGGGCTGAGCAGCCGTTTACCTCCCACGATCCCGAACGGCACCGCAGCAGGCCCCGTAGGGCAACCTGGCCAACCAGCCTCCATCGAAGCTGGCAGCACGCCAGAGAAGGGTTCCGAGCAGAGTCCCGCCGCGCCCAACCAACAGGCAACTTCCTTGGAGCCCACCGGTGCGCAGTGGGCTTCTAGCGGGTTATTCCTTCCGGTTACCTTGGTTCTGCTGAGCGTTGCAGCCGTTACGGGGGCATTCGCCGCTTACGAAGCTTGGAAGGACGCTCACCTGGCCAGACGCCCTGAAGGGGGCGAGGGCCTTGCTGTAGCCGAGGAGGTTGCGGAGCCCGAGCTTCTCGAGGCGGCAAGGGCTGCGGTAAAGGAGCTGGAGGAGGGGGGCGACCCGAGGGGGGCGATAGTATCCTACTTCCTCAAGCTGTGCAGGCTGCTTAGGGAGAACGGGGTTGATGCCCGCGAGGAGATGACCGCCCGCGAGATAGCGCATCTGGCTCTGGAGAGATTCAAGGGGCTCGACCCGAGACCTCTTACGAGGCTGGTGGAGCTGTTCGAGGAAGCGCGCTACAGCGACCACAGGGTCGACGAGGCGATGAGGGAGGAGGCGCTCGCGTGCTTCAGGGCGATCGCGGATGGCCTCTCGCACAGGGCTTAAGCGGGCTTTCGCGTCGACGGTTGCTGTGGCGGCACTCTCGCTGCTGGCCGCGCTCGCCTACTCCTTTGCAGGGGAGGCAGGATGGCTTGTCCTGTTTTTCGCTTTGATCTTCCTCCTGGTTAGGGAGGTTTACGAAGCGCTAGCGCAGCAGCCAAAGCTCGAAATGCGCCAGGAACCTCGTGAACCGAGGATCGAAGCGCTTGAGAAGCTGCTCGCGCAGCTGCCTTCCAGCGGTAGCGTTGTCGCTATGAGGCTTAGGGACCTTCTCCTCCAGCGCTTGAGCGCCAGAACCGGGCTGCCTGTAGCGGAAGCCGAAGCACGCGCGCGGGAGCTCGTGAAAGACGACGTCCTGCTGAAGCTGCTTAACGGGAAACTGAAGCTCGAGTCTAAGCGGGACGTGCTCGACGTGCTCGACCGCATCGACAAGCTGTAGCCGTTTCAAAGCTGCTTCGAGAACGCTAGGTTTAACCCCCAACCCGACTACAGGGGCTCCGTGATCCCGAGGATCGACCTCCACGTCCACAGCCAGTTCTCCCCGTGCGCTGAGAACGTTAGCGTACAAGGAGACGCGAAGCTTGCGGTCGAGAAGGGTATCCAGGTGATGGCGATCACCGACCACGGCACGGAACCTCAGCCCCGGTGGATCGACCGCTACTTCGCTGAGCTCGAGAAGGTTCGAAGGGAGTTCGGCGGCAAGCTGACCCTCCTCGCAGGAATGGAAGTCGACATAGTCGACGGTCGCCTGATCGTTGACGCCGAAACCCTAAGGAAGCTGGATTCGGTTGTAGCATCGATGCACGAGCTCCCCCAAGGTGTGGATGCTGCCGGCTACTGGAGGAAGTGCATGCTCGGTGCCGTGCGCAGCGGTTTCGCCAGAGTTTTAGGACACCCAACTTGGATCTACGGCTACCAGTTGGAGGTGGTGGAGGGAGCGGGCGGAGCGGAGGGGCGAGTTATCCGCTTGCCGGTTGAGCACGTGCTCGAGGTGCTCGACGAAGCCCGTGAGGCAGGCGTAGCCATCGAGCTCAACTACCACCACAGGGACCCGAACCCGCTGTTCCTCAAGCTGGCTGTCGAGAGGAACGTTGAGCTCGTTCCCGACTCTGACGCTCACAACTTGAGCGAGATCGGAAACTGGGGCTGGTACGAGCAGATACTGAAAGCCGCTGGCGCACCGCCGGAAACGGTGAGATGGCTCGACCCCCGAAAGCTCGAGAAGTAGCCGCTCAGAGCAGCCGAGGTCATCACCGATCGGCCCTTGCAAGCCTCTTCCCAGCGGCTTTTTCATTGCTTCCCGCTCCCAAATAAGCTTGACGCATTGTGGGGCGGAACCCACCCCTTTACGTGCCAGTGTACACGCGCACGTTGAGCCGCTTCGCTGTCTCTATCGACTTCTCGTCGACAAATGGTGAGACTATGACAAGCTCGGGCTTAACGCCTACAAGTCTTTCGTACAACCTACCTATCCTCCAAAACTTCACGACGTCGCCCTCGGAAACGCTCGCTTTCACTTCGATGAGCACATGCACGTTGTCCCTAACGAGGACGTCGGCCTCCACGTACGCCGGGAAGCCGAGCACCTCACCCTTCTCGTCATAGACCCTCCACTTTTCGACGCGCGCGTCATGAAGAGGGTGGAGTACCTGCTCGATCACGCGGCCCTTACGAAGGCCGTGAGAGAGTACGTGTGGGAGGAGGTCGCGAGAACCTACGTGCTGAACCGCGAAGTCAGAGAAGAGATGAGAAGGCACAACCCGTGGGCTCTCTATAGGATCGTGGAGGTGCTCTACGAAGCCCACAAGCGCGGCTACTGGAGCCCCGGCGAGCAGCTCCTCGACGAGCTCGAAAAAGTGAGGTTGGAGGTCGAACAGCTCCTAGAGTAGCTACCCTTCAAGCTCCTACAAAGCGCGTGCAGCGCGGTGATAACCTCCAAGGGTTAGACCATGCTGTGCAGTCCCAGAGCCAACTCCGCTGCGCTAACAGCGAAGCGCGCTGAACACACGCGTAGCTGTGCGCTTAAACCGCGTGCGCAGAGTCTTTACAGGACGATGGGGATCCTCGCTCTCCTGAGGAGCTCTCTGAAGTCCTCGAAGTCGAGGCCCGCTATCTGCTGCGCCACCCTGAAGTCCCCCGTCTCGATGTAGTACTTGAGGGCTGCCTTCAGCTTAGGAGGGAGCTTCTCGATGAACTCCCAGTCGGCCCTCTCACGCCTAAGCTTACGCGCCTCCTCCTCCCACTCTAGGATCTCGTCAACCTCCACGCGTGCTCCCAATCTCTCCTCCTAAATAAGTGGAGCGCCTCCTCCTCGTACCTCCTCAGCTCCCCCACCAGGTCCTCCACGAGGCCGCGCTGCCAAGCCTCCACGATCACCTCGAACGCTCTCCACACGGTCACGTTGAGCCCCAGGACCCTCGGGGCGAAGTACGCGCCGCCGTTCTCGGTGAGGACCGTGTAGCCGAACCGGAGCCCCGCCGCGAGGCAGACCGCCTCCGGGTAGTCCACCCTCTTGAGGGGCCTCCCCCTGCTCAGCGCCATGAGCCGCCTAGCTTCACCCTCGATCTCGGGCGTCTCCGTGAACAGCGCGAAAGCCCCGCTGGCCAGGCGCTCGGCGACCCAGTCGACCGCTGGGGGCAGCTTCAGCTCGCGCAGGACGGACTCGGGAACGTGGACGACCTCGAAGAGCTCCAGCAGCAGGTCCCGCCTGCTGTACCTGGTCCAGTCCACCAGGAAGGAGGTGTCCGCTACAGCTTCACGTGACGCTCGGGACACGGGCCTTAACCCTCAGCTCGTTGAACTCGTCGACCGTCAACCCGGCGATCCTCGAGGCCACGTAGATGTCGCCGGTCTCGATGTAGTACTTGAGGGCTGCCTTCAGCTTAGGAGGGAGCTTCTCGATGAACTCCCAGTCGGCCCTCTCACGCCTAAGCTTACGCGCCTCCTCCAGCGCCTCGACGACCTCCTCCACACTCACGCCATTGAAAGCGCGCGCCGCCAAATAAAGCTTCTCGGTGCGAGGTGCAGCGCCTGCCGGGTGAGCCGCATTCCGCTCTCGCAGGTTGCGCAACCGAGCCCGCAGACCCCCGTCGTGCGCGCTCGGAGCCTGGCTTACAGCGCCTCCGTCCTCGGTTCGTGCGCCCTAACCGGTTTCCAGCAGCTCCTTCACGCTCGCGCACTTTACCAGCTTCCGCACCCTAGCCTTCAGTTCTTTGTCTTCGGTGACCAGCTTCAGGTTGAACTTCTGCGCGAGAACCACGTAGGAGGAGTCGTACGCCGTGAGGCCCAGTTCGATCGCCGTCCTCAGCACCTCCTCCTCCAGCCCCTCCACGCTTAAAACTCGCATGAAGCGGGTAACCCAGTTCAGCAACCTGGCGAGCTCGACCGCTCTACCCGCCGAGATCGTTTTCGAAAGGTAAACCTCCTCCCAAACGGCGTTTAAAACCTCGTAGAAGGTCAACCACTGGGCGTAGCTCCTGTAGTAGCTCAACCCTCCCGAGCTTCAGGGTCTTCACCAGTGACGACGCGTCGAAAAGCAGGTCGGGCATCAGCACCCCCGATCCTCCCTAACGTCCTTGACGATTCTCTCGACATCGATCGCCTCGAGGGCGTCGCGTAAGCTGTTGAGCTCCCTCTTCAGCAGCTCCAGTTCTTTACTCTCAACCTCCTCCTCGAGCTTCTCCCTGAGGAAACGGGATACGTTTATCCCGAGAGCTTTAGCTCTTTCAACGACCTCCCTCCGGACTTTCGTGGAGACCGTTATGTAACTACCTAGCAAGCCCACCGGCATGTACTACCTACCAGCCAAATACATCCTTACCGTTACTCTCACCGAAAAAATCTTCGATGTGGCGTGATACATCGCGAATGTTGCGGCCAGCGCGGCCTAGTCCTCCATTGCAGGGAGTTGTTGAAAGCGGTGGTCATTTCAAGGTGAGCGGGACAAGTCTCTTTCCCAGTAAAGAGCAACGCCAGACCGATTCAGCGGATTTCTTTTTGCATTAAAGCTCTTCCCCCTTTTTACGCGCAGTGCGAGGGCTACTGGAGCCTTAGCGGGCGTTTCACCTTTTCGGGGGCTGGCTGCCAAGCTCTTTCTGCCATCTCTTCTCCCCTCACTAGAGCTTTCACGAGAGCTTTGCCGAAATCGGTGAGCTGGACTCTTCGGCTCCTCCCTTCCTGCTCCTTCTCGATCAAGCCCTCGTCCTCCATCTCCTTCAGCAGCCTGCTGTACGCGGCCTTCGCCGCCGGGTTGCGCTCAGGGTCGTCTCCGCATGCTCGCATCAAGTCGACAACGCTCTCCGCCGAGCCGTTGAGCCGGTGCAGCGTGAGGAGAATCTTCAACTTCCTCTCCGAGTCTGGAGCGACGCGTGCCCGGCGGCCGGGGAGAGGCACCCTGACAACCTCTTGGGCGTGCGAGCTGTCCTTCTGCTCCACCCAATCGTCGAACTCGGGTGTCCTCGGGTCGGGGATGAACTCGCCCCTCACTTCAGGGACCACGCTGTAGACCTCGACGTTCTCGAACATCATAGCCACAGCGCCCGCTGCCGCAGCCATTAGCGGGGGCATGTCGGTCACGTCGATGTAGACCCGCACCCCCCTCCCCTCGCCGCCCTTCAGCTTCAGCTCGTAGTAGAGGATCGAGTAGAGCCTTGAGAACACGCTCGTGTAGCTGAGCGGGTTCACAGGCAACTTCACTGGCTTGAAAAAGGCGAGAGCTTTTGCCAGCTTCGCCGCGTTCCTCTGCGAAACAGCGCGGTACCTATCTCTCTTGTCGCTCTTCCCATCGAATAGGATGTACACGCGCTCGATCGGCTCCTTCACCCTCACGGCTTCGAAACCCTCCAGTATCAACGTGGGGTGGAAGCCGACGTAGTGCACCGTGACAGCCATGCTCTACCGCCGTGTTACAGGGGTATTGCTACTGTATGATCCTTGGCGCAACCGGTATATATAGCTATCTCAACAGTTAACGGCTCCGCAACAACAGTACTCTTTCCTGGAAACTATCCATCGGAGAATTCGGCCGCAAAGGTTGCAGGAAACTGTTACCGTTGCGGAGCAGCGCAACCGCTGCGACCCGGATGAAATATTATTCCCGAAATGTTATTATCTTTAACTTTTTAAAGCGGTACACGCTACACTATATGTGGTGTACGGGAGAGGCTTGAGCGTAAGCTTCGAGAGGGCGGACATCGAGATACTCGCTGAGAAGCTGAAAAGGATCTTTGAAGACCGGCGCCGCTACCTGCAGGTCACGCTCGACGGCACCGTTGTCACTAAACCGGTTCCAATCCTTACACTCTTCGGCAGGGTTGTCAGGGGTTTACCGGTCGACGCGTCGCGCCTGCGGGTGCTCGAGCCTGTACCTCACGCCAAGCTGACGCTAGCTGTTGACGCGAGCGCGAAGGTGCTGTTTAACCTTGGCGCTACAGCGATCATCGAGAGCAAGGTCGTAGCGGTGGCTTACAGGGGGGTTAAGAGGATCGGGGAGAGGAAGGTGAAGCGAGCGGCTCTCGTGTCGACGAAGTTCGAAGCTGCTGAGTGGCTAACGAGGATCGAGTACGAAACCGCTTTGAAGGCGCTCGCGGAGCTGGCCGGCTCGGGATACCTGCTTCTAGATCGGAGCCTTACGGCAGCGCCTCTTTACCGCCCGTCCACGCGGGAGCTTATAGCTAAGGTTGAGAGGAGAGCGCTAGCCTCGGGGCTCGTGCCCGTCGGGATACCGAAGAGAACGAAGCTAGCGCTGGACACGGGTGAGGGCGCGCTGGGTTACATATCGAGGATTGCTAGCAAGAGGCTGGGGGGCTACGCCTTCTACTACTACCCGCTCTTCAGGGAGGAGAGCCTACCGCCTTGGATGCTCGGCAGCCCGGCTGTCGCAAAGCTCTCGGAGCTGAGCAAGAGCGTGCTCCGCATCGACGTTTCGAGGCGGGCGCTGGCTAGGTTGGACTGCGGGGACGCGCTGGGGGATATAGCCTTCCTCCAGGACCCCTCGAACCCCGGCTACCCGTACCCGCTGAAGGCTGCGCACGAGGAGTCGAGGATAGGCGAGAGCGAGCTTGAGGTGGACCGGATGGCGCTCACAGAGCTGCTAAGGGAGTGGGGCGTGGGCGACCTGCTCCTCGCCCAATCCGCCGCGTACACCAGCTTCAAGGAGAGGAGCTTGTGGGGTGACGTACCCTGAAGCTGGGAATCGTAGTCTGGGCTGAAGGTGTCACCGTGAAGTTCAGAATACTGGAGGGTATTAGAGTTGAGCGCGGGCAGCTGGTGAAGGTTGAGGACGCGGGGCGCACCTACGTGATGAGGGTTTACGATTTCAAACCGGAGAGCCTGCTGACCCCCGCCGAGATCGCTGCCGCTAGCCACGCTGCCGCTAAGGGGGGGCAGGTGGCTCTCTACGATCAGCCTTTAAGGTTGTACGATACGGCTCTCGCCACGATCCTTTGCCAGATCGAGGAGGGAGGTTGGGTTCAGGGCCCAACCTCGGTGCCGAAGCTGTTCACTCCGGTGGAAAGCCTGGAGAAGGAGGATCTGGAGCTGCTGCGCTTGGGTACGGGCGACCTGGTCGTCGGTGTCGTGAGGGTGGGGCATAGGCCTTCGGACGCTGTGGTGGCTCTCGACGGCTCGAAGGTTGTACCCCACCACGTGCTCGTGTGCGGTGTGACAGGTGCGGGTAAGTCGAACCTGGGTAAGGTGCTCGCTGCCGCCTTTATGCTCGCGCCTCCACGCTACAGCCTCGTGCTCTTCGACGTCGAGTCCGAGTACCTGACGGGCTCGGAGCCGGGCAAGTACGGGCTAGCCCACCTACCGGTGGCGGAAGAGAGGCTGTTCGTGGTGACCCCGCGGGTGGAAGAGCCGACGCGCTTGAAGCTAGAGCTGGAGCTGGCTGGAGACGTTGTGGAGCGGGAAATCCTCGCTCATCCTCTCAAAGTCGATTTCTCCGCTTTAAAGCCGTCCGACTTCACGATGACGGGAGAGTTCACGGAGCCGCAGGAGGAGTTCCTGTGGCTTGCCTACAGGCAGTTCGGAGAGGAGTGGCTGGAGGTTATCGCTACTGTGGATTCGAGGAGCATCCACAAGCGGCTAGGCAGTATGGCTGGCGTGAACACCATAGCTGTAACGAAGCGGAAGGTCAGGCATCTGCTCGGGAGCGGGGGGGTGTTCGTGCCCCAAGCGCCCGGCGACCTGTTCGAAGCAGTGCTTGGCGCGGTACGCGAAGCTCGGGTAGTGCTCTTCGACATGCCCTTCGCGAGCGAGGGGGAAGAGAAGCTGCTGACGATCGCTGTCGCAAGGAGGATCTTTTACGCTTACGAGAAGGCGAGGAAGTATTCGCCTGAAGAGTGGAAGCGGCTTCCCCACGTTCTCGTAGCGGTGGAGGAGGCGCACCGGTACCTATCGAAGCAGGCGGCGGGGGGCGAGGTCCGGGAGAACATATTCAGCACGATCGCGAAGCGCGGCAGAAAGTACAAAGTGGGTGCCCTCTACATAACGCAGATGCCAGGTGAGCTTGTCGAGACGGTGATCAGGCAGGCGCTCACGAAGATAGTCCTACCCCTGCCGACGAAGCCGGATCTTCAGAAAGTGATCCAGTACAGCCCCTACTTGGACGAGGCTGAACAGGAGATCCGCACCTTAGACAGGGGTGAAGCTCTACTTGTCTCGCCGCCTAGCGGCATACGGTTCGCAGTACCCATCAAGATCTTCAACTACGAGGAGCTTGTTGAAGCTTTAACGCTCGAGGGGAGAGAAGGTGCAAAAGCAAAAGCCGCCGCTAGCGGATAACCGGTAGGCGTTTGGGGAGTCTCCGCTAGCGTTTTGCTCGACCACCTTTAAGTGAAAGCTCGCTGGTACGCGGTGGCGCTGCATCCCCGAAACGATAGCATCCGGTTGGAAAGAAAGCGACTAAAAACCTCTAAGCCAAGATTTGCGGTCTCTACCTGTATCCTAGGATCATTTGTCTTCGTTCGGTGAGATCTCGATGCTCTCTTAGTAGGTTGAATAGCGCGGTTCTAATCGCTTCACTCCTATTATTGAAAACACCCATCTCCACAAGCTGATCCAAAGCATCCAACAAAGCCCTAGGAATATGGAACGAAACAATGTGCGTTCTGGAGTCGACTGGGGGGTCCCTCACGCTCTTCTTCGAAACCCCCTTTGGCATAGGTGTCCCGTGGTCTTAGGGGCTTAATAAACTGCCATGTCCAGTCCTACTACCAGTGTATGATGGATTTAAAATAACTGGTTGCTTAAGCGATAAGCTGCTTGCGCGAGCGGCCTATGAGAGCCGCGGGCGCAGGCTACAATGCGCATATAAATACCGGCAGCGCTTAGGGCGATCGCTATGCCCGAGGTAGCGAAGCTCAAAGCCCAGCTGAGAGAAGAGGTTTGGCGCGAGCTCGACGCACGGAGGGTTGCCTCGCCGAGACCCTGCCACGGCAGGATTCCCATTTTCGCTGGAGCGAGAGTCGCGGCGATGAAGGTTGCTAAGAGGAGCTTCTTCTTCGAAGCTGAAACCGTGTACTCGACACTCGACCTTTCGCTCCAGCCGCTTAGGGAGGAGGTGTTGAGAAGGGGTAAGCGTCTGGTAATGATGCTGCCTGGTTTCAAGGGCTTCGTGATCGTGGATGGTTCCTCGCTGCCCAAGGGCGCAATCCGAGCGGCTGCGACACCCCGTGGGTCGCTCGTTTACGGTTCCCGCGTTGAGATCCTCAAGGGGGTGAAGATCGATGTCTTTCTGGCTGGTAGCGTAGCCGTGGACAATCGGGGCGGGCGGTTGGGGCGCGGGGACGGGCAGCAGGATCTAGAGTACGCGGTGCTGAAGGAGCTAGGGGTATTGGACGATCGGACGCCCGTCGTAACGCTTGTGCACGAGGTTCAGGTAGTGGCCCAAGTGCCAATGGAGCTTCACGATGTTCCGGCTGACTACATCGCCACGCCGAGCGCTCTGCTGAAGGTCGAGAGCGGTTACAAAAAGCCGAGCGGGGTGATATGGGACCTCGTGGACGAGGCTACAGCCAACAAGCTGCCTCTGCTCAAGCTCCTAGCTGGCTTAGGTTGAGGTGGCGGGCGTGCTGGCCGCTGTCTTGAACGGACCGCGAGACTTGAGAGTTACCGACGTCCCGAAACCCGAGCTTCCCGACGGTTGGGTGCTGGTTAAAACTGCCGCTGTGGGGATATGCGGTACCGATAAAGCCTTTTACTTGGGTACGTACCCGCTCTTCAAGAAGCCGCTTGTACCGGGCCACGAAGCGGCTGGAGAGGTCGTCGAAGGGTCCAGCAGGTTGAAGGGAAGGCTCGTTGTGCCCGAAATCAACTTCCCATGCTGGAGGTGCGAAACCTGCAGGGAGGGCCTTTACACGCACTGCCCGAGCAAGAAGACGCTGGGCATCGACTTCGATGGGGCGTTTGCCGAATTTTTCGCTGCGCCGGTCGAGGCGCTGCATACAGTTGAGGGGCTCGACCCCGTACTGGCAACCGAGGTTGAGCCTCTCGCCGCGCTCTTGAACGCGTTGAGACAGGTTCCGCTCAGGCCTGGAGACTCGGTGGCGGTCATCGGCACGGGCAACCTTGCGGTGATGCTGCTTCAGCTCCTCAAGCACTTCGGTTTCGAACCGGTTGTGGTCGTCAGGCGGGGCAGCATGAAGATCGGGTTCGTGGAGCGCTACGCTGTCGAGGTGGTGTTCGCTGACGAACTGCGCGAGTACGTGAACAAGAGGACGCGGGGAGGGATGGGCTTCGGCACAGTCTTCGAGGTTTCGGGCGACCCCTCTGCGCTCGAGCTGGCGGTGGGGGCGGCGAGGCCAAGGGGTGTTGTCCACCTCAAATCCACCCCCGGTAGCCCTGCAACGTTCAACTCGACGGTCGCGGTCGTTAAAGAGGTGAGGATTGTCGGAACCAGGTGCGGTAGCTTCAGGGAGTTCCGCGAAGCTATCGACCTGCTAAAGAGGGGGTTTGTTAAACCGGAGGTTACTGCGGTGATCGATGGGTTGCCAAGCGCTCCCGAGGCTTTCGAAAAGTCTCTTGAGCCGGAGCAGGTCAAGGTGGTTGTCCGCCTTTGACTCGAGGCTTCTTGAAGCTTGCTGGAGCGTTACCGTAATTAAGGAGTTGAGCGAAATCGCTGCGGAGGATCTTGCAGGAGGTATTCTTGGTTGTAGGGGCGAAGGGCTCGGGCAAGACGACGCTGATAAAGGCTCTTTTCCCAGGGCTGGAAGCGGATTTCAGCGAAAAGAAACCCTACCGGCTCTACGAGCTGCCTGGCGGCCTCTACGTGGCTGAGGTGTGTGGTTCCCCCGACTCTCTCGGCTCGCTCCTCCTTTCCAAGCCGGCTTGGCGGTTGCGAGCTGGATTGGTGCTCGTCGACGGTGCTTCGGGTGTGCGCGCGGACGGGAGGGCCCTCGCCCTAGCGGCCGGTGCACCCCTGCGGGCGATTGTGCTCACGAAAGCCGACGTCTCACCCCCTGAACGCATTGAAGAGGCTAGGGCGCTGGCGGCTAGGGTCGGTTTCGAGTTCTTCGCGGTTTCGGCAACGAAAAACGTGGGGATCGACAAGCTGAGAGGCTGGTTGGCAGGCACGGTTCCTGTCGTCCAGCCCACCGCTCGACCGCAAGGGCGGCACTTCCGCGTGGACGTGATACCGATACCCCTACCGGGTGCTCTCGACGCGGGTGGGCTTAGCGGCGAGGAGGCGGAGGTTATGAAGCTCTGCGATGGGAGGAGGAGCGCTGGCGAGATCGCCCTGGCTCTGGGGATGCCTTACGGTAAGGTCAGAGGCATAATCAGCGTCCTCAGGATGAGGGGGTACGTGCAAGCTCTCCTTGTCGGGGTGGTTGGATGAGCCGGTTGGCTTTCAAGCTGGGGCGGGCCATGTCGCCCGTAGCCCGCTGCTTGGTTCCGAAGATCCTGTTCGCCCACGTGGTGGCTGAGGTTACGGCTAGGTGCGCCAGCCCTCAAGAAGTAAACAGGGAGCTTTTCAAGCTGGGGGTTGGTGCAGGCGATCTAGTTGCTGTAGTTACCGCAGCGCCTACGCACTTGAAGAGGATGTGGCCATCGGGCGGCGAAGCGAGCAGGGTGGCGGTTTTCTCCAAGTGGGTCTTCTCGAGCGCGTGGCTCACGCTCACAGGCCGTCCACCGACGGTTAAGGCGGAAGCCTCGGGCGACGGGTTGGTGTGGGTTGAGCTCGAGGAGAGGCCGGGGGAGGATGCGTTCTACAAGATCGTCGTGCCTGAAGGGGTTAACCCACTCTACTTCGCAGCTGGCGCGCTCGAGGGTTGCGCGCAAGCGGTTCTGCGAGTTTTAGGAGCCGACTGGTTCAGCTTCTGGAGGCCGCTGGGGCGGAGGGGGGCTCGCGGCTTCCTTTCCAGCTCAGCGAAAGCTGCCGAGGAGGTCGCGAGCGCGATCGTGTCGAGAGCTCCCGACTTTTTCGCGGATGTAACTTGGGAGGATAGCGTGAAAGCGCTGGACGAAGCCCTAGGCGCTCGCGCACCCATAGCCCCCAAGCGCGCTACTTAAGGACGATTTTCTCCTTTCTGTAGACGCTGAGACCGGTCGCCGCGAAGGCGAAAGCCAAAGCGTAAAGGGCGTTGGGCAGCGGGGAGGGTACGGCTATCCCGGCGAGCGGTACAAGCGCGACAGCGGAGAGGAAAACAGCTGAGCCGATAGTTAGGAGCGTGAGTCCCCAGGAGTACCTTTTCCTCCTGATCGGTAGCAAGGCTGAAAGCGAGAGACCCAGGTAGGTTGCGGAGATCGCGATTTCGGCGAGCCTCAGGAGGGGTGCGCCGTGCGCGAACGCTATAGCCGCAAGTGCGCTAGCGTAGGCTATCGGGACCGCTAGGGCCACCATTTTTTCCACCTTTTCCAAGCCGCCTGCAGCAATCCTCGCCGAGGTTGAAAGCTCCCACAGGGCAAGGATGAGGATCAAACCGGAGGAGTACCAGGCCAGCTTGCTTGAAGCAATTGGTCCGACTGGCCAGTCGAGCGCAGCGGCGTCGAGAGCCCAACCGACTGCAGCGAGCGCGAAACCCGCCGCCGCGTAAAGAGAGCCTGCTCCTAGGAGCGGGTCGTAGATAGCTTTACGAGCCATCAGCGCGCGCAAGCTGGAGACGGCCGCCGAAAGCGCCATGAAAGCCGTCACCGCGCTGAGCGAGCGCGCGGCCAGTTGAGCATCCGGGTACAGGGAGAAAACTAGTAGAGCAGCTGCCACTAGAAGGGAGGAGAGCACGAGCGTTACTGGAGTGCCTTCGCTGGAGCTCACGATTTCAAGAAGGGTTAAAATAATAAAAAGGTGACGATCAGCTGCTATGTTACCCGTGAGAAACGAAGAGCTTGCAAGCCTTTTCTGAAAAATCTGTACGAATGAAGGCAGAACCGTGGGGAAAGGGTTTCGAATCACCAACCATCAGAGTTTTTAAACACGTTCCGCACTTTCGCTTTTTAAGCTTGGAGAAATTGCGCAGTTTTGCAGCGACTAAACTGCGAAAACCCATGCAACAGCCTGGACGGGCTGTTCGCTAGTTTAAGGTGGTCAAATCGGCCTACCCGTAGCTTTGGCGGTCGACCACTTTCTACATAAAAACCTTAAGCGGAGAAGCGTACAGAGAGGGACCCTGTGAGTGCGAGCGGTATGGATCGTAGGAGATCGCTCGGATTGAACAGGAACCTCAAGCTTCTGTTGATGGTAGGTGTTGCCACCGCTCTCGCGAACGGCATTCTAGCGCCCGTGCTTGCCCCTTACTTCCTGAAGCTGGGATTGAGCGGGAGCGAGGTAGGTTCTCTTAACAGCGTTATGGGGATCGCAGCCGCGTTGAGCCTGGTGCCGGCCGCATACCTTGCAGACCTTAAAGGCAAGAAGCCGCTTGCTCTTCTAGCCTTCCTTACCGGGTTGCCTTCAGTGCTCCTGCTGGCTCTGGGAAGCAAGCCGCTACTGTACGTCGCTTTCGCCCTCCTCGGCTTCGCGAACACGGCCGCAGGCGTTGCCGTAAACCCTCTCCTAGCGGACTCTGTCGAGAGGAAAGAGCAGATGGATTCGGTTTTCTCGGTTTTCCAGATCGCCAACCTAGTTGCCTCCTCGCTTGGAATGCTCCTGTCATGGCCCTTGCTCGCCTTAAGCGGGATGCTGGGCGGGGTTCTCGCGGCCTATAAGGCAGCGCTTTTCATCTCTGCAGCGCTCTTCGCCGTTTGCCTGCCCGCTCTAGCCGCGGTCTCCGAGACTAGGAGGTCGGACGGCAAGTTCAAGCTGACAGTTTCAAAGATCGCGCTCAAACTGGCCAGTCTCAACGCGCTATTGGCTTTCGGGGCTGGAATGGGCGTGTCGATAGTCGGCTACTGGTTCGCACGCAAGTACGGTGTGAGCGCTGGTGAGCTGGGTGCTCGGGGCGTAGCGGAAAACCTTCTGGTTGTAGCGGCTACAGCTGTGGCTCCACCCCTCTCCTCTAGGCTGGGCACGCTGGCCGCTGCGGCCGCGCTTCAGCTTGCTTCAGTACCTTTTATGGTTGCCACAGCGTTATCGCCGAACTTCACCGCCGCGGCTGCGCTTTTCACCGTGAGAAGCGCACTGGCTAACGCGTTGAACCCGCTGGTCTCCTCGCTGCAGATGAGACTCGTTAGAGAGGAGGAACGCGCAAGGATGAGCATGCTTAACGTGCTCGCCAGCCAGGTGGCCAGCGCGGCTGGGTCGGCTCTCGGAGGTTTACTGCTCGACACGTGGATCGACCTACCGCTCTATGCTGCTGCAGCAGTGTACGTAGTTCAAGCGTTGCTCTTCTACTACGCGCTTAGGGGCGTCGAGTGAACGCGATGCCGGGCTAAAAGCCAGAAAGCTTTTCAAAGATTTTTGTAACGCGAAAACCGCGGCTGTCGCTCACGGGTTTGCCTTCAACGCTTTCAGAGCGTTCTCCAGCTCGCTTTCCCGCGGCATCCCCTCGAACTCGACTAAGTGGATGTTACTGAAGCCGTAGCTCTTAAGGAGGTCAGCAAGCGCTTTGCCCGATGGGCCCCAACCGTAAGAGGACAGCAGGATTACCGGCATGGCTCTCTTGTGGGGCAGCTTCTCGCCGATCAGGCGGGCTATGTGGAAAATCATGGGGTGGGCGCTCTGCTCGTAGACGGGGGCGCCGAGCACAAGCAGCTCCGCTTCGGATGCTTCGGCCAGCACTTCGCTGACTGGTGGTCTCGCCTTGTCCGTAAAACCGTAGAAAGAGACACTGAACCCTTTCTCTTCGAGCGTTCGCTTCACAGCCGTGGCCGCTTGCTCAACCGCCCCGTACATGGAAGCGTAGACAACGACGGCTTTACCGGGCTCCGGCCTACCTGAAGCCACTTTCAAGTACTCCTCGACTACCCATTCGGTTTTGCTCCGGTAGACGGGGCCGTGCCCCGGGGCTATCACGCGGGGGGTTATGCCGAGGCTCCTCAGCTTCTCGATCCCCTTCTCCACGTGGTCGATGTAGTGGCCGACGACCGTGACTACGTACTTTCGGATAGCCTTGGAGAGCTGGCTGCGGTCGGCTTGATCGTCGAAGAGCGGGGGCAGGGAGTAGCTGCCGAAAACGTCGCAGGAGAGCAGGACCCCATCCTCCTCCACGTACGTCACGATCGTGTCGGGCCAGTGGAGCCAGGGCGTGTAAACGAAGCGCAGGGTGCGGCCGCAAGCGCTGAGCCGCTCGCCGTCCCTCACGGGCTTGAACCTCTCAACGCGGAAATGCGACTTCAGGATCCTGCCCGCCAGCGGGTGACCGACGAACACCGCGCGCGGAGCAGCCTCTGCCACGGCCGGAACAGTACCGGAGTGATCGGGCTCGGCGTGGTGGACGACCACGGTTTCCAGGTTTCTCGGGTCGAGAACTTCCCCGAGAGCTTGCAGGAAGAGGTCCGAGTACTCGCGTTTCCACCCGTCAAAGAGCACGGGCTCGTCCCCCGCGAGGACGTAAGCGTTATACGTGATCTTTTCGGGCACCTCCCACATCGCCTCGAAGAACTCCACCCGCACGTCGTCGACCCTTAGCAAGTACAGGTCCCCCGTAACCTTCTCCACGTAAACTCTCGGCTCCACAGCCGGGCTTGCACGACGCATCCTAAAAAGATGACCGTGCAAGGTCCGATTCAATCGTGAAGACAACGAAACAGTATTGAAGAAGGCAGCTTTCAGCCATCAAAGTTCTCGACCGCACTTTCAGCGAGAAGCCACTTCCACAAAGGTATAAAAGATACCTTTCTGCCCTCGACGTCGAGCGCATCCTCGTAGCTCCACGTTACGACCTCGAGGTTTGCGGAGCCGAGCGAGCGGCTCGCTTTCACCAGCGCCTCTAGCTCCCTCCTTTCGACTTCGTCCAACCCGCCGGCGTACGTGACCTGTATCAGCTTCGCCTTCCCGCCTTTTCCAGCAACGAAGTCCACCTCTCCTCCCCGCGCGCTCCTCCAGTAGAAGAGGTCGACGTTGGGCGTGTACCCCATCTTGACCAGCTCGAGGAAGACGACGTTCTCCATGAGCCTGCCGAGGTTCTCCCCTTCGAAGTACGTGTAGATCCCGTTGTCGACGAGGTAGAACTTCGGGATGCTTGCCGCAGCTTTCCCCCGGCTAGGTTCGAGCTTTCTTAGGAAG
>Ga0272445_1000280_pt1 | contig 50040 bp, 51 predicted proteins | sample YNPCB0031_FD_194404 | JGI IMG/M metagenome (GOLD analysis project Ga0272445, IMG submission 194404) | Hot spring sediment microbial communities from Yellowstone National Park, WY, United States - YNP-CB-003-1 | ecosystem: Environmental > Aquatic > Thermal springs > Hot (42-90C) > Sediment... | reverse complement strand
CATGAGGGAGACAGCCAGACCTTAAGGCACGACCTTACCAAATTTAGTAAACTGTGGTGAGGTGACAGGTCAGGTCCTTAGTGAATGCTTAAAGGTGGTAAGCCCTTATTCCTTCTCGATAAGTTTATGAAAATCTTCTTTTGTCATATCTACATCTCTTAATATTTTTAGCAAAAGGCCAATTCCAATTGTTTCGCCTTGATGTACTGGGACAACTGTAGCTCTACCATCTGAGTGTCTAAGGAATACATGACTTCCTCTCTGTCTTTCAATCTCAAAACCTGCCTTTTTTAAAATAGATACAACTTCTTTACCTGTTAATGACGGGAGCCTGGTCATACCAGAACTTTCTGGACTCCCACAAGGTTTAGTTCTTGATACTCATCCCCATAAACCTCTAAGCAGAGTTGGATTGCTTCTTTTATCCTTTCGATTAATTCATCAAGTGACCTTGCCTGAGTATGACAGCCTTTAAGTTCAGGCACCTCAGCAACATAATAACCATCTTCATCTCTCTGAATGATAACTGTAAACTCTCTCATCTCCTCCTCCTTTTACTTCAATCCCTCGCTATTCTAATTCCATTTGGTTATTATTTATGGCTCATCCAAAATTGTTGCTTCGCCAATCATAATTAAGTATACTAAAACTGAGTTAAATTTTCACAACCAGAGATAGTGAGCTTTCCTGCCCTAATCGCCGTGATTAATTGCCGCTTGGCCTGTCTCAAAAACTGGTTTCATCCCCTTACAACCCCTTTCAGGCTTATAGAAAGGCTGAAAAACAAGTTTCTACAAGGCTATAAAGGAGCCACCCCTTGCCCTTATAGCTTTACCTGAAATTCCAGGGACCAGTTATCGCAATATAATAATTTCACTTTTAGCTGTCTGAAACTTAATCAGTCCTGATTTCTGTAACTTCTTGATTTTTTTGAAAAATTTTAAATTTGAACAAATTAAGAGATTTTATTATATACAGTAACTTAATCTGTAATTAAGTTCATTAAGCTTTGTATTGTGTTATAATTGAACCAGCTCTTTGACAACGGCAGGAGAGGGCTTGGAAGACAGGCCAGAAAGGAGGTCTGGCATGAAGCTTTCTGGCTCTCTATACCTCAGGGGAACTATCTGGTGGGCAAATTTGACCTATCAAGGGAGGAGATACAGGTTTAGTACAAAGGAGAAGGACCCCATTAAGGCTCAAATTGCCATGAGTGAGTTTCTAAAAAGTCTAATTAAAGCTCCGACTGTTACTTCGCCACCAAAAGCTCAAACAGTAACTGTTGCTTCACCATCAAAGGCAGAGACTTCCACCAACCTGTCCTTTGAAGAGTTTTATAAAAAAGAGTATCTTCCACTCTGCGAACACCAGAGAAGTTACGAGACTAAGAAATACATTATTAACAGCTTACCTTTGTGGTTCAGAAGTCTTAAGCTGAACCAGATTAAGGTAAAGGATATTGAAACGCTTCGAAGTGAAATCCTCAAGGATAGGGAAGTTGCCACATGGAATAAGGTCCTGACAATCCTGAAACATGCTTTTAAAAAGGCCTTCCAGTGGGGGTATATCCCCGAGGTAAGTTCTAAGTTGATTATGGAAGTGAGGCCATCAAAAGGAGCTGGAAAACGGCTGAAATATCTCACTCAAGAGGAATTCCAGAGACTCCTGTCATTTCTGCCTGAGCACCTGAAGCCCCTGGTTACTGTAGCAGGATTTACAGGAATGAGAAAGTCAGAACTCCTGCAGTTGAAGTGGCAAGATATAGACTTCAACCTGAAGGTGATTCATATTAAGAAGACCAAGACTCATGAGATGCGGACAGTGCCGATGAATGAGACAGTCTACCAGACCTTAAGACAGTTGTGGCTTAACAGAAATCTTTCCTGTGAGTATGTTTTCACTTACAAAGGTAAGCCCATCAGAGACAACTTCAAACATGGCTTTAATACTGCAGTCAGGAAAGCAGGCCTTGAGGATTTTCATTTCCACGACCTGAGACATTGCTTTGTGAGCTGGTTAAGTCAGGCTGGAATTCCACTGAGAACCATAATGGAACTTAGTGGTCACAAAACTCTTTCAATGGCACTTAGGTATTCTCATCTTGCAGACAGAAACTTAAAGGATGCTGTAAAGGCAATTGACCTGTCACAATTTCCGTCACAATTTCTGTCACAAAAAAGGAAGTGGCCATCAGGCTAATGGAAGGGCTTTCAAAAATGGTGTTGTTAAGAGGGCTTAGCCCTCTTAATGGTAGGCGCGAAGGGGATCGAACCCTTGACCTCTTCCGTGTGAAGGAAGCGCTCTCCCACTGAGCTACGCGCCTTGACTTATTATATCTTACTCAACTTGTTTCTCTCAAGGCAAATGAGCTAAAATAATTTGTCAGGGCCCATAGCTCAGCTGGTAGAGCTACCGGCTCATAACCGGTTGGTCCCAGGTTCGAGTCCTGGTGGGCCCACCAAAATTGGTGGCGAAAGCAACAGTGAGGCTATAATAATCAGGTAAATTTAGCTTTTGTCTAAAAAATTTTTTAATATCCAAAGTTTTAAGCCTGTAGGCCCTTTTCAGCTTCTAATTGATAGCAAAAGTAATAGTAAGGAGAGCAGGTGTTAGAAAGGCTTCAAAAACTTATCGAGCTCCAGGAGATAGATCAGGCCATCCTCAAAAAGACAAAAGAAATAGAAGAGGATATTCCACTAAAATTATCTACAATAACCAAAAAAGTGGATAAATTAAGAGAGGATCTCGAGAGATACCGCCGAAAATTAGAAGAAGTAGAGAAAAAAAGGAAAATTACAGAAAGAGAGGTTCAGGATCTTGAAGAAAAGATAAAAAAGCTGAAAGCAAGAACTCCCGAGATAAAAACCAACAAAGAATATCAGGCCCTCCTTAAAGAGATTGAGACAGCAGAAAAAGAAAAATTCAGGATAGAAGATGAGGTTCTCAATCTTATGGAAATGGCTGAGGAGATAAAAAGGGATTTGAAGGTTCAGGAAGAGGAATTTAAAAGAAGAGAAAGAGAAATAGAAACTCAAAAAAAGGAACTCCTCACATTAAAGGAAGAACTCCTTAAAACCCTTGAGGAACTAAAAACGAGGCGAGCAAGGCTTGCGGAAGAAATGGAAAGCTCTGATTATGAACTCTATATGTCCCTTCTTGAAAAGGGAAAGGGGATTGCAGTCACTACAGCAGTTGATGCTGTCTGTCAGGGCTGCTTCCTTAATATTCCTCCTCAACTCTATGTAGAGATAAAGAGAAATGATACGATTATCCAGTGTCCTCAGTGTAAAAGAATACTGTACTGGAAACCGATGAATTGAAGTCAGAAGTCAACAGATGTCAGAAAAAGTCTTAAAGGTCTTTACAGATGGGGCATCAAAGGGGAATCCGGGACCTTCTGGTATCGGTGTAGTTTTGGTTGATGGAAAAAGAGAAATAGAGATCTCAAAATCTATCGGAACAGCAACTAATAATATTGCTGAATACAAAGCTGTCATTGCAGGCCTTGAAAAGGCTCTGGAACTAAAGGCAGAGGCAGTAGAATTATATTCTGATTCAGAGCTCCTTGTTAGACAATTAAAGGGTATCTATAAAGTAAGAGATAAAAAATTACTTAAGCTCTGGGAACAGACTAATAATCTCCTGGCGAGATTCAAAACCTATAAACTGAATCACATACCGAGAGAACAGAATGTCAGGGCCGACAGTCTTGCAAGACAGGCGATTAAGTAGTGCGGGTCTTGTTATAAAGATAACTATAAGTTATAATAATAAATCCATAAGAAATGGGGTACCATGGACGATCATAGATTAAAGGTATTCTGTACAGTAGCTGAGACAAAGAGTTTTTCAAAGGCCTCAGAGATAATTCATCTCACCCAGCCTGCTGTGAGCCTTCAGATCCAGGCCCTTGAAGAGATATATGAAACAAAACTTTTTGATAGATCAAGTTCTACCGTCACCCTGACCCCTGCAGGAGAAATCCTGTATAAATATGCAAAACAGATACTCAGTTTATATGCTCAGGCAGAAAAGGAAATAGCTGCCTTGACCGGTCTCATAAAAGGCAGTGTGAGACTTGGAGCAAGCACAACAATAGCCAATTATCTACTGCCATCAGTTATCTCCGATTTTAAAAAGCGAAACAATAGGGTTCGCTTCCATCTCCTTATTGGTAATACCAAAAGAATTGTTGACCATCTCAACAATGGCATTATAAGCTTTGGTCTTGTTGAAGGCGATGTCTCAAAATTTAAAATAAAGGCAGAAAAGGTTTTAAAAGATGAACTTGTAGTGATTGTCTCTCCTGAACATCCCTTTTCAAACAGAAAAAACATCTCTGTTAGTGAGCTTGTAAAAGAACCGTTTATTTTAAGAGAAGAAGGCTCTGGCACAAGACAGATTATAGAAAACTATCTATTAAAGTATGGCATTTCAGTGTCTGACCTCAATGTCACAGCAGTCCTTGGTGGAACAGAGGCAATAAAAGAGGCTGTAGAGGATGGAACGGGTATCTCGATTGTATCAAAATGGGCTGTAAGGAGAGAGGTAAGTAGAGGGACCCTCAAGATGCTTCCTCTAAAAGAAGAAAGACTTTTGAGGGACTTTTCCCTTATCTATAGAAATACAACTTTTTCTTCAGCTGAAAGCGAATTCCTCGAGTACCTTAAAAGATACGAATATGAAAGGCTCTTCCACAAGCAGAGGTGATTAGACAGGAGTCAGATATCAAATATCAGGGTCAGATGTCAGAAATCAGAATCTATGGAAAAATTTTCCTTAAAATCTGAGATCCCTCTTGACCTCTGTATCACTCCAATGATTTGACCTATCCTTTTAAGGTGTCTCTTCAGTCTTTCTTCACCATAAATTCTACTTCCACTATCTTTATTAATCATAAACAAAAAGTCACTTGATTGTAAAAGAAGGAGCTCCTTTATCAATTCTTTATCTAATCTCGTTTCCGCCGATTCTGAAAAGGAGTAAATTGAGGGTAGTGGTTGGCGTAAGTAAGAGCTGGCAAGTTCAATCGCCCTGTAAATAGATCTGAGATAAAATGAACTCTTTTTTGAAATCCAGGTATCACTAAAGCCTCCCTCTCCCCAGCTGGAAGGCAAAGGGTCTACTAACTCAAAAGAGGCTAACTCGGTAACAGTTGATACTTGATTAAGAATATCTTCTGGAAAGGATAATGCCACCTCAGTTGCACTGCTTAAAAGCTCAAAGACCTTTTCGAGCCATTCAGGTCCTTCAAACCACCAGTGTCCGAACAGTTCTGTATCAAAGGCTACTACTATCACAGGGTTATGTGTAAAGCCTTTTGCCATAATAGCCCTTTTTTTAAGAAAGTCAACAAAGTGCCTTGCATCAACCTCAACCTGTTTTAGAGCCCTCTGTCTGATATAGGGGGCTTTCCTTTCTCTCCCTGTAATCCTCCAGTATTTTAGCCCTGTATGGTGTCTTATTCCATCTGGTCTGAATCTCTTCCATTCACTATCTTTAAGTTCATAACAGGCATCCCTGTAAAAATCCCTGTACCAGAGATTTCCTGGATAACCCCTCTCCCTCGACCACACGAGCTCGCAAGTACTGGAATCCCTTGGAAAAACAAAAATGCCTTCAGGTGTCCTGACAGGTCTGAAGACACCATAGCGGGATCTGGGTGTACCAAAGGCGATGCTATGTCCTTCCAGAACAGTCCACTCTATATGGTAGCTCTTAAGATATTTAAAGAGACCCCTGAAATATCCGCATTCTGGCAACCAGAAACCACCAGTATTGTTTAACCACCAAATGTGTCTTTTAAATATTTCTATTCCTACCCTTATCTGTAATTCTACAACCCAGGGATATTGAGAAAATAGTGGAAGATAGGCATGGGTTGCTGTAGTGGTGATGAGTTTAATATTTCCTGTTTCTGAAAATTCCTTAAGGGCATTCATTATACCCACCCTCTGGAGGAAATCCCCTATCTCCTCAAACCTCTCTCTGTAAAATCGAATTATCTCCTCAAAAGGTGAACCTTTTAACCTCCTCTCCTCAAATTCAACAAGGTCCTTTAATCTCTCAAGATGCCCTTTCAAGCCCCTCTGCATATCTTGATTTTCAAGCATATCCAGTAGCGTAGGGCTCAGAGATAAAACGAGTTTAAAGGGTATCCCTTTGTCTTTAAGTCTTTTAAAGGAAAAAATAAGAGGGATATAAGACTCAATAACAGCCTCGTAAAACCATGTCTCCTCAACTGATGGCAAGGGAATAGTGGATTGATTCAAATAGGGCAGATGGCTATGGAAGACAAAGATTATACTTGGTGGTGTAAGTAATAGTTGTGGTTTCACTCTATATAAACCTTTCCAGAACCTTCCCTGACCTCTCCAATAATAGAAAAAAATATGCCTGCCTTCTGGAGCAAAAAGATTCCTTCTGGAGGCATAGAGAAAAGCAATCCTCCTGAGGTCTGGGGATCGGAAAGAACGAGCAGATGGTCTTCGTCAAGACTGGCAGTGATGGATTTCTTAAAGAAATTCAGATTTTCGTATGCTCCTTTTGGCACAAATCCTGACCTCACCAGGTCCATTATGAAAGACATAACAGGAATCTTTTTAAAGTCAAGATAAAAGTCCACCTTCCTGCCTCCTATCATATTGAGGCAATGGCCAATAAGGCCAAATCCTGTAATATCAGTGCATGACCTTGCCTTTACCATCAGGGCAACATCCCTCGCCTTTTCATTTAACAGGAGCATCCATCGAAGGACCTCCTCATAGTGTTCCTGGGAAAGCCTTCCAGCTTTGAGGGCTGTTACCGCTATCCCTGTCCCGAGGGGTTTTGTTAAACACAGGAGATCCCCTGGCATAGCCCCATCTTTTTTGAGAATCTTTTCAGGCTCCACAATGCCTGTTACAGAAAGGCCGAATTTTACTTCAGGGTCTTCTACAGTATGGCCACCTACGAGATTCACACCCGCTTCTTGAAGTTTAGAAAGGCATCCTCTCAAAATCCCTTTAATAATCTCTCTATCAAAGTCACAGGGATCGTATCCAAGAATTGCAAGGGCTGTAATGGGTTTTCCGGCCATGGCATATATATCACTCAGGGAATTGGCTGCGCTAATAGCACCAAATAAAAAAGGGTCATCCACAAGGGGAGTTATTATATCTACTGTCTCAACAAGGGCTATATGCTCATTAACCAAATATACACCCGCATCATCTCCTGGTCCCACAATTACGGATGGAGACAAAGAGAAATTTAAATCCTTCAGAAGTCCTTCAAGGTCCGCCGGACCGAGCTTTGCTGCTCAGCCAGCTGCCCTGACCTTTTCAGTAAGTCTCATAAATTCTCCTTTTTGTGGCGAGGTAACAGTTTTGGTGCGAGAGGGGGGAGTTGAACCCCCACGGCACAGGGCCACTGGATCCTAAGTCCAGCGCGTCTGCCAGTTCCGCCACTCTCGCTTTATGTATTATTATACCTTAGAAGATAGAGCAATATATGGAAAGCTCTTTAAGATTCCTCAACTGTTACTCGCCACCAAAACTGTTACTTACGCACCAATGGGGATGCAAAAGGCTTCTTTGGAATTGTATTAACTACCAATAGAAGCAAGAAAATCTGAAAGCCTCTTTTTGTCCTCTGGTGGGACTTCAATAAATTCTATGCCCACATCATACATCTCTTTATTTTTTTCATTTTTCATACATGAAGCAACCCTTCCTTTTAATTCAATCTTTAACCCACCCGGAATGAATAGCTCCATCGGAAAGACAGTATTTATCTCAAAGGATTCAGGAAGTTCAATAAGCATACCCCCAAGGCTTATAATCTTGACCTTATATTTTTGAGGATGCTCAACAATACCTGAAAGGGATTTTACTTTAAACCTCAGACCCTCTATCCTTTCCTCAAACCTGCTCTCCCCAGCTCTATGTTTTTCGATAAATTCAAGTAATCTTTTTATCTTTTCATCAAGGAGATTTACAAATTTTAACCCTGCCTGATATACAGGAATGACATCTCCTCCGTGACCTTTTAAGCTTCCAACAAGGGTAGCCCAAACAACCCTTCCTTTAAAATCAAACCTTCCGTCCTCTGCCTCGATCTTCAGATTATACTCCCTGTTAATCTCCAGCCTTCTGGAAATCTCAATTGCCATGCCTCCAAGGCTGATATTCAGAACCTTTGCCTTTTCAGCACAAAAGAGCCTTCCCGTTATTCCTTCCACACTTATTCTTGGATATCTTCTCCTCTCTTCCAACACCTCACCCCTTTTGTTAATTATATCAAAAATAAAATTACTTTGGTATATTTTTTATTGCTCATATCCAAAATTTTTAGTTTTACAACAAAAGCTTTAACTGTTACTTACACCACCAATTCAACAACTCTTTATTTGGTTTATTAAAGGTCCCACACCTGTCCAAAATAAAGTTTTAATGGGCATAAGGCTGAAGTAAGGATTAGGGTGTAGGAGTTAGGGATTAGGGGTTAGTCTACTCCCTACACCCTACTCCCTAATCCCTATACCCTACTCCCTTAAGCCTATCTTCATAAAACCATGTTAAAATAAAATAGGCTTAAGCCTGCCTTACCTTCACTAAAAGGAGGTCCTAAATTGCAAAACTTGACTTCTAATTGCACCACCAACTATGAGCCTGACAGGATCGAACAAAAATGGCAGAGCTTCTGGAAAGAAAAAGAGCTTTTCAAGACTCCAACTGTTACTTCCGCCACCAATATCCCGAGCAAAGAGAGGAAATTTTATTGTCTCGAGATGTTTCCCTATCCTTCTGGAAGGATCCACATGGGACATGTCAGAAATTATGCTATTGGAGATGTTATTGCCCGTTATAAAAGGATGAGGGGGTATCATGTCCTTCATCCAATGGGATGGGATGCCTTTGGGCTTCCAGCAGAAAACGCAGCCATAAAACACGGAGTCCATCCCGCAAAGTGGACATACGAAAATATCAAGTACATGAAAGACCAGCTTGAACGTCTTGGGCTGAGTTACGACTGGAACAAAGAGATAACCACATGCACACCAGAATATTATAAGTGGAATCAATGGTTCTTCTTAAAGATGCTCGAAAAGGGCCTTGCATACAGAAAGGCCTCTTTTGTGAACTGGTGTCCCTCCTGTGAGACAGTCCTTGCAAATGAACAGGTAATAGATGGCAAGTGCTGGAGGTGCGACTCTTCTGTGACGCAGAAGGAGCTCGAACAGTGGTTTTTAAAGATTACTGCCTATGCTGAAGAGCTTTTAAGAAACCTTGATACCCTAAAGGGATGGCCAGAAAAGGTTATTACTATGCAGAAGAACTGGATAGGAAAGAGTGAAGGTGCAGAGGTAAGATTCAGGATAGATGGGATGGAGGAAGATATTATTATATTCACCACAAGACCTGATACCCTCTGGGGATGCACCTTTGTATGTCTTGCCCCTAATCACCCATTAAGTGAAATCCTTATGAGAGATAAAAATATATTGAAAGAATTAACCTCCTTTTATGGAGACCCCCTAACCAAACTTGGCCATTTTACAGGTTATTACGCCATTAATCCAGTAAATAATAGAAAGGTTCCAATCTACATTGCAAACTTTGTTCTGATGGAGTATGGCACAGGAGCAATAATGAGCGTACCAGCTCATGATCAGAGGGATTTTGATTTTGCAAAGAAATACGGTCTTCCAGTAGAGGTAGTAATCGTGCCAGAAAAGAATATGGATTCTCAACTGTTACTTACGCCACCAAATAACCTCGAAAAAGCCTATGAAGGAGAGGGTTATCTTATTAACTCAGGTGAATTCACCGGTCTCCATTCATCAGAGGCAAGGGAAAGGATTATTCAGTTTTTAGAAGAAAGAGGGATAGGAAAAAGAAAAGTCAATTACAAGTTAAGAGACTGGGGTATATCGAGACAGCGATACTGGGGAACTCCCATACCTGTTTTATATTGTGATAGATGTGGAATAGTGCCTGTACCAGAGAAAGACCTTCCTGTGGTTTTACCAGAGGATGTGGAATTTACTGGTAAAGGTTCCTCACCTCTCGCAAAATCTCCTGATTTTGTAAAGACAAAGTGCCCTCGATGTGGGGAAGAGGCGAGACGGGAGACAGACACAATGGATACCTTCGTAGATTCATCCTGGTATTTCCTTGCCTATTGCATAAAAAATAAAATGGAGCTTGATCCGACAAAAGAAGGGGCAAAAAAAGAATTCTCCTACTGGATGCCTGTTGACCAATACATTGGGGGCATTGAACATGCAGTTCTTCACCTTCTTTATTCAAGATTCTTTACAAAGGTTTTAAGAGACCTCGGCATTGTAAATCTCGATGAACCCTTCCAGAACCTTTTAACTCAGGGTATGGTATGCATGGAGACCTTTCGATGCCCTGACCATGGCTGGCTCTTCCCGGATGAAGTAAAGGAGGATAAGTGTATTCACTGCGGAAAGGCTGTTGAGAGAGGAAGAGTGGAAAAGATGTCTAAATCTAAAAAGAATATTGTTGACCCTGATGAGCTTATTAAAAAATATGGAGCTGATACAATCAGGCTCTTTAGTCTTTTTGCAGCTCCACCAGAAAAAGACCTCGAATGGTCATCAAGTGGAGTAGAAGGGATTTACAGATTCCTCGGGAGACTCTGGAATTTTGTTCAGAAATGGAAGGACACAATCAAAGAGCAGAAGTCACAGAGTGAAGAGGGAAATACCCCAACTGTTGCTTTTGCCACCAATTCAACCCTTCACCAATTCAACCACATTGTAAGACTCACTCACAGAACTATCAAGAGGGTCACAGAGGACATAGAAAAAGAATTCCACTTCAATACAGCTATAGCGCGATTGATGGAATTTTTAAATGAATTACAGGACTTCAGTAACAATTACTTACGCCAAGAAGATTCAACAGTTACTTTAGCCACAAAAACTGAGGAGATAAAGGCCCTGAAATTTGCTATTGAAAACCTTCTTCTTCTCTTGAGTCCTTTTGCCCCTCACATCACAGAAGAACTATGGGTCGCCATAGGGAATAAACCATCCATCATAGAGTATCCCTGGCCAGAGTGGGATGAGGAACTTGCGAAGGAAGAAGAATATGAGCTGGTAATCCAGATAAATGGAAAAATGCGGGCAAAGGTATTGATACCGCAGGGACTGAGCGAAGAGGCTATTAAAGAAAAGGCCCTTTCAGAGCCGAAGATCAAACAGGCCCTTTTGGGCAAGGAGATTAAAAATATTATTGTGGCAAAGAAAAAACTCGTCAACATTGTAATATGAAAAAAACTGTCTTGTTTTTAATTTCTCTCACTTTTACTATCACCATCAGCTTAACAGGCTGTGGCTACAGATTCACCAGCTGTTGCTTTCGCCACCAAACCCTAAATATTACTTTTCCCACCTGTCTTTTTTCCATTCATATCCGAAATAAAACCAATCTTTCGGGACTCGAGGATAGATTAAGATTTATTCTGACTGAAGAATTGATAAAAAGGGGTTGCTCATTAAAAGAGGGGTCAGATATAAACGAAAAGGAGAAATCAACTGTTTCTGGCGCCACCAATTATTTTCATATTGAAGGTGCTGTAATAGATTTTAAAATGAATATTGTTGCTGAAAAATCTGACAGGGTAGCCCTTTATGAAGTAATAATTACTTCACAATTAAGCATAACCTTGCCAGGGGCTGTCATATCAAGAACCTTCTCATCACCTTTTATAACAGACTTTAGAAGTAATGCAAAGATAGAAGAGATTATCGCTCAAAGAGATAAAGAGATTGACAAAATCTTCCACGATATAGCCACGGAGATTATAACGGTATTATATGAGCATCTTTGAATTTTATGAAGAGAGTAAAAAGGGCTTCTCTGGAGTATATCTCCTGTATTCCACCGAACCCTTTTTGTTTCAGGATGCCCTGAATACCATCGAAAATTATCTGAGGGCTCAACAATCAGAAATCAGGAAATTTGACATGGAGGAAAAACCCCCTCTTTCATCAATAATAGAAGAACTCAGGACACCTTTCTTTTTTGGCTCCAACACCAATAGTCAATGGATAATTATAAAATCAGCTCATCTCTTAAAAAAGAAAGAGATAAAGGAAATAGCTGAATTTACAGTTGCTGATTCGAATCTAATCTTTTTCTTTGGTAAAAAACCTGACAAAGACTTCCTGGAATTTTTTAAAAACTCTAAACTTATTTCATTAGACCTAAAAGACGAAGAAGTTCCTGAGTGGCTTCAATGTAAGGCAAAGGAATTTGGTTTAACCCTGAGCAAGGAGGTAATTGATTATATCCTTCAGAAGACGGAAGGGGAACCAGCAATTATATATTCAGAGCTTTACAAACTCCATCTCTCGGGCCTTTTTGCTCCTACCCTTAAGGACATGAAAGAGATTTTTAATCCTTACTCCGAATATGACCTGAAAGACCTTCTGAGGGCAATAAAAAATAAAGATAAGGCGAAAACCCTTCTGATTCTCCGCTCCCTGCAAGAGGACCCTTCTTACATTGTAGGAGCCTTAAATAATTTTTTCAGCTCCTCCCCCTTCAACTTTAAGAGAGGGAAAGAGGGAGTTGAGTATAAAAAAATCCTTCCAATTCTTCATGAAATGGATTTAAGGGCAAAAACCCAAAAGGACTTTCTTGAACCATTGCTCCTTAAGCTGCTTGAGTTGGTGAAGTAACAGCAGCTCCAGAACTGCCGAGTAGAACTGTATTTGCCTTTCTTGTGAGCCTCGAGATTTTCCTCGAGGCAGTATTTTTATGAATTACACCTTTAGAGGCTGCCTTCATAATATATTTTATAGCCCTCTTAAGGGCCTTCTCCGTCTCTTCTTTGTTATTTGCCGAAATTGCGGCCTCCACTTTTTTTACAAGGGTCTTTATTGTGCTTTTTACTGCCCTGTTTCTCAGTTCACGCTTTTTTGCCTGACGGGCCCTCTTCATGGCTGACCTGTTACGCTTTGGTTTTTTAGCTGCCATAAAATTTGCCTCCTTAGGGTAAAACTAATACTTTTGTTTTTCTTAATGCCTTATAAGATAGCACATTATAAAAAATAATGCAATAAGCATTGAATTGTGGTATTATTTATTAGACGGACAATTTAACAAAAAGGAGGTGAGGGTATGGCCTGCAAACCAGGACATAAGGCGAGCTCCAAGTGCGGAACAAAAAAGACTTCTTCTAAAAAGAGCTCTAAAAAATAATTAAGCCATACTGTTAGTTCTCCACTTATAGAGGAGAGAAGAGTGAGCTTCAATTTTTTAGAAAATAAAAAGAGGCGGGAAGTTTTATTTTCGCCTCCAATAGGTTTGTCTTTGCTTCTCGACGCCTATGAGGTCATTGACCAGGGCGTAAGGATTTCTATTTCTAAAGAAGAGAGAAAAGGGAAAAAGCTTGCCTGTTCAAAAGGTTGTTTTCATTGCTGTAAAACCCATAGGGATATACCCCTCTATCCCCATGAAATTACAGGAATCTACTGGTATGTCCTCGAAAAGTTTCCTCCATCATTAAAGGAAACCCTTACACTTCAATTATTAGCTCACAAAAGCTCTCATAATCAATTCTGTCCCTTCCTTATTGACGGACTCTGCTCTATTCATATAATAAGGCCCGCTGCATGCAGACTCTTTAATGTCTTCAACAGGGCCTGTTATCCAGAAGAAGACCCCTTTTACACAAGAAAAGAAGATGTCCTCATACCTCCAAGAGATATCCTCTGGAAGGCTTTTTTACTGGTTCTCCCCTTTTATAATATTCAAGTCAGTGGCAAAGATACCTTTAGAGCCAGGGTAATGATTGAAGAATTTATCCATACTCAAGCTATATCTCTTCACAAGTTTGATTGGGGTCCTCTTGGGAGGCGACTGTTAAGTCACCACCAAAAGGTGGCGAAGTAAAAGTTTAGAGGTTTATGGTGAGTAATAATATAAAAGAAAAAGCAAAAAACATAAAACTTCTTATACTTGATGTAGACGGTGTCCTCACCGATGGCAGTATTATCCTTGACAATGAAGGAAATGAGTTCAAGGCCTTTAATGTAAGGGATGGCCACGGAATAAAGATGTTACAGAAGGCAGGAATTCCTGTAGCCATCATAACAGGTAGATATTCAAAAGTTGTAGAACGGAGGGCTCAAGAGCTTGGAGTAATTCATCTATACCAGAGATGCCATAATAAACTGGTTGCCTATCAAGACCTCTTAGAAAAACTGAACTTAAAAGACCAGGATGTAGCTTATGTAGGCGATGATGTTGTTGATATCCCCATTTTAAAAAGGGTTGGTTTCCCGGTAGCAGTAAAGGATGCCCATGAAGGTGCAAAGGGATACAGCCTTTATATAACTACAAAAGAGGCAGGAAAGGGTGCTGTAAGAGAAATATGCGACTTGATAATAGATGCTAAATTCGGAGACAATACGGAAAAACTTATGGAGATATGGGGTGCAGAAGATTAAGGCAAATAATCTGAAACCTTTTTTAAATATTCCCACAATACTCACCCTGAGCAGGGTTCTTATCATACCTCTTTTTGTAATTGCTGTTAAATCTCATCCAGTAATTGGAATGGGTATCTTCATAATTGCCTCCTTGACTGACTTTCTTGATGGCTATCTTGCCAGGAGGAGTGGAAAGATAACAGAATTTGGGATAATCCTCGATCCCATTGCAGATAAATTCCTCATAATCTCTGCCCTCATCGTCCTTGTAGACATGGGAAGGTTGAATGTATGGATAGCTATAATTATGATTGTAAGGGACTTCCTCGTAACAGGTTTGAGGGTCTTTGCTTTATCGAAGGAAATAGTTATCCCTGCAGAATTTGGTGGAAAACTCAAAACAGCCCTTCAGATTACAGGAATAATCTTTTTAATACTCTGGGATAGCATAGGGATTGACCTTTCTGATGCTGGCACTGTAATACTCTGGATAGCCCTTTTTATGGCTGTAGCCTCAGGAATAAATTATACCTTTAATTTTTTTAAAGTTAGTAGCGAAAGTAACCGTTGAGGAGTTTGTATGAAAATATTATTCCTTTGTGTCGGAGCTTACCTTATTGGTGCTATACCCTTTGGTCTTCTTTTTGCAAAGCTTAAAGGTATCGATCCGAGAACAGCAGGAAGTAAAAACATTGGGGCTACAAATGTCTTGAGAACAGCAGGCCCAATCCCTGCCCTCCTAACTCTCATCTTTGATATTTCAAAAGGCGGACTTGTTGTGATAATTGCCCGCCTCTTAAATACCTGGCCTTCATCTGGTGGCGCAAGTAACAATGGTGATAATCTAACAGTCTGGCTACCAGGACTTTTTGCTATTCTGGGACATAATTTTCCTGTCTATCTCGGCTTTAAAGGAGGAAAAGGGGTAGCAACAAGTATAGGGACAATGGTTGCCCTTTATCCTCCAGCTGGTCTCACTGTAGTTTGCATCTGGCTTTTTGTTGCCTTAATTACAAGATATTCCTCCCTCTCAGCCCTCATATCTCTTGGCCTCTCACCTCTTGTATTTATCCTTTTTAAAAAAAGTGGTATGATATTTTTTACTATAGCAGTCGCTATACTCGGAATACTCAGGCACAGGGATAATATTAAAAGGCTTATAGCAGGTACGGAGAAAAAGATAGGTGAAAGAGTGATGATCATACTATTCCTGATTATAACTGTTGCCCTTCCTCTCCATGGGCGAGAGTGCTACAGTGCGCCAACTCCTCCTACTTCAGCTCTTCTTGAAAAGCCGACTACAACTGTTACTTACGCCAATGGTACCTTAACCACCAACTCTCTTGTTCTTTTTTCAGACCTTTATGAAGAGGCCCTTGAGAAGGGGCTTAAATTTCCCGAAGATGTTATGAGATATGTTTTAAATAAAAAAGATTTAACAGCCACAGATCTTGAAGGTCTTCTGAGATTTGAGACTTCCTCACCCTCCGTCTATTTTAAGCTTGCTGAACTTTATTCCAGAAAAGGCTTTGAGGGGATTTTAAAAGGATTTCCTTATCTGATGGAAGGCTTTAAGGCTTCTTTAAAAGACTTTACATGGTCTCTAAATCTCCTGCTCCTTTTTTCAGGTATTATCATAATATCTCTCATTGTCTCCTTAACTATTGTATCATTAATAAGATTACCCATAGATGTACCCCTTTTGAGACACGAAGCCGAGGAATCAAAGCTCTCTTACTTATGGTTCGTGATGTTAATTGTATCAGCCCTTGCTGGTGTTCCTTATTTTACAGCATCTATTCTTGTCTTCGGAGCTATCCATAAAACTTCCAGAACTTTTAAAGTATTTCTTGCTACATGGTGTCTCTTCCTGTTAATAATGCCTTTTTTGATTCAAAAGGAAAAGAAGATTCTGAAAATCCTTTCAAACCCCTATGTGAGGGCTGTAAGACTTGTAAATGAATCCAGAGATAACTCTTTTATCCTCTATATTCCTTCCCTGTCAGGAAATTCAGAAATGGATTCTTATTTCTCCTTTTCTAAAGCCCTTGCCCTTAAGAGGGAGGGAAGGATTTCTGAGGCCTTAGAGATCTTGAAAGGCCTTTCTGAAAAGGCAGAAACCCTACCTCATCACCTCGCCTATAAAGTCTTTAACAACCTTGGCAATTGCCTCTTTCTAAAGGGTAATATCGACGAAGCAATAAAGATGTATCAGAAGTCCCTTGAGCTCAAAAAGACACCCCAGAGCCTTTATAATCTCAGTCAGGCCTCAAAAGAAAAACTCGATTTTTCAAAAGGAGCTGAATACTATGAAGAAGCCATAAGGCTTGACGGAGAACTGATTTCGAGATTTACTAAAATTTCTTCAAGGTCACCTAATAGATTTCTTATGGATATAACACTCGATACATCAGAAATTATTAAATTCGGTTTATCCCCAGCTGTTACTTCGCCACTAAACACTGTTACTCCCTCCCCTGATGTCAGAAAATCTGAGGGAGTTGGTGGTGAAGTAACAGTGAGATTTTATGAACTCCTCATTCCAGCGATCCTGATTTTCTTACTATTTATTAAACTTCCTCTGAAGGCCTATAGATGCACAAGATGCGGAAAGGTAATATGCAATGTGTGTCTGAAAAAAGAGCTGTGGGGCAGGATGTGTCCTGATTGCTATGAAGTTCTCGTAACACCTGAAAAGATAGATTCAAAGACAAGGCTCCAGAGGCTTCTACACCTGCAGGAGATTAAGACCTCTAAAAAGAGACTCCTCTGGATAGTGGCACCAATCCCAGGGGTATCACAGATTATAAGCGACAGGTTAGGTTCAGGAATCTTCATCCTGAACCTTCTAATTTTATCAATATTATTTTATATAGCAGGCAAAGGCTATACTATAGAAAATATTAGCCAGTATTATCTAACCTTCCTCGGGATAGGGACCGCCATACTTATCTTGCTTATCCATTTGTTCAGCTTTAGGAGGATATCAAAGACATGGCCTTAGAAGGCTCTCTTAAAGAGTTCGGGCTTGCTGATATACTTCAACTCCTCTATTTCCAGAAAAAGACAGGAGCCCTTGTTGTAGAGGGACGGTTTGACAGAGTAAAGATATTATTCAAAGACGGCAATATTGTAGCTATAGAATCTCGTAGAAGGCTTGAATCAAACCGACTCGGCAGGATCATGATTAAAAAAGGGCTCCTTACTCAGGAAGAACTTGATGAGCTTCTGAAACAGCAACCCTTAACAGGGCTCAGGCTTGGAGAGATGCTTGTTAAGAAAGGACTTCCTGCTGAGGTCATAACAGATTGCCTCACAAAACAGATAACTGAAACGCTCATCCAGGTCCTTCAGTGGAAGGAGGGATATTATGAATTCAAACCAGAAGGCATTTCTCTCAGCAAAGAACTCCCCATATCCCTTGACACCCAGCACATACTCATGGAAGGTTTGAGAGTCCTCGATGAATATTCTGTAATAGGTGAAAAGGTCTCACCCCACATGGTCTTTGAACCACAAAAAGTGGTAGAGACAGTAACAGACCTGTCAGAATCAGAACAAAGGGTCCTCGACCTCATAAATGGTGAAAACGACCTTTCTACAATCGTTGAGCTCTCAGGAATGGAGGAGCTTGAAGTATCAAGGATTATCCTCCGCCTTCTCGAGAAAGGGATTATAAGGGAAAAGAAGGAAGAGGAATTTATTTCGGAGATACCTGAAGAGAAAAAAGAATTTAAAAAGCCCCTTTCATATTCTATATTTATATGGTTTCTTATTATAGCGAGTCTTGTTTTTTCTTTTCACTGGTTCAGAAAGTTCAAGGATGACATTTATATTATCCAGGCCATTAAAGACCTTGAAGCCCTCAGAGAGGAAATAGAGCAAACTAAACTTTTATCAATAGTGACTGGTGGCGTAAGTAACAGGGGTGGGAAAGGAACAGCTGAGGAAGAGTATGCTCAAAGATTTGTGAATAAAAAGGACCCCTGGGGAAATCCCTATATCTACAGGCAAATTACTGCTCCTGAGATGTCATCTCCAATACCAATTGTCTTTAGCAGTGGCCCTGACAGAAGGCCTGACACAGAAGATGACATCTGGTGAACTGATTTAGTGGAGTAAGTAACAGTGGTGAAGGCTGTTATACTTTTAAGCGGAGGAATTGATTCATCAACAACCCTTGCCTTTGCAAAAAGGGAGGGCTACGAATGTTACGCCCTGAGCTTTGACTATGGCCAGAGGCACAGGATTGAACTTGAGGCCTCTCAAAAGATAGCCCAGCTCCTGGGAGTCAAAAGACATCTCATAATTAGATTTGATATGCGTGAAATAGGTGGTTCAGCCCTGACAGGAGATTTTGAGGTCCCAACTGTTACTTTTGCCACCAAAAAGGAGAGATTGCAATCACAAATAGAAATCCCTGTTACCTATGTACCTGCGAGAAACACAATATTTTTGAGCTTCGCCCTTGCCTGGGCAGAGGTTCTTGAGGCACCCTATATCTTTATAGGCGCCAATGCCATTGATTACAGTGGTTATCCTGATTGCAGGCCTGAATATCTATGGGCCTTTGAAGACATGGCAAACCTTGCAACAAAGGCCTCTGTAGAAGGGAGGTTAAGATTCGAGATAAAGGCACCCCTTCTTTATATGACAAAGGCAGAGATAATAAGGCTTGGTACATCTCTTGGTCTTGACTATTCCCTCACCTGGAGCTGTTATAACCCACAGGAAAAGGCAGGGAAGCTCCTTCCTTGCGGAAGGTGTGATAGCTGTTATTTCAGGATAAAGGGTTTTAAACAGGCAGGGATGGAGGATCCTTTGCACTATGCCTGATTTATTTCAACGAGAATATAAAATGACACCCTATGAGATAATTAAAAAGAAAAGAGACGGAGGAGTCCTTTCAAAGGAAGAACTGGAGTTCCTGATTAAGGGTTACCTCGATGGTAAGATTGCTGACTATCAGGTCTCTGCCTTACTAATGGCAATATATTTTCAGGGATTGAACACCGAAGAGGTCTTTAATCTTACAGATATAATGCTACGGTCAGGCAGGGTCTTTGACCTCTCTTTTATTGAAGGTATAAAGATTGACAAGCATTCTACAGGAGGAGTTGGAGATAAGGTAAGCATCATCCTTGCTCCCCTACTAAGGGCTGCAGGCATAATAGTTCCTATGATTTCTGGTAGAGGCCTTGGTCATACAGGAGGCACTGCTGATAAACTCGAATCGATCCCGGGATTCAGGGTGACTCTTTCATCTCAGGAATTCCTTGACATACTCGAAAAACACGGCCTTGTTATGGCTACACAAAGTCCCGAGATCGCACCAGCAGACAGACTTCTTTACAGCCTGAGAGATGTAACAGCAACAGTGGACTCTATCCCGCTAATCGCCTCAAGCATAATGTCAAAAAAACTTGCAGAGGGTATCCAGGGCCTCGTCCTTGATGTAAAATTGGGTTCAGGTGCTTTTATAAAGACAATTGATAAGGCAAGGGAACTCTCTGAATTAATGGTATCAATAGGAAAAAGATACGGAGTAAAAACAGTGGCAGTTATCACAGATATGTCCCAGCCTCTTGGAAGGACTGTAGGAAACAGTCTCGAAATAAAGGAATCTATTCTCAGTTTGAGAGGTAGATGGCCTGAGGACCTGAAGGAGGTAACCCTTACCCTTGGTGCCTGGGCCCTCTGGATAAAGGACACTATCTCAGGAGAAAAGACGAAAGATATAAATGAATACATAAGGATACTGGAAGGTCTAATCGAAGATGGCTCTGCCTTTGAGAAGTTTGTTGAAATGATTTCTGCACAGGGAGGAGACCCAGAGGTCGCCTTCAGGCAGAACCTCCTGCCATCTGCAAGATTAACAGAACATGTCCTTTCAACTGAAGAAGGTTTTATAGAAAAATTTGATGCAGAGCTCGTAGGAAAGGCAGCTGTGATTCTCGGAGCAGGAAGACAGAAAAAAGAGGACACCATAGACCATTCTGCTGGAATTGTTATAAATAAAAAGATAGGCGACTATGTAAAAAAAGGTGAGCCTCTTGCTATAATGCATTTTAATAGACAGGATGATTTTGAAAGGGCAAAGGGGCTTTTTCTCAAAGGTATTACTTTCTCTTTAAAAAAACCTGAACAAAAAAGCAGGATAATAGAAGTGATAAAATAAAATTTGGAGGAAGAGGATGGAATCACTGCCAGAAGTAACAGCCCGTGTTACCAATCAAGACCTTTACGATGTTGTAATTATAGGTGGTGGACCTGCTGGTCTTACTGCGGGCCAGTATGCTGCAAGGGCTGGCCTTAAAACAGTGATTCTTGACAAATCTGCCTCTGCCAGCGCCCTTGCCTTTGCCTCAGTAATAGAAAACTATCCAGGAGTAGGTCCAATCTCAGGAAAGGCATTGCTTGATATATTTAGAGAGCAGGCAATAAGATTTGGAGCAGAATATATTGAAACACAGGTAATAGGTGTTAATATCTCAGGAGAAATAAAGGAAACATATACAATGGATAAAACCTTCAGGTCAAAGGCACTTATTATTGCAACGGGTGCCATGGGCAGGAAACCAACGATTAAAGGTGAGGCAGAATTTCTTGGAAGAGGTGTAAGTTACTGTGCTGTCTGTGATGCTGCCTTCTTTAAGGGAAAGAGAGTGTGTGTCCTTGGTGATTCAGAAGAGGCCGTTAAAGAAGCAGGCTATCTTACAAGATTTGCCGAGGTAGTCTATCTTATATCACCCTCTTCAAAACTCAAGGTTGATAAAGACCATCCTGACCTCAGAGCTCCAAATCTGAAATTAATGCTTGGATACACTGTCTCAGAAATATCTGGTGATGAGGTAGTTGAAAAGATCAGACTTAGAGGTCCTGATGGCAGGGAAGAAACAATGGAGCTCTCAGGAGTCTTTGTATATCTTCACGGCTCAAGACCTATTGTGGATTTTCTCCAGGGAGCCCTTGAACTCAGCGATGATGAATGTATAGTAACCAACAAGATGATGGAGACATCAGTGCCTGGTGTCTTTGCAGCAGGTGATGTAACATGCACAGAGGTAAGGCAGGTCATAATAGCTGCTGCCCATGGCTGTATAGCAGCCCTATCAGCAGAGAAATATATCACTCATAGAAAGAGGAGGAGATACGACTGGTCAAAAAGTAAGGAATAACCCCCTCTTAAGGTAAAGATAGGTAAACATGCCAGTTATATGGCTTACAGGTCTTCCAGGAAGTGGAAAGAGTACCATTGCGGATGCCTTTTTAAAGATCCATCCAGACTGGATACTCCTTAGAATGGATGAGATAAGGAGATTCGTCACACCCCAGCCAACCTATTCAGAAGAGGAAAGGGAACTTCTTTACAGGTCAATTGTATATATGGCAAGGGAGTTTTACAAAAAAGGAACTAATGTCATTATTGATGCTACTGCTAACAGACGCAGATGGCGAGATTTGGCAAGACAGGAGATTAAAGACTTTATAGAGGTCTATCTAAGGGCTCCTATTGAGGTATGTATGGAAAGGGAAGAGAAGAGAAAAAACCTGAAAGGTGCACCAGAGGATATCTATAAAAAGGGCAGGGCTGGCTGGCCTGTACCAGGTGTAACAGTCCCTTATGAAGAGCCCCTTAATCCAGAGCTAACAATTGACACCAACCAGACCTCACCAGAAGAGGCAGTTAAAATGATTGAAGAGGCTATAGGCTACAATAAATAAAAAATTCTGAAGCCTGAGTCTAAAGCCAAATTATGTTAATATAATCTATGTCCGAACTTAAATACGGTGAAAAGGCAATTAAAGAGGCAGAACTTGAGATATGGGAAAATCCCTCTCCAGAAAGGGACTATGAGATAGATATATCATTTCCTGAATTTACATGTCTGTGCCCGAGGTCTGGTTATCCTGATTTTGCCACTATAAAAATCAGATACATACCTGATAAATACATCGTTGAACTGAAGTCCCTTAAGCTCTACCTTAATTCCTTTAGAAATGTTTATATCTCTCATGAGGAGGCAACAAACAGGATTTACTCAGAGCTTTATGAGAAATTGAAGCCAAGGTTTCTTGAGGTTATCGGTGACTTTAACCCGCGGGGAAATGTGAAGACTGTTATAAGGGTTTCCTCAACTGTTACTTCCACCAATTCCCCTAAATTATCTTAACTGACTTTGCTATCTCTATAAAGGCCTTGAGTTTTTTGTGGTCCTTTATTCCCTTTTCCTTTTCAACCCCACCCGATACATCCACCCCGTAGGGATGAACCCATCTGATTGCCTTTTCTATATTGTCAGGGTTAAGGCCTCCTGCAAGGATAATCCTTCCGAACTTCTTTGCCTCAGAGGCAATATCCCAGTTGAATATCTGACCTGTTCCACCATAGGCCTCTGGTGTATAAGTGTCAAGCAAAAAGGCATGGATAGGTTGTGATGATGCCAGATAATCCTTCAATGGTTCAAGGTCACTGAGCTCTCTTACCCTCAGGGCCTTTATTATCTTCTTTGGGTACACAATACTTTCTGGTCTTTCATCTCCATGAAGCTGAATAGCATCTATGCCTGTGAGGGTAGAAATCCTCAAGACCTCAAGGGGGTCTTCATTAACAAAGACTCCAACAGCAGAGATAAATGGTGGAAGGGCCCGTATTATCTCAGAGGCCTTCAGTGGGTCTATATACCTCGGACTTCCTTTATAGAATACAAAACCAAGGGCATCAGCCCCGTATTGGGCAGCCTTTAATGCATCCTCAAGGTTTGTTATACCACATATCTTTACTTTTACATTCATGACGCCGTACAACGGTGCGACCGTCTTCAGCCTATTTTTGGAAGTCTGCTTAAGGCCTCTTTTATCTTTTCTTCAGGATATTCATAATCCACGAGTTTTCCACTGAGATAATCTGCATAGGCCTGGAGGTCAAAATATCCATGACCACTCAGATTAAAGAGTATTACCTTCTCCTTCCCTTCTTCCTTTGCAATGATTGCCTCATCAATAGCTGCCTTTATGGCATGGGCACTCTCAGGAGCAGGGATTATTCCTTCTGTACGGGCAAATTGTATTGCTGCATCAAAGACTGCTACCTGACCATAGGCCTTTGCCTCTATAAGACCATCATGATAAAGCTGGCAGACAAGGGGAGCATCGCCATGATACCTGAGACCTCCTGCATGAATACCAGGCGGCATAAAGTCATGACCAAGGGTGTACATCATAAGGAGAGGAGTGAGCCCAACGGTATCACCAAAATCATACCTGTATTCTCCCTTTGTAAGAGTTGGGCACGAAATTGGCTCAACTGCCATTACCCTCACCTCTTTACCATTGAATTTATCATATAAAAAAGGAAAACCTATCCCTCCGAGATTACTCCCTCCACCACAGCAGGCAATAACAACATCTGGATATTCATTAATCAAGGCCATCTGTTTTTTTGCCTCAAGACCTATAACTGTCTGGTGAAGAAGGACATGGTTAAGGACAGAGCCAAGGGCATAGTTTGTATCCTTATGGGTAGCTGCATCCTCCACTGCCTCTGATATAGCTATCCCAAGGCTTCCTGGACTGTTGGGGTTTTCTGCCAGGATTCGCCTGCCTGATTCTGTTCTGTCTGAGGGGCTTGGATAGACATTGGCACCCCATGTCTCCATTGCTATCCTTCTATAGGGCTTCTGTTCATAGCTTACTTTCACCATATAAACTGTGACCTCTATGCCGAGAAGTCTGCCAGCAAGGCTCAGGGCAGAACCCCACTGACCCGCTCCTGTCTCGGTTGCGATTCTTTTGATACCTGCCTTTTTATTGTAATAAGCCTGAGGTATTGATGTATTTGTCTTATGACTCCCAGCAGGGCTCACTCCCTCGTATTTATAATAAATCCTTGCAGGTGTCTTTAAAGCCTCTTCAAGCCTTGAAGCCCTCACCAGAGGAGTTGGTCTCCAGAGGGTATAGAGGTTCAAAACCTCCTCTGGAATGTCTATCCACCTCTGGGTACTCACCTCCTGTTCAATAAGGGACATAGGAAAAATAGCACTGAGGTCATCAGGCCCAACAGGCTGAAGTGTCCTGGGATTTAGTGGAGGCTTTGGAAGATTTGGCATATCAGCCATGATGTTATACCACTGTCTTGGAATATCCTTCTCAGAAAGAATGACCTTTCTTTCCCTCATTTGTTTTCCTCCTTTATTCCTTTTAATTCATTTATCTTCTTCTCAATATCCTCTGATTCCATGAAGACTGTACCAATCAGAAGGGCATCTACACCTGCATCTTCAAGCCTTCTTACATCATCTCTGGTTCTTATTCCGCTTTCGCTGACAACTATCTTATCAGAAGGAATCAAGGGTTTCAGGCTCAGGGTTGTCTTAAGATCAATCCTCATTGTCTTCAGGTCCCTGTTATTAATGCCGATGATATCAGCCCCTGCTGAGAGGGCCTTTTCAAGTTCAGAGGCATCGTGAACCTCAAAAAGTACAGAAAGACCCAGTTCCTTTGCGAGGGAAAAATAATCTCTTGATTGACCTTTATCAAGAATAGAGGCAATTAAGAGAATGGCATCGGCACCATAAAGGAGGGATTCATAAACCTGATATTCATCAATAATAAAATCTTTCCTGAGAATGGGCTTTGTTACCCTCTTTTTAACAGCTTCGAGGTATAAGAGACTTCCTTTAAAAAAATCCTCTTCCGTAAGCACAGAAAGGGCATCCACATTTTTTTCGTATATCTCTGCAATGCTGGAAAGGTCATGATAATTTCTTATAACACCCTTTGAAGGACTTGCAAATTTTATCTCTCCTATGAACTTAATACCATTTTCCCTTTTTATACCTGAGGTGAAATCCCTGATAACAAATTGGTGGCGCAAGTAACAGTTCCTGTCCTTTTTATCCTTTATTTCTGATATCAAAAGGTTAAGAGGCCTTTTTCTTTTTATCTCCTCAATCCGCGCCTTTTTTTTAAAAAGGATTTTTTCGAGGATCATGAATATTCTTCCGCCTAATAAAGGCCTTCTCCATTGCCCTTTTTATGGAATATCTTAAGTCTTTATCCTGAATAGAAGATGTAGCAGCATCGATGAATTCTTTCACTCCTTCGCTACCAAAGGCTTCAGGATTGGTGGCGCAAGTAACAGTTAGTGTTTCCTTGTTACTAATTGTCGGAGCATTGTTGACAGTTCTGGGCTTTATTTTTCCAACTCTGAATTTTATCCTTTTTATATGGAAAGGTCTCAGTCTTTCAAGAAGCGTAAGGGTAGAAAATTTAAGCTCTTCAGACCAGACAGGAGAATTAACCTTCACAAGGAGTTCCCCATCCTTTATTGATTGGGGCTCTGAATTAGCAGCAATAGTCTCTCCCACGATAAAAGGCCATTTTTCTTTTAAATAACCAAGAAAATACTCCCCTTCCAATCCGAGCTTTCTATATAAGTCACCTATTATGGAACCTAAATCTTTAAGTCTATTCATTTTACTTCACCACTAATGGTACAGCACAAAATCGATTTGAGCTTGGTGGCACAAGTAACAGTTGAGGAAGTGCCAGTCCCATGGTTTATGCAGTAACAGCCTTCTTTACTGCACCTGACCTGAGGCATCTGGTGCAGATAGTAACACGCCTTCTGGAACCATTATCTGTTACAATTTTGACTCTCTGGATATTAGGCATTATCCATCTCTTTGTTTTATTATTTGCGTGGCTTACATTATGACCTGAAACCCTTTTTTTGCCACAAACATAACACTCTGCCATAAAATTAAACCTCCTTTTTGCATTTATTTAATTTTTTATGCTACCATAATATAACGCAGTAGAGCAACAGGTCATTGGTAGCATAAGTAACAGTTGAGTCTGGTGGCATAGTAATATTTTGGAGACTCTTTAATACTCTACCGCACTATAATAAGCTATGAAAAAGATAAGGATAAGTGAAATCAAAAAAAGACTTACAGAAGAGTTCAAGCTGAAGCTTGATTGGAGAGAAATAGTTTCCGAACTCCAGCTTCTCGGGTATGAACTAAAGGAATCGGCCTCTGCCAGCATTGAAGAGAGTGCCTATGAAAAGCTTGTAAATCATTTGGAGTCCACAGGTTTGCTTCCTGTGGAAGAAGAGAAAATTGTGACCGCAGAACCTATTCCCACCCCACCTCAACCATTACTTGCGCCACCAACATCTACTGCACCCGCTGATAAATCACAAGAATCCCAACCGTTACCTTCACCACCAAAAGTAACAACAACTGTTACTTCTACTACCAAATCTGAACCTGCTAAAAAAGAAAAGAGAGAAGAGACTATAGCACCTAAAGCAGAAAGGAAACCCCAAGAACCCTCCATAGCGAAAGCAATAGTTGAGACTAAAACGACAACTGTGACTTCTGCCTCCAATAAGCCCTCTGAGGCACTATTACCTCAACACCAATCGAAAGTTGAACCAGAACCACCAACTGTTACTTCAACACCAACCGTTACTTCAACAGCTGAAGAAGAATTTATTATAGAAGCCCCTGAAGAGTCAAAAAAGATTGACCTTCTGGTACCAGAACCTGATATAGAGGAATTAAAGCTACCAGATAGATTCAGAAAAGACCTTGAGTCAGAAAGAATAGAAAAGCTCAAAACCAGACCAGCTGTCCAGCGGGCCTTTCAGGCTATCAGAAAGATAGAACCTAAAAAATGGCATGACCTTAAAACTCATAAAAAAGGAGAACCAGGGAAAAAACAGAAGATAGAGGTTCAGGAACAGGTCACAACAGTAACTGCTCCCAGAAAAAAGTCCATTAAATTACAGGAAGGTATTACTGTTAAAGAATTTGCAGAACTTGTTGGCTTGAAACTTTCGGAAGTAATTAAAAAGTTCATGGAACTGGGATACATGGCTACAGCCAATCAGCCTGTGGATATGGATGCAGCTCAGCTTGTGGCTGATAGTTTTGGAATAAAGGTCGAAGTAGTAGGAATTGAAGAAGAACCCTCTTTTGAAGAGACACCAGTAGATGAGGCAAAACTTCAGCCAAGACCCCCTGTTGTCACCATAATGGGCCATGTGGACCATGGAAAGACCTCTTTGCTTGACGCAATTCGTGAGACAAAGGTAGCAGAAAAAGAAGCGGGTGGTATCACCCAGCATATAGGAGCCTATAAGGTTAATCTTAAAGGCAAGGAGATTGTATTCTTAGATACACCAGGTCATGAGGCTTTTACAACTTTGAGAGCGAGGGGCGCAAAGGTTACAGATATAGTTGTCCTTGTTGTTGCAGCTGATGATGGAGTGATGCCCCAAACCGTGGAAGCAATAAACCATGCAAGGGCAGCAAATGTTCCTATAGTGGTAGCAATAAATAAGATAGACAAACCTGAGGCAAATCCTGCAAAAGTAAAGAATGAACTTGCAGAATACAATGTTATTCCTGAAGAATGGGGAGGCCAGAATATCTTTGTTGAGGTCTCTGCAAAAAAGCGCATCGGGATAGAAAATCTTCTTGAGATGATACTCCTTCAGGCAGAGATAATGGATCTTAAGGCAGATCCTTCCAGACCTGCAAGGGGAACTATAATTGAGTCGAGGCTCGATAGGACAAGAGGTCCTGTAGCCACTGTAATTGTTCAGTCAGGCACCCTTAAAGTTGGAGATGCCTTTATAGCTGGTGCTACTTATGGAAAGGTAAGGGCCCTTATAGATGATACAGGCAAAAAAATTGATAAGGCAGGACCTTCTACTCCCGTTGAGATTGTTGGTTTTGCTGAACTCCCACAGGCAGGTGATACCTTTATTGTTATGGAAGATGAGAAAAAGGCAAGACAGATAGCCCTTGCAAGACAGAGTAAACTCCGTGCACAGGAGATGGCTAAAAAGGCAAAGCTCACCCTTGATGGCCTTTATAGTCAGATTCAGGAAGGACAATTGAAGGAGCTCAATCTCATAATAAAGGCTGATACACAGGGTTCTGTTGAGGCGATTAAAAAGGCTGTTGAGGCAATAACCCATCCTGAGGTAAAGGTCAAGGTGCTCCATGCAGCAGTTGGTGGAATAAATGAGTCAGATGTCCTTCTTGCTGCTGCCAGCAATGCCATTATTATAGGTTTTAATGTAAGACCTGAGATGAAGGCTGCTCAGACAGCTGAAAGAGAAGGTGTTGACATAAGAGTTTACAATATAATCTATGACGCTGTAGAAGAGGTAAAGCGTGCCCTTGAAGGCATGCTTGCTCCAACTCTTAAGGAGAAGGTTCTTGGAAGGGCAGAGGTAAGACAGCTCTTCCATATTTCAAAAGTTGGTACAGTAGCTGGTTGTTATGTATTGGATGGTGTAATTTCAAGGGCCTCAGATGGAATCAGGGTAATAAGGGATAATATAGTGGTTTATGATGGAAAGATAGCCTCCCTGAGGAGATTCAAGGAAGATGTAAGAGAGGTTCAGAGCGGCTACGAATGCGGTATCCTTATTGAAAATTTTAATGATATCAAGGTTGGAGATATACTCGAAAATTATATAATAGAAAAGATAGCAGCCAAACTGGATTAAACCTTAACTGTTACCGAGCTCTCTGCCGTGTAATCCAAGGTGTGACAAAGTAACTGCTATTCAAGATAAATTGAATTGAACAACCCTTAAACTACTTTTTTGGAAGGGGCTTTTAAAATAGACATAGGTCTCAAACAGCGTCAGGATTTAGGAGTAAGGAGTAGATTAACCCCTAATCCCTGATGCTTACTTCAACGGATTGACATGTTTGTTGGCTTTTATACCTTTGAGCTTTACATTCCTCACGCCAATTCTCTTAAAGAGAAGAGAAACTCCCTCAGGTCATTAAAAGAAAGGTTAAAGAAACTCAATGTGTCCTTTCAGGAGGAAGAAAACGACCTGTGGCAGAGGACACTCCTCGGAGTTGCCTTTGTTAGTGAAACTGAATCCCGTTTAAGTGCAATGTTTAATGAACTAACAAAGCTTATTGAAGAATATCCAGAGATCCAGATACTCAATTCAAAGATGGAGGTATTCTGATGTTACCCTATAAAAGGTCAAAAAGGGTTGGTGACCTCTTGAGAGAGGTGATTGCTGAGATAATAATGAGGAGATTAAAAGATCCCAGACTTGGCTTTCTTACAGTAACTGGAGTCGAAGTAAAGGATGACCTTAAGACAGCCTCTGTATATGTGAGCATCTTAAGAGAAGAAGAAAGGTCTATAACCCTTGAGATATTGAATTCTGCACAGGGTTTTATCCGTCAGGAAGTGGCAAAAGAGGTGAAGATGAAGTTTATTCCTCACTTTCATTTCGTCCTTGATACCTCCGCTGAATACGGTGCAAAAATTGATAGTCTGCTTAAGGAAATAAAGAAAAAAGAAGAGGATAAATAAAGAATGAATATTACCTCACCTTCAACAGTCATTTCGCCACCGAAGGAGATTATCGAATTTTTAAAAAACTCCAAAAATCTCATACTCGCAACCCACATCAATCCTGAAGGAGATGCCCTTGGCTCAACTATAGCCCTGAGCATCAGCCTTGAAAGGCTCGGCAAAAATACCATTCTTTATAACAGGGATGGGGTGCCTTATTTTTATAGATTCCTTCCAGGACATGAGAGATTTTCCAATTCTGATTTTAAGACATTAACCAGGGACTTTCAGGAGCTCAGGGGTCCTGTAGACGCCGTTATACTGCTGGACTGCAACACCCCTGAAAGGGCAGGAATTGAGATACCTCCAGACACAACTTATATTATTATAGACCACCACGAACCCGTTGGTGGCTTGCCTGAAAATAGAGCTCTCGAATGGATAGAACCTTCTGCCCCTGCTACGGGGGTAATGGTTTACTATCTCATTAAGGCCCTTGGGGTAGAGATAGATTATGAAATAGCGGTGAATCTCTACACAGCCATTGCAATAGATACAGGAACCTTCAGATACAGCAACACAACACCCGAAACCCTGAAACTCGCCTCTGAGCTTCTTTCCCTCGGTGTAAAGCCTGAAGAGATATCTGAGGCCCTTTATGATAGCTGGAGCATAAACAGATTCAAACTTCTTATAGAATGCCTCAATACCCTTGAGCTCACAGATGGTATAGCTATAACTTATGTGACTGAAGAGCTATTTAAAAAGACAGGGACCTCTCAAGAAGATACAGAAAACTTTTCAAATTTTCCAAAAATCATAAAGGATGTAAAGGTCTCGGTATTTCTGAGACAGATTGGCAGGGATAAATGGAAAGCCTCTCTAAGGTCTAAAGGTGATATAGACCTCAGAGAAGTAGCATGGTCCTTTGGTGGAGGAGGTCACAGAAACGCAGCAGGATTTATTATTGAGGGAAGTCTTGAAGAGATTAAAAAGAAAATAAAAGATAGGCTTAAATTGGTGACAAAGTAACTGCTGTCCAAGACAAATTGAAAGGAGCTTTTAAAATAGGCATAAGGCCTCAAATAGGCTATAGGCTGAAGGCTGAAGTAAGCGTAGAGCGTATAGCGGGTAGCGAACAGAATAGAGATTTACTCCCTACACGCTATACGCTATTCGCTACACGCTATAACCTAATTCTTCAGCCTTATGCCCATTAAAAACTTTATTTTGGACAGGTGTGACAAACTAAAATTTGCTAAAGGATGAAAACAACGCTACACAAGAGGATATTCAGGGAATTTCAGAAATTCGGAAGCCTCCTCTGGCAGAGGGGACTTATAAGCTATCAAGCAGGTAATATGAGCATCCTTCATAGAGACTCCTTATTCATTAAACGAAGGGGGGCTCCTCTTGGCTTCCTTAAACCTTCTGATATAATAAAGGCTTCCCTTGAGGGAGAACTCCGCGAGGCCTCAAGTGAATTGCCAACTCACCAGGCTATATATAAAAAAACAGGTGCAAAGGCAATTATCCACTGCCACCCTCCTCATGCAGTAATACTTTCTTTTCTTCTGGAAGAGATTAAGCCAATTGATACAGAAGCCCCTATCCTTATAGGTGAAAGGTTTCCAGTTGTAACCAAACCATTACCTGATGAAATAGCAGAGGTTCTGAAAACTCATAAGGTAGTGATTGTTAAAGGCCATGGAAGTTTTGCAAGAGGTGAATCCCTTGAAGAGGCCTTCTCTATTACAACAACCCTTGAGCACTCCTGCTATATTTACTGGGCACAACTGTTACTTCGGCACCAAAACCTCATCAAGCCACCTGAGATAATCCTCTGAGCCCTCGATAATTGGTATTGCTATTACCTCAGGAACTGAATAGGGATGGAGGGTCTTTACCCTCTCTTTTAATCTTTCAAAAAGGCTTTTCTTTGTCTTTATTACAAGTAAAACCTCTGGCTCATCCTCCACCTTATCCTGCCAGAAATAAATGGACCTGATATCCTTAATAATATTCACACAGCCCGCAAGCTTCTCCTCCACAAGGGCTTTTGCAATCTTGGCTCCAACCTCCTCCTGAGGAGCAGTAATAAATATGACAATGTATTCAGCCATAATTTACACCTCCGTCTTTATATGGAGCTCTTTTAGCTGTTTTGGCTCTACAGGAGATGGCGCCCCACTCAAGAGACAAACACCTTTCTGGGTCTTCGGGAAGGCGATAACATCTCTAATAGTATTCACTCCAGCCATTATCATGACAAGCCTGTCAAGACCAAGGGCAATGCCACCGTGAGGCGGTGCTCCAAATTTAAGGGCATCAAGAAGGAAACCAAACTTTTGGCTTGCCTCTTCCTGAGGTATACCCAGGATTCTGAAGACCTGCTCCTGAATATCAGGCCTGTGAATCCTTATACTTCCACCTCCGACTTCATAGCCATTTATGACAATATCATAGGCCTTAGACCTGATTTTTGAAAGAACTGAGTGAGGATTTCTGAAGTCGTCCTCTTTCACTGAAAATAGTAAATCCTGGTCCTCATCTACAGGAGAAGTAAAGGGATGGTGCATTGCCTGAAATCTTCTTTCATCAGAGCTCCATTCAAAAAGGGGAAAATCAACTACCCATATAAGATTAAATCCATCTTTAATAAGAGCCAATCTCTTGCCAAGCTCGAGCCTCAGTCTTCCAAGGACAGAGTGAACTACCTCCTCTTTGTCTGCTACAAAGAGCATCATGTCTCCCACATCTGCCTTAAGACGCTGAGCCATCTGCCTTAAAATATCTTCTGGAAAGAATTTTACAATTGGTGATTCAAAACCATCTTTAATCTTTATCCAGGCAAGTCCCTTTGCTCCAAGGGCCTTTACCTCTTCTGTAAGCATATCTATCTCTGACCTTGAAAGCCTTGCCATACCCTTTCCATTAATCGCCTTAACCCTGCCACCTTTTTCGAGGGCATCAAGAAAGACCTTGAATTGCCCTTTTTGAGCAAGGTCTGCCATGTCAACAAGCTCGAGGCCAAAACGGGTATCGGGCTTATCACTTCCATATCTTTCCATTGCCTCTTTAAAACTTATTCTTGGAAAGGGCACATTAAGCTCAATATCTAAAGTCCTTCGGAATACCTCTTTCAAAAGACCTTCTGTAAGGGAAAGGATATCCTCCATCTCGACAAAAGAGGCCTCAAGGTCTACCTGAGTGAATTCCGGTTGCCTGTCTGCCCTGAGGTCTTCATCCCTGAAGCACCTGACGATCTGGAAATATCTTTCAAAACCTGATATCATCAATATCTGTTTGAATAACTGAGGAGACTGAGGAAGGGCATAAAAATTTCCTGGATTAAGTCTGCTTGGAACAAGAAAGTCCCTTGCTCCTTCTGGTGTTGATTTAGTTAACATAGGTGTTTCTATCTCAAGGAAACCTTCTCTGTCAAGATAATCCCTTATAGTCTTTGATACCCTGTGCCTTAAAATTATATTCTGCTGAAGCTCTGGCCTTCTTAAATCAAGGAATCTGTACTTAAGCCGTAGGGACTCCGCTGCCTCCCTTGCCTCATCTATCTGGAAAGGAAGGGGCTCTGATTTGCTAAGCACCCTGACTTCTGATGCTGCTAATTCAAGATAACCTGTTGGTATATTTGGATTTTCTGTTCCTGCTGGCCTTTTTCTTATTTCACCTCTAACAGTTATTACAAATTCTGACCTCAATTCATGGGCAAGTTCATGAGCCCTTTGAGAGACCTCAGGACTGAAAACCACCTGAACAATTCCACTTCTATCCCTGAGGTCAATAAATATAAGACCTCCGTGGTCCCTTCTCCTATAGACCCATCCTGCAAGGGTAATTTCTTTACCTATATCTGTTTCCTTTATCTCTGCACAACCCTTTTCTTTAAGCATCCTATCTATTCCTTCCTCTCTTCTTTTTGTTTTCTCTTGAAGAAAGATTCCTTTATGCTAATAAGCTCGGGGCCTTCATATCTGATATTACCCCATCTTAACAACATACCAAGAACCACTATTATCAAGCTAACACCAGCAAGTAATATTGGTTCTATATGAAGGATCCCCTTAAGGAGTATCTCTCGAAGAATGGATACAATCACGATCTCTACCATTGTGTCTATTGCAACCCTGTGATGTTCAAGATAAATAATCAAAAGCCTCGTTGTCTCCATTAGTATAAATATAAACATGATTTCAGAGATTATATAAGTTATATTGGTCTCATCAATAAGTGACCTTGCCATCAAAAAAATGGTCTTGGAGATAAGGACAAATATAACGACTATAAGGCAGACAATTATAACATCCATAATGAGCTCAACATATCTTCTTACAAGATCATGGATCCAGAAATAAAATGGTACAATCTTCTTATTCTGGTACTCCTTCTCTGTCATGCCCTCTCCTTTATTAAACCTACCTCTTTTTTAAGAAGCCTTAACTCTTCTGAGCTCAGTTGTCTTACCTCTCCTGGTTTCAATGAGCCGAGCTTCAATCCATTAATCGCTGTCCTTTTAAGTTTAATAACTGGATGGCCAATCTTTTCAAACATCCTTCTGACCTGCCTTTTTCTTCCCTCATGTATTGTTATTTCCACCCAGGAATTGTTTTTGGTATACCTCACAAGCCTGACCTTAGCAGGTAATGTAAGGCCATCTTCGAGCCTTATCCCTTGCCTGAGTCTCTGGAGATCTTTATCTTCAACTATTCCTTTTATTTTTACAAGATAAGTCTTTGGTATCTTCTTTGATGGATGAAGTATGGCATATGCCAGCTCACCATCATTTGTAAGCAACAGAAGACCCTCTGAATGATAATCAAGCCTGCCCACAGGGTATATCCTGTAGGGAATCCTCTTTATAAAATCCTTTATAGTTGGACGGCCTTCAGGGTCATAAAGGGTTGTAACTACTCCTCTTGGCTTGTTCATAATGAAATATACCTTTGGTTCAGGCCTCAAAAGGAGTTTTCCATCTACTTTTATATGGTCAACCTCTGGATCAGCCTTCATTCCGAGGGTAGCTACCTGACCATTTACAGTGACCCTTCCCTCAAGGATAAGCTCTTCAGCCTTCCTTCTTGAGGCTATGCCCATCTCTGATAAAATCTTCTGGAGTCTTATCTCTGGCATATAGAATTATAATTTTACCACAATCATGTTTCTTTTTATATCTGTCCCGGGTAGAACTCTCTCCACTAAATCAATTTTTAAGGCCTCTTTCAGTTCCTCACTGTTACTTGCGCCACCGATTGCTTCAGCAATTTCTTTATAAGCCTCTGGACCTTTATTAAGAATAATTATCCCTCCTTCTTTGAGTATAGGTCTGCTAAATTTTATTATCTCTCTCAATTTAAAGACAGCCCTTGAAACCACTGCATCTACCTTAAGGGAGGTCACCTCCTGAACCCTCTTGGGATGAACCTCAACTCCTGAAAGATTAAGCTTGAAAATCAAATACTTCAAAAAGGCAGCCCTTTTCCTTGAAGGTTCTATAAGGTGCATCAGGAGGTCAGGTCTTACAATCTTCAGGACAAGCCCCGGGAATCCTCCTCCGCTTCCAACATCAGCAACAGATATATGCTCTTTAAGAAAAGGAAGATAAAGAAGGGAATCAAGAAAATGTTTTTCTATAATATCCTTTTCATTTTTAAGAGAGGTTATATTATACGCCCTGTTCCATTTCTGAAGTTCCTTGAGATAGAAAATGAACTTTTTAATTAACCCCTCATTCACCTCAATTCCAAGAAACTCCAGTCCAGTTGTTAAAAGCCCTCGAAGGGGGGCTATATCTTTTGGTGGCGAATTAACAGTGTTTTCTTTTTGAGAACATGGATTATTCATGTGCATACCTGTCCAAAATAAAGTTTTGAATGGTCATAAGGCTGAAGCCTGACGCCTATTTTAAAAGCCCCTTCCGATTTGTTTGGACAGCAGTAATTCATGTGTTATAATAACAAAATACAGGCAAATTAGGCTTTAGGCTTAAGCCTGTTTTTGGAGGAAAGGAATGAAATTTTTCATCGACACAGCGAATCTTGAGGAAATCAAAAAGGCTTATTCCATAGGAGTTATTGATGGAGTAACAACAAATCCATCTCTTATTGCAAAGGAAAAAAGGGAACCTATCGGGCTCTTAAAGGAGATATGCAATATCGTAAAAGGGCCTGTAAGTGCAGAAGCAGTAAGTACAAAGGCAGAAGACCTTATAAAAGAAGCAAGGGAATTGGCAAAGATTGCGCCAAATATAGTTGTAAAAATACCCATGACCGAAGAAGGCCTGAAGGCAGTCAAACAGCTCAGTTCCGAAGGAATAAAGACGAATGTCACCCTTGTATTTTCTCCTTCTCAGGCACTCCTTGCAGCAAAGGCAGGGGCAACCTATGTAAGCCCTTTTGTTGGAAGGCTTGATGATATAAGTCATACAGGTATGGACCTGATAGCTGATATAATAACTATATATGAAAATTATTTATTCGAAACAGAGGTAATAGTAGCAAGTATAAGGAATCCCCTTCATGTGGTGGAGGCAGCAAAGATCGGTGCTCATATTGCAACTATACCCTATTCAGTTATAACACAACTTCTTAAACATCCCCTTACAGACATAGGTATTGAAAGATTCACAAAAGACTGGGAGGCCCTTAAACAGGCCATGGGCTGAAGCAAGTGTAGAGCGGTAAGCGTGAGCGTGTAGGGAATCTATTCTCTCCGCTCTACGCTACACGCTATAATCCTTAAGGAGGCACTATGCCAATATACGAATATAAATGCAATGACTGTGGAGAGGAATTTGAAAAACTTGTTATGAAAAAAAATCAAGAGATTGAGTGCCCAAAGTGCGGGACAAAAAATGTGAAAAAGAAATTTTCAGTATTCGGGATGATGGGTGGCGAAAGTAACAGTTGGGGAGTTGAAAATCCAGGCTCAAGCTGTTCAGGTTGCTCAAGTTCCTCCTGTAGCAGTTGCCATTAAACTCTCCTATGGTCTAACAAAGGGATTCTCCCTGAGAATCTTCTTAAGTTTAAAAGGTCTGCCCTCAAGGACAAAAAGGGCAAGACCTTTTTGCTCTATCTCCTTAGAGTCCTTTTTCCAGAGACCCTTCCAGGAAACATAAACATCTGCCACTGTTACTTCGCCACCTTTTGAATTGTAAATATCGATCCATCTGAAAAGGAATTCAAGACTTGTCGGAGAAGAAGTAACAGGTCCGCCAGAAAAAGAGAGGTCTTTCAAGACCTGCTCCGAGCTTATCATCTGTTTAATCTTCTCTTCATCCTGAGCCATATAGGCCTCTTTAATAGAATTAACAAGGTCCATTGCCTCTTTTGCAATAATCGCCTCCTGAGAAGGTCCTTTTACCTCATCCTTTGAACAAGAGCTAAAAAGAAGAATAAAAATAGAACAGTAGAGCAGTGGTTTTGTCATTAAAACCTCCAACAATATTTAATAGAATATCTCAAATCTCCTCATCCTGATATTTGCGAGTATTCCTGCCATGGCAAAGTTGCTCACAAGGGCACTCCCGCCATAACTCATAAAAGGCAAAGGGACTCCAACAACGGGTGCTAATCCCATAGCCATACCAAGGTTTATAAAAATATAAATCCCTGTCAATATAGTTATTCCAGAAGCAAGATATCTTCCAAAGTCATCTCTTGCCTTTGCTGCTGTTTCAAATCCCCTCAATAGATAAAGGATGTATAAACTTATAACAATAAGTCCACCAAGAAATCCCCACTCTTCAGTAAAAGATGCAAAAATGAAATCTGTATGCCTCTCTGGAAGAAATCTGAGAGGGCCCTGCGTTCCTTTTAGATATCCCTTTCCTGAAAAACCTCCAGAACCTATTGCTATCTTTGACTGTTTTATATGATAACCAATTCCTGCTGGATCTACTTCTTCACTCAAAAAGGCCTGAATACGGTTTTTCTGATAATCTTTTAGATTTTCCCAAAAGAGAGGCCACAAAAATGGTAAAGATATAAGTCCAATAATTATTGCCATTTTTATCACTCTTGATTCAGCGCCGTACAAGAGGACCATAAACAAAAAAGTAATAAAGATTATAGCTGCGGAACCGAGATCAGGCTGTTTAAAAATCAGAAGGACTGGCAAAAATACAAAAAGGAAAAAGCTCTTTAATATAGTTCGAGCAGTAAGGCCCGAACTGTTACTTCCGCCACCAAAACCGTTACTTTCGCCACTAAAGCTTTTACTTGTCTCAACAATTTTTGACCCTTTAAGATCTACAAAGTATGCTGAGAGGGCAAATAAAAATGTGAGTTTAAAAAAATCTGTAGGCTGAAAAGAGATGGCTCCCAAATTAATCCACCTGCTCGCTCCCATAGTGTTTTTTCCAATAAAAAGCACAAGAATAAGGAGAAGAAGGCTGAAAATATACAGGCCATAACTGAATCTCTTGAACCACTGGTAATCTATAAAAAGTATTCCAAAGAATACAACAATACCACAAAAAAACCATATTATCTGTTTCTGGTATAAATCGAGCCTTATTGTTACTTTAGCCTTCAAATAGGCATTGGTTTCCTGATTACTATTTTGTTCTTTTGTCTGTTGATGGCTTAAATAAGGGTTTGGATTATTCAGTTCATCAACGTTCGTGGCGTAAGTAACAGTTTTTTCATATTCTGGCATTCTTGTAGCACTGTATATAGTAAGAATCCCAAGAAGTGAAAGAGTCACTGTTATCGAAAATATTAACCAATCGAAATGAACGAGCCTATCAAATAACTTTGACATAATACCTCAACTGTTACTTTACCGATCCTTTAAAATATATCTCAATGCCTTTTCGAGCGATAGGTGCAGCTCCGGAACCTCCATGACCACCGTGCTCCACAAACACAGCCATCGCTATCTGAGGTTCTCTGGCAGGTGCAAAGGCCACAAACCAGGCATGGTCACGAAGTTTTTCGGAGAGTTTATGAGTCTCTATTGCCTTAGAAATAACCTGAGCAGTTCCTGTCTTGCCAGCCACCACAATTCCCGGTAGCCTTGCAGCTCCACCAGTACCGCCTGGCTCATTTACAACACCTATGAGGGCTTCTTTTATAAACTCCAAAGTCTCTCTGGAAATCCCAACCCCCATCTTAAAGTAAGAGGGGTTATTTCCTCCAATAAACTTCTGCCTATCAATTTCTGAACTTACACCATTACTAATCTGAGGACCTTCTGGTAAAATTATCTTAAGGTCAGGCATACTGCCATCATTGGCTATTATTGCGATAAGCCTTGCAAGCTGAATGGGTGTGGCAGAGACATATCCCTGACCGATAGATGCAGAAAGGGTTTCTCCTGCAAACCAGGGTTGACCAGTGGCCCTTAATTTCCATTCAGAGGAAGGCACAACACCCTTTTTCTCACTCACTAAATTAATTCCGGAGGCCTTACCAAGGCCAAGGGCCATTGCATATTTAGCTATTTTATCAATTCCCACTCTTTTTCCAACCTCATAAAAATAGACATCACAGGACTCAACAAGTGCCCTTTTTAAATCCACTTGACCATGACCCTCTTTCTTCCAGCATCGAAAAAATCTATTACCAAAAGGTATTCCACCTGAACAATGAAATGTTGTGGAAGGCTTTATTATACCTTCTTCAAGACCAGCTATTGCGGTAACTATCTTGAAGACTGAACCAGGTGGATACTGAGATTGGAATGCCCTGTTGAGAAGAGGAGCTCGAGAGTCTTCTACCAATTGCCTCCAGTATCCAGGAGGTGCACCTCTGCTAAACCTGTTCGGGTCGAAGGAGGGCAGACTACCAAGGGCGAGGATCTCTCCTGTGTCAGGTTTTATTGCAACAAAGGCTCCTGCCTTTTCACCATAAGCCTCTTCTAATGCCTTCTGGAGTTCTATATCTATGGTTAATCTAATATCCTTTCCTTTTACAGGTGGCACATCTCTTAGCACTTTAAGCTCATTACCAAAAGCATCAACCTCAATAATCCTCTTCCCGAAGATGCCCCTTAATTCTTTATCATAAATCTTCTCAATCCCCCACTGACCAATAAATGCATCAGGTGGTACTCCTTCATGTCTTAAGGACTCCCATTGTTTCTCATTAATTCTTCCGATATAGCCTATAAGATGGGCTCCAACAGAACCATAAAGATATCTCCTTATGGCAGTAGTTGTGACGCTAAGATTTGGAAAATCCGTATGCCTTGCCTCTATGCGCGCAACTTCTTCAAAGGTCAAGCCCTCTTTAATAACAACGGGCTCAAACTCTTTGGTGGCGAAAGTAACAGTTGAGGACCTGTTTTTTAATCTCTCTTTTATCTCATCAGGTGAGATATTTAACAATCTGGCTATTTCATCTATTTCTTTACTATTGATATCCCCTGAACTATTCCTTTCACCACCAATATTAAGAACAGCTAAAAAATAAGGCATATTTTTTACAAGGGGTATACCATTTCTATCAAATATAATACCCCGCAAAGGCTCCAGAGGTATAATTCTCTGATGGTTACTTTCTGCAAGTTTTTTGTAATTTTGACCCTCTATAATACAAAGCTGAAAGAGCCTTATAATTAATACCATTGACAGAATCAGACATACAATGCTTGCAGTCCTTGCTCCTTTATCTATTTTACCTTTAACCATCTTCACTTAATTTATACTTTAGACTCCGAGCTCCGAACCTCTGACCTCCATAATTCTTTTGACCTACTGTGCTTACGGAAGTTTTCACCAGCAAAAACACCTATTGGAGCATTTACAAGGGCCTGTATGAAGATAGTATATAAAATCCATCCCGAAACAGGAACAGGCATGTCTTTAAGACCAGACACGAGTATTTCGAGTAAGCCGTCAAGGACTGTAAAGAAAAAGAGACCCATAACACCCAGAATAGGACTCCAGACAAAAAAACCACCAAGTATATTTGCTGATAGATACCCCACAAGGGCCTTTGAAATTATATTTGGTCCCCAGAACCCTGAAAGACTATCTTCCACAAGTCCGGTAATGGCACCAAAAATAGTTGCTCTTAAATCATCCCTTGTTCTCATTCCAAATAGAAAAACGACGGCTGTAAGAAATTCAGGCTGAACCTTCAAAATAACTATTTTTAATTGAAGAAAAACAGCAATGATTAAGTCAATAAACCACAAAAGTGACATGGAGCAAAACCCTCCTTTTTCATTCCTGAAAATCTAAGTTACCAGCATCAAAAAGACCCTGGTCTTCTCTCTGAACTCACAACCCCTACAAATTCTAAACTTCTCAAATCCTGGGAGGTCTTTATTGCGACCTCTTTGAAAAATTCTTTCTCTTTAATCTCACTGACATACCCAACAAGAAGCCCTTCAGGAAAAATACCGTCCAGTCCTGATGTAAGAACCCAGTCATTTTTTATTATCTCTGCATCTAAAGGGACATATTTAACTATAACACCTCTTCCTGTTCCTGTAGCGATACCTTCTGCTCTACTCCCTAAAAATCTAACGGCTACCCTGAAGTTCGAATCATCCAGCAAAAGGACCTCTGAAAAATTCCTATTTGTAAAAAGAACCTTTCCTATCAGCCCTTTCGGAGTTATCACTGCCATATCTTTCCTTACCCCATCTTCTTCGCCTTTATCTATAACAATACCACTGGACCATCTATGGAGCCCCCTTCTTATTACTTTTGCAAAGGCAACGACCTTTTTTTCAGAGTCCTTTAAACTGAGAAGTTCTTTAAGAAGGGCATTCTCTCTCTTTATGGACTCGTATTCAATAAGTCTCATGTTTAAGAGGTCAATCTCCTTTTCAAGAGCCTCTATCTTCTCTCTTTTCAAGGATAGAGTCTTAAAGGCGTCAGAAAAAATGTGGTATATATTTGTACTGAAAAGACTCACAAGATCAAAAGGATAAGAAATGTATTTAAAAGGACCCAAAACCCTTGAAGTAAGAAAAGAGACAAATACAATAATTACGAGGACAACAAAAACTGGTTTAAATTTCATCTACTAATAGCAACCATCCTGAGAAGATCGAGATCCTCAAGCATTTTCCCGGCACCCCGAACAACAGCTGTTAAGGGATCATCTGCCACAACAACAGGTACCCCTGTCTCTTCTGCAAGCAACCTATCAAGACCTCTTAAAAGAGCTCCACCACCTGCAAGTACTACCCCTCTATCTACAATGTCTGCTGCAAGTTCAGGCGGGGTATTTTCAAGAGTTGACTTAACAGTCTCTACTATTATACTTACTGGTTCCTTCAATGCCTCCCTTACCTCATCCTCTGATATTATCACCGACCTTGGCACACCTGATAAGAGATCCCTTCCTTTTATCTCCATTGTTCTATTCTGAGAGTCAATCTTATAGGCTGAACCTATTTCTATCTTTATCTGTTCAGCTGACCTCTCTCCAATAAGGATATTGTATTTTCTTTTTAAATAGGCTATAATTGCTTCATCCATCTTGTCACCTGCCACCCTTACAGCCTTGCTGTAAACAATTCCTCCAAGGGATATAACTGCTACATCAGTAGTGCCACCCCCAATGTCAACAATAATATTCCCTGCAGGCTCACTTACTGGTAAACCCACGCCAATTGCAGCTGCCATGGGTTCCTCGATAAGATAAACCTCCCTTGCTCCTGATGATTGGGCAGCATCCCTGACAGCCCTCTGTTCCACCTGAGTTATACCCGATGGAACCCCTATTATTATCCTCGGAGCTATAAAGCCCTTTCTGTCATGAACTTTTTTAATAAAGTACTTTAGCATCTCGCCTGTAGCATCGAAATCAGCAATAACGCCATCCTTTACAGGCCTTATAGCAACAACATTTTGAGGGGTCTTGCCGAGCATCCTTTTAGCCTCTGCACCTACAGCTAAAATCCTTTTATCGTCTTTTTTATAGACTACGACTGAGGGCTCGTTACAGACTATACCCTTTCCCTTTATATAAACAAGGGTATTTGCTGTACCAAGGTCAATGGCAAGGTCTTTCGAAAACAATCCAAGGAATTGATTTAACACCCTTTTCCTCCCAACTATTATTTATGCCATCAGCATATCTCTCTTACTTCTGTTCTTGCTATCTCATCCCCAAATCGTCTTGCTCCAGGACTTCCAATAATCATAACAAGTTCGAACAGGACAATCAATACCCCAATAATAGGTCCTAAAAAAGGTATTTTGCTTATAAGCAGGGCAATAAACAAAGGGCTGTTTCTAATCACCGATTCCTTTGTCTTTGCCGGACTACCATCAAGCTTTATTACCTTTAAATGGGTCAGGTATTTGCCAATGCTCCTTCCTTCAAAAAGCCCATCTGCTATTAAAACATAAATCAAGCCAGCAAGGAAACCTGGCGTTTTAAAAACCTCCATAAAGATCAGCACAATAATGCCGTCAATAGCCTTTGCCAGAAGTCTTACAACGATACTCGGAGGCGATGTAACAGTCGCCTTCTCCATTCTTTATTTTTTCACCCTCTGTATAATTATAACACTTAAGGCAGATGCACTGGCGAGGGATAGAAAAATAATTCCCTCAAAGGTCTCTCTGAGAAGGAGTTTCCCTGGTCCAAGGGTTAGACCTATCATACAAAGGGAGCCAAAGAGGACCTTTAAAAGCTGATTCTTAACCTCCCCTGACCTTATCCCCAGGGCTTTAGTAAAATTTTTTAGCACCTCTTCATCCACAGGTTTTGTAAGAAATGTTACTATAATCCATATAATAGTTGAAATGGAAACTATCAACAAAAGTTTATAAAGGTAGTTTAAAGAATTAAGCTCTGGATGAATATACACAATCACTGTAACACCCGTAGAAGCAATCATGGCTGATATCTCGCTCCAGGCATTTATCCTCAACCAGAACCATCTCAGGATATAAACAAGGCCTTGACCAGAACCAAAGGCTATAAGAAACTTAAATACTTCCACAAGGGACTCTACATAGTAAGTTACAATGGCTGTAATAATAGAGAGAACTACCATTGAAACCCTTGCAACGATTATATAATGCCTTTCTCCTTTTTCGGGTTTAAGATAAGGTTTATAAAAGTCATTAACAAAATAGGCTGAAGAGAGGTTAAGATAAGTGCTCAGGGTTGACATGAAGGCTGCAAAGAATCCTGCTACCATAAGTCCCTTCAAACCAGATGGCATAAGCTCAGCAACGAGTCTTGGATATGCTATCTCTGGATCAGAAATAGATGGATAAATAATGATTGAGGCAAGGGCAGTAAGAATCCAGGGCCAGGTCCTTAAACTATAATGAAGGAGATTAAATAACATGGTTGCCTTTACGCCTTCTTTTTCACCCCTTGTGGAGATAATCCTCTGAACTATTACACCACCGCCATCAGATGAATATTTCGACCACCAGGTTATTCCTACATAACCGAGGAAAGTAAGAAAGCTTGCAGTGACAAATCCTCCATCAACAGAAAAAATTGGTGGAAAAAAATTTAATACCCCTGGTTCTACAACCCTTTTTATATTCTCTATCCCTCCAGCAGTATTTACAGAAATTACACAAAGCACAAAGGCACTAAGGAAGGCAAAAAAGAACTGAAAGAAATCTGTTGCTAAAACACCCCAGTATCCTCCTGCCATACAATAAATAAGGGTAACAAGGCTTGAAATTACAATCGCCTTCCATTTACTCCAGCCTATGAGGACATCGAGTATCTTTGCCATTGCAAGGATCACCTGAGCCTTTATAATGGTATGGACAACAAGAGAAAAATAAAGGGCCTTGAACCCCCTCAAAATTTTTGCAGATTTATCTGAATATCTGAGGCTGATAAACTCAACATCAGTGAATACACCGAGCCTTTTCCAGAGAGCAGCAAAGACAAAGACTGCAAGCATTCCCGAGAAGATAAAACACCACCACTGCCAGTTTTCATATATCCCGTGAGTCCTTACAAGACCTGTTACGTAAAGGGGGGTATCTGAACTGAAAGTAGTGGCTACCATTGATATCCCGGCAAGCCACCAGGGAGTCTTTTTCCCGGAAAGAAAAAACTCTGAAAGGCCTTTTTGTGATCTACCAGTGAAATAAAGACCGATAAGCAAAGAAAGTATTAAATAAATGGTGACAATAAACCAGTCAACCTTTGTCATCAATTAAACTTCTTCCTCAACTGCTCCTTCCGATGCTAATCTCTCTGCCACTTTCCCTATACCTACTATTCTGTCTTCTGGTTCAAGGTCCATCAATTTTACTCCCTGAGTACTCCTTCCCTGGACAGGAATATCCTTTGCCTTTGTCCTGATAAGTTTACCCGAATTTGTAATCAGGACAACCTCATCTTCATCTTTAACCTGAAGGAGTCCAACAACATTACCACCCTTGGGCGAGAGTTTTATGGAGATAACTCCCTTTCCACCTCTTCCCTGGACAGGATATTCTTTAATATGAGTTCTCTTTCCAAGGCCCTTTTCTGTGACAGTAAGAAGGGTAGTTCCTTCTACAGGCGAAAGTAATAGCTGGTCAGCACTGACAACTTCATCATCTTTTAAGAGCCTTATCCCTATAACGCCTTTTGCGATTCTTCCTACAGGCCTCACTTCTTCTTCATTAAATCTAATAGCAAGGCCCTTCCTTGTTCCTATTATAAGGTCTGACTTTCCATCTGTCTGTTTTGCTGCTATAAGCTCATCGTCTTCTTCAAGGCTTATGGCTATCACGCCTTTTGACCTTGGAGTTGCAAATTCCCTGAGATCTGTCTTTTTAACCAGACCCTTCTTTGTAAACATAACAATATAGCCCTCTTTATCAAGCCTTGTTGCAAGGGCCGTTGCTATTTTCTCACCTTCTTCCAGAGGAAGGAGGTTCACGACAGCAGTTCCCTTACTGTATCTGCCAGCTTCTGGTATCTGGTAGGTCTTGAGCCAGTAGAGCCTTCCCTTATTGGTAAAGAAAAGCATATAATCGTGGGTTGATGCAATATAAAGGTCTGCTACATAATCCTCTTCTTTTGTCTCCATACCTGTCAAGCCCTTCCCTCCCCGCCTCTGGCTTCTGTACTGAGAGAGGGGGGCTCTTTTTATGTAACCAAAATGGGAAATAGTAACCACTGAGTCTTCCTCGGTAATAAGGTCCTCAAGAGTGAGCTCCTCCGTCTCCTCAACAATATCAGTCCTCCTCTCATCAGCATATTTATTCTTGACCTCAAGAAGCTCATCTCGTATAATGGCCTTTACGAGTTTTTCACTTCCGAGAATCTCCTTTAATCTCTTGATCTCCTGCTGGGTCTCCTCAAATTCCCTGAGGATCTTATCCCTTTCGAGGGCAGTGAGCCTCTGGAGTTTCATATCGAGGATTGCCTGTGCCTGAATATCTGAAAGGGGATAATTTTTCATTAAGCCAGCCTTTGCCTCTTCTGGAGATTTCGACCTCTTTATTAGATTTATAATTTCATCGAGATTCTCAACTGCTATTTTCAGACCTTCAAGGATATGAGCCCTCTCCTCAGCTCGCTTGAGGTCATAGGCTGTTCGTCTCAGGACAACATTTCTTCGATGTTCAAGAAATAGACTCAGTAGTTTTTTGAGATTTAATATCTTTGGCTGGCCACCAACCAGGGCAAGCATTATGATTCCAAAGGTGGATTCCATCTGAGTATGTTTGTAAAGATTATTAAGAATCACCTGAGCAATCTCTCCCTTTTTAAGTTCGAGGACTATCCTTATTCCGTCTCTATCAGACTCATCTCTGAGTTCAGAGATGCCCTCAATCTTTTTATCTCTAATGAGTTCAGCGATCTTCTTTAAAAGAGCTGCCTTATTAACCTGATAAGGTATCTCTGTAATAACTATACTGTCACCTGACTTTGCCCGCTCTATTCTTGCCCTCGCCCTGACCTTTATAAGACCTTTGCCATGAAGATAAGCCTCTTTGAGCCCCTGGGTTCCAAATATTATTCCTCCTGTCGGAAAGTCAGGCCCCTTGAGGATAGTCATAAGCTCTTCAATAGAGGTATTTGGCTCATCAAGCAATTTTACAAGGGCATCTATCACTTCTCCAAGATTATGAGGAGGTATATTCGTGGCCATACCAACAGCAATGCCTGAAGACCCATTTATCAACAAATTAGGAATCTTTGCGGGAAGGACCGTGGGTTCTTCAACTGTTTCATCAAAATTTGGCACAAAGTCCACTGTCTCTTTATCAATATCAGCGAGGAGCTCTTCGGCAATCTTCGCAAGCCTTGCCTCAGTATATCTGTACGCAGCAGGAGGGTCTCCATCAATAGAACCAAAATTTCCCTGGCCGTCCACGAGGGGATATCGCATATTGAAATCCTGAGCAAGCCTTACAAGGGCATCATAGACCGCTGCATCACCATGAGGATGATATTTTTTTAAGACCTCTCCGACCACACCTGCGCACTTTGAGAATTTCTTCCCAGGTAGAAGGCCCTCTCGAAACATTGCATAAAGTATCCTTCTCTGAACTGGTTTAAGACCATCTCTTACATCAGGAAGGGCCCTACCTATGATTACGCTCATGGCGTAATCAAGGTAGCTCGTCTTCATCTCCTCTTCTATCTCTGCAATTCCTATGTTAGCTGATGGCGTAAATAATGAAGGGGTCTTTGGCTTTTCTTCCATCTAAACTTCCTCCTCAAATATCGAGATTCCTTACTTCAAGGGCGTGTCTCATTATAAATTCCTTTCTTGGTTCTACCTGGTCTCCCATCAGTATCGTAAATATCTCATCAGCCTTTACCGAATCCTCTATAGTTACCCTGAGGAGAGACCTTTTCTCAGGATCCATGGTAGTCTCCCAGAGCTGCTGGGGGTTCATCTCTCCAAGACCTTTGTATCTTTGAATGGTAAGACCTTTTTTGCTGAGGCTAAGGATATAATCTATAAGTTCAGCATCTGTTTTAAATTCCTGAATTGCTGATGGATGGGAAGTAACACTTGCCTGAGCCTTTGTTACAACTCTGTAGGGAGGAATGAAATCCTCCCTGTTTTTATAGAGGAGTTCTAACTCTTTATATTCTGGCATAGAGACGAGCTCAAAATCTATTGTCATTTTGTAGGTTTGTCTCTTTATCTGAAACCTGTAACCTCCATGTTCTTCATCTTCTTCTATTTCAGATGTTTGGAGATCAGGTAAAATGCTTTTTAGCTGAGTTAGGAGTTCCTTCACTCTTGACTTTGCTTTAAAGGTATCTCGAGAAACACCTTGCCTGAGGAGGAACCAGAGTATATCAGGGTCAATTCTTTTCTGTTTAAACCAATCGAGAAGTTTTATAAAATTCTGCACGGTCTTCAGTTTTTTTGAAACTTCCTCTTGTTTTAAAAGTCTCAGGTTGCTATCTTCAGAAGTAACAGTTTTGGTGGCGGAGGTAACAGCTGAGGTATTAGCCCATATCTCTACCTCTGTCTCTATTATCTTGAAAAGCATATCCTGAAGTTCAGTATCTGTCTGGACATAAAACTCCTGTTTCCCCCTCTTCACCCTATAAAGAGGTGGCTGGGCAATGTAAAGATAACCCTTCTCTATAACCTGGGGCATCTGTCTAAAAAAGAAGGTAAGTAGAAGGGTCCTTATGTGGGCTCCGTCAACATCTGCATCTGTCATAAGAATTATCTTGTGGTATCTGATCTTCGATATATCAAAGTCATTAGGTCCTATGCCTGTTCCAAGGGCAGTAATCAATACCTTTATCTCCTCGCTTGAGAGCATCTTATCAAAACGGGCCTTTTCTACATTGAGAATCTTTCCCCTGAGGGGAAGGATAGCCTGGTATCTCCTATCCCTTGCCTGTTTAGCAGAACCACCTGCAGAGTCTCCCTCAACAATAAAGAGCTCTGAAATGGCTGGGTCTTTTTCCGAACAATCAGCCAGCTTGCCCGGTAGAGTTGTATCTTCAAGAAGCCCTTTTCTTCTTGTAAGCTCCTTTGCCTTTCTTGCTGCCTCTCTTGCCCTTGCTGCCTGAAGGGCCTTTTCGACTATCTTTTTTGCAACAGAAGGGTTTTCTTCAAAATAGGCTGACAATTTATCATTAACTATGGACTCCACAATCCCTTTTACCTCTGTATTTCCAAGCTTCATTTTCGTCTGGCCCTCGAACTGAGGATTTGGGAGTTTCACGCTCACTACAGCGGTGAGACCTTCACGGATATCCTCTCCTGTCAGGGTTTCCTTACCCTCTTTAATTATTCCTGTCTTTAGACCATAGGAATTTACAGTTCTTGTAAGGGCTGATTTAAAACCTATCAGATGGGTACCTCCCTCACGGGTATTTATATTATTTGCAAAGGTATAGATGGTCTCTGCATAGCCATCATTATATTGAAGAGCTATCTCCACCACTACCCCTTCTTTTTCTCCTTCTAAATATATGGGCTTCGGGTGGATAGGTGTCTTGTTTTTGTTAAGGTGTTCTACAAAAGAGAGTATCCCTCCTTTGTAATTAAAGACCTCCTTCCTGCCGGTCCTCTCGTCTTTTAAAGTAATCTGGAGACCTTTATTAAGAAAGGCAAGCTCTCTTAATCTCTGGGCCAGAGTATCTGCATTGAATTCTACCGTCTCAAATATCTCAGGGTCAGGTTTAAAGGTTATCTTTGTACCTCTTGCCTTAGTCTTGCCAACAACAGTAAGGGGACCAACAGGCCTACCCCTTTCATAAGATTGTTGATACACAAGGCCATTCTGCCTTATCTCGAGTTCAAGCCATTCTGAAAGGGCATTTACAACAGAAACACCAACACCATGAAGCCCGCCAGAAATCTTATAGGCCTTGGATTCAAATTTCCCTCCGGCATGGAGCTCTGTAAGGACAATCTCTGCTGCTGTCCTTCCCTGAGGATCTCCGGGATGAACCTCTGTAGGAATACCTCTGCCATCATCAATCACTGTACAGCTGCCATCGTGATGAATAATGACCTCAATATTTTTACAATAACCTGCAAGGGCTTCATCAACACTGTTATCAACCACTTCATAAACTAAATGATGCAAGCCCTCCGGGCCTGTTGAGCCAATATACATTGCAGGCCTCTTCCTGACAGCATCAAGTCCCTTCAGTATCTTTATTGCTTCTGCACCATAAGTCTCGCCAGAATTGTTATTTTCTTCACCAGAGCTATTACTTTCACCACCAACGGCTGGTATGAATAATTCATCAGAAGGGCTTTTTCTATTTGCCTTTTTTATTTGTGCCATTTATAAACCTCCAGTATGGTGATTTACCTCTAACTCACTAATTCTTTAACTCAATTAT